>DSLFC04102__coassemble_750_pt1 | contig 30677 bp, 23 predicted proteins | sample DSLFC04102__metabat2_low_PE_005 | metagenome-assembled genome bin DSLFC04102 | reverse complement strand
CTAAAACCATGCCCCGCTAAAACCATGCCCCGCCGGGCACGCTCGCAACTCGAGCGCGCCCGGCGGGGCAATGCACATATAGTAAGTGTTACGCCTTCAGAAGTGATACGCGTTCAGGCGCGGCCGGCGTAAATCACACGTTGAACCGGAACAGCACCACGTCGCCGTCCTTCATGACGTAGTCCTTGCCTTCGGAGCGCACCAGGCCCTTTTCCTTGCACGCCGCCATCGAACCCTCGGCTACCAGCGTGTCGTACGACACGACCTCAGCGCGTATGAAGCCGCGCTCGAAATCGCTGTGTATCTTGCCTGCGGCCTGCGGAGCCTTTGTGCCGGCCTCTATCGTCCAGGCACGCACTTCCTTGGGCCCCGCGGTCAGATAGCTTATCAGCCCCAGCAGGCTGTAACACGCCGATACCAGCCTGTCCAGACCGCTGCGGCCTATGCCCAGCTCGTTTAAGAACTCCTGCCGCTCCTCGGGCTCCATCTGCGCGATTTCCTCCTCGACGCTGGCGCAGATCACCAGCACCTGCGCATGCTGCGCATCGGCTATCTCGCGCACCTGCTTTACCAGCGGAAGCTCGTCCACGTCGCCGCCCAGATCGCCCTCGCCTATGTTGGCGGCATATATCACCGGCTTGCTCGTGAGCAGGAACCAGTCGCGCATCAGCTCGCGCTGCTCATCGGTGGCCGGGAACGTGCGCGCGGGCTTGCCCTCGTTGAGGTGCTCCAGCACCGCGGTGGCCAGATCGGCCTCGGCCGCGTAACGCACGTCGCCGTTCTTTTTGAGCTTTACGGCCTTGTCGGCGCGCTTTTGCAGCGTCTCTATGTCGGCCAAAATCAGCTCCGTTTCGATAATCTGGATGTCGCGCGCCGGATCCACGCTGCCCTCGACATGTATCACGTTGTCGTCCTCAAAGCAGCGCACGACGTGTACGACCGCATCCACCTCGCGTATATGCGACAGGAACTTGTTGCCCAGGCCCTCGCCCTGGCTTGCGCCCTTGACCAGTCCCGCTATGTCGACGAACTCCAGCATAGCCGGAGTGCGCTTTTGCGGCTGATACATGCGGCACAGCACGTCCAGCCGCTCATCCGGCACCGGCACCACGCCCGTGTTGGGCTCTATCGTGCAGAACGGATAGTTCGCGGCCTGCGCGCCGGCGCAGGTTATAGCGTTAAACAGCGTGCTCTTGCCCACGTTAGGCAGGCCCACTACGCCCAGCTTCATAATATAACACACCTTCCGTATCGCGGAGCTGGCGCTCCACGTTTTGACTTACTGCGCCGCAACCGGCGCGTACTGCGCCTCGGGCGCCTCCAACAGATTTGTGAGCGTTATGCTCGACGTGAGCGTTTGCTCGGCATCGCCCACGGTCAATGTGCCGGTCAGGTTGACCGTCACGTTGCTGGCCAGCTTGCTTGTCAGCTCGTAATTGCCCACCAGCTTGTACGTCTGGCCGTTAGCCTGTTCGGCGGCGTACTGTATCATCTGATTCACGCCGTCCAGTATCAATTGATCGACCTGAGCCTGCGTCGATATCTGCTCGCTCAGCACCGGATAGTCGAATATTACCAGCTCATTGCTGGGCAGTATCGCCAGACTTGTGCCCGACACGTACTGCGTATTGCCAAAGCACAGCTCCAGTCCATTGACCCAGTTGAGCGTGAGGTTCAGCGTATCCGACTCATTATTCGCGCTGAACACCAGCGCATCGTCTCCCCGGCGCAGCACCATCGCCGCGCGCACATCCTCCATGCCAAAGTAATCTACAAAACCCTGCGTGCTCAGGTACTCGCGATACTTATTCAGGTCTTCCTGCACGTTGGTAACGCCGGTATAGCTGGCCGTGACCTGCGTCTCGCTGGTCGAGCCGCCCGAGTAGCCGCGTTCGCCGACCACCTTGGTAAACGAATCGAGCTCAATACCCGGGCCGGACAGGCTGTACTTGTCCGGTGCGGACTCCCCTCCGCACGCGCTCAGCGCCAGCGCCAGCACCAGTGCCGCCATAAGCGCCGCAATCCGCTTGATATTTCTCATCTGCCGCCTCCAAATGCAATATTCGCCTAATTCTAACACCGTTTGCACTCATTGTCGAGGCGCAGATGGTTAAGCACATGGTTCAAACCTGCATCAACCCGGCTCAAAGCCCGGGCAAAACCACATCACCCCGGTCAGCGCTGCCAGCGCAACCAGCCCCCGGCAACGCGGAGCGCGTCCGCCGGCGAACAGCATGGCGCGTCAATGCCGGTCGTTCTGTTGCAAGCTCATACCGATTTATCGCGTTGCAATCTAGGTGCGTTCCGGCCGTGTGATTTAGACGGCAGCATGGTTTGCTGGTTGCTGGCGCTCGTTCGCTTAGATGACCGGACAAGGCACGCGGCGACAGCATGGTTCGTTTGTTGCCGGTATTCGTTCACTTGGACGACCGGACAAGGCACGCGGCAGCAATATAGTTCGTTTGTTTCCGGTGTTCGTTCGCTTGGACGGCTGGATGAGGCACGCGACGGAAGCACGATTAGTAGTTTGCCGGCGCTCGTTTACTTAGACGGACGGACGTGGCACGCGGCGGCAGCATAGTTCGTTTGTTGCAGGCGCTCGTTCGCTTGGACGACCGAACGACGCATGCAGCGGCAGCACAGTTCGTTGAACGCTGATTAAGGTTCGAATCGGTGGCCAGGCAAAGCGCGATGACCGCATGATTTATTGGCCGCTTGCGCTGACTCGCTTCAGATGCAGACGAACCGCGCGACAATCGCACGGTTCGTCACCCGCACGGACAGATATTTGCCCCGGCAGCAACACCGGGCGCGCGATAACCGCTCAGCAATTGGGCCGCCGGCGCTTGTTCGCAGCGGCAGCCGACCGCGCATCCGCGCCTGCATCACGCCTCGGCCAGCCTGGATACTTCCTCCGGCGACAGGCGCAGCTCGCCCGCCGCGCGCACATCGTCGATATACTGCTCGCGCGTTATGCCCACTATCGGGAATACCGGGAACGGCTGGCCGGTCAGATACCCCAGCGCAATCGCACCCACCGTGACGCCGTGCGCGCGCGCGAGTTCCTGCACGACCGGCAGCTTGCGCAGGTTTTCGTCGCGGGCAAAGCGCACGCGCGCCTTGTCGCTAAGCGCGTCCAGCCCGCCCTGCGCCAGCTTGGAGTAGAAGCCCTTGGCCTGCGACGAGAACGGCACTACCGCCATGCCGGTGCGCGCATGGAACGCATACAGCTCGGCGTTCATCTGCACCAGCGTGTCGTCGTCGCATACGAACTGGCGCGCCAGGCTCCACTGCGGCTGGTCGGCCACGAATCCCGCCTGGCCGGAGCGCGCGGCGTATTCATTGGCGGCTGCCATGCGCGCGGCGCTCCAGTTGCTGGCGCCCAGCGCGCCTATCAGGCCCCTGCGGCGCAGCGCGTTCAGCGTATCGATTATCTCCTCTACGGGGCGGCGCTCGTCGTCGCGATGCAGCCAGTACAGGTCGATGAAATCCACGCCCAGATCGCGCAGGCTGGCCTCGCAGTCGGACGTTATATCGGTTGGGCTGAGGCGGCTGGCGCGCGTGGCCAGGTCGTAGTGACCGCCCTTGGTGGCCAGCACTATGCGCTCGCGGTTGCCGCGCGCCTTCAGCCAGTCGCCGACGCAGCGCTCGCTGAGCGAGTGGCCGTCGCCGGTGAGGCCGTAGACGCGCGCGGTATCTATAAAGTTGCCGCCGATGTCCTGGTACATGTCCAGTATGCGGTGCGCACGCGCGATATCGAACGCGTCGTTCATCATCGCCGTGCCCAGGCAGATCACCGCCGCGGGCTGACTAATGCCCGGTATATTTGCGTATCTCATGCAGTTACCTCCACTGTTTTATGGATCTATTTTACCACATGCAGCCGGGTTTTGCACTATATTGATTCGTCCGGACACGGCGGCGCGCGCTCAGCCGGCCACCTGTGATGTGCGCCCGACGCCTGAATCCCACCTGAGCCCCAACACTGCGGGTCGCACCGGCACTGCGCGTATGCTCGTCCGGACATTTTATAATTTATAATATAGACGCTGACAGTTATCGCCCCATGGCTGCACCATAACGACGCCGCTGTGTACCGCCGCTTGATCGCATTATAGTGCCGCTGTGCACCGCCGCTTGATCGCATTATAGCGCCGCCGCGCACCGCCGCTTGATCGCATTATAACGCCGCCGCGCACCGCAACATAATACATAATCCATAACTCCGCCGGCAAATATGTTGACCGCCTGGCTGCATAAATGAAATGCGCTGAGAATATGCACGTTACATATCGCCGCCATTGCAACCGGCAATACACCCTTGCCTTTGGCCTCAACGCGTGCGCGCTCATACATTACGATTAAAAATTCGCAAATCCACGCAGATTTTGCGCAAATTTATACTAATATGCTTGATTTATCGCGGTGGGCGCTGTATAATCATTCATATCGATTCAGTGCGCTAAAGCGGCACAATACCGCAGCGCGGGGAGGCGCGAATGATCAAGCTATACAAAATACCCGAGATATTCTTCAAGAACATTGACAGCTTCGCCGAAGGCACGCTGCTTACGCTGGAGCTGGCGTTTTACACGGTGCTGCTGGGCACGGCGCTGGGCATAATAGTGTCGCTGCTCAGGCGGGTCAAGTTCCCGCCGCTGCGCTGGCTGATGGCGCTGTACGTCGAGTTCATACGCGGCACGCCGCTGCTGGTGCAGGCGCTGATCGTCATATATGGCCTGCCATCGCTGGGCATCAAGATGGATCGCAAGATACTCGCCATAGTCGCGCTGGTCATAAACTCGTCGGCATACATGTCCGAAATCGTGCGCGCCGGCATACAGTCGATAGACCACGGCCAGACCGAGGCCGCACTGTCTCTGGGCATGACGCGCAAGCAGAACATGCTCTATATAGTGCTGCCGCAGGCGGTCAAGACCACGCTGCCGGCAATGGGCAATGAGTTCGTGTCGATTATCAAGGAATCATCGCTGTTGTACGCGGCCGGACTGTTCGAACTGACGTACCAGGCCACAAAACTTGCGGCCACGAATTACTACTATATTGAGACGATGATCGTCGCGGCGCTTATATACTTCGTGCTGACGTTCACGACGTCGCGCCTGCTTGGACTGCTTGAGAGGAGGATGAGGCGCGGTGAGCTCCAATAATATGCATCATAAGCAACTGGGCGAAGTGCTCATAGACGTAAAGGGGTTAAAGAAGCACTTCGGCCGGCTGGAAGTGCTCAAGGGCGTGGACCTTCAGGTGCGCCGGGGCGAAGTCGTCGTGATAATCGGCCCCAGCGGCAGCGGCAAGAGCACATTCCTGCGCTCGCTGAACCTGCTCGAAAAGCCCAACGGCGGCACGATAACCGTCGAAGGTCAGGACATAATGGCCGACGCCCACAAGACCCGCGAACTCCGCGAGCGCATGGGCATGGTGTTCCAGCAGTTCAACCTGTTCCCGCACCTGCGCGTGCTGGACAACATAACGATAGCGCCCATCAAGGTCAAGGGCATAGCCCGTGACCAGGCCGAGCGCAAGGCCCGCGAACTGCTTGAACGCGTGGGGCTGAGCGACAAGGCCGACGCCTGGCCGGGCAAGCTGTCCGGCGGCCAGAAGCAGCGCGTCGCGATTGTGCGCGCGCTGGCGATGGATCCCGACGTGATGCTGTTCGACGAGCCCACCAGCGCGCTGGACCCCGAGATGGTCGGCGAAGTGCTTGAGGTCATGAAGCAGCTCGCGCTGGGCGGCATGACGATGATCGTCGTGACCCACGAGATGGGCTTTGCACGCGAGGTCGGCGACCGCGTGCTGTTCATGGACGACGGCGTGATAGTCGAGGAAGGCACGCCCGACGAGATATTCCGCGCCGCTAAACAGCCCCGCACGCAGGACTTCCTGCGCAAGGTACTCTGATAAAATAACTAACGCGCCGCCCTGGCCGGCGCATCAGGAGGCAGTTATGCAAGCCATTGAATTGCTAGAAAAATACGTATCGATGCCCAGCGGCACGTTCGACGTGGCCGACGTGACCGCGCTGGCTGAGGAGATCGCGCGCGACCTTGAGGCGCTGGGCCTGCAGGTCGAATTGCACCGCGGCAGCGAGTACGGCCCCGCTATTGAGGCCACATACGGTCACGGGCCCGAGCGCATAATGCTTATGGGCCATATGGATACGGTGTTCCCGCGCCGCGACTATGAGCCGTTCCGCATCGAGGGCAATCTGGCGTATGGTTCGGGCGTAATGGACATGAAGGGCGGCCTGGCCATAATGAACCGCGCGCTGGCAGAAACGCTGCCCGGCATAGATCCCGATAAGTACGAGATAAAGGTAATCATCAACCCCGACGAGGAGATCGGTTCGCCGTTCAGCCATGAACTGATATACTCCACCGCAACCGGCGCCAAGGCCTGTCTGAGCTTCGAGCCGGCGCGCAAGGGCGGCGGACTTGTATGCGAACGCAAGGGCGTGACGTCGTTCACCGTCAAGTGCGGCGGCGTGCGCGGCCATGCGGGCTCGGCGTACCTGAGCTGCCACAGCGCCATACAGGAGCTGTGCCAGCGCATAACCCGGCTCTACACGCTGCGCGACGACGCGCGCGACATATCGATAAACATAGGCACGATAGAGGGCGGCACCGCTGAAAACGTGGTGGCCGACACCGCGATAGCTCACGGCGAGTTCCGCTATTTCGACATGGCGTACAAGCCCGAGATCACCGAGGCGATACGCCGCATCTGCGCCGAGCCGGGCGTGGAAGGCTGCACGACCCAGGTCGAGTTCGGCGCGTCGCATCCCGCCGCCAAGCTGACCCCCGGCAGTCAGCGGCTGTTCGAGCTGGCGCAGGGCTACGCGCGGGCGCTGGGCACCGAGGTCTACCATGAGCGCACCGGTGGCGCCGGCGACATATCGATAGCGGCGCTGGCCGGAGCGCCGGTGCTGGACGGGCTGGGCATCGAGGGCGTGGGCGCGCACACCAAGGGCGAATACGCGTTCATTGATCGCATACCGTACGCGATATCGCTGGCCTCCAGCATGATTCGCGCGCTGACCGGACAGGCCTGACCCGACGGAACGTAACGCGCCCGCTGCAAGCTTTTGCGAGCCTGTGGCGGGCGCTTTTGCGCGGTTGTAAGCGGCGTCGAGCGGTGCGTAAGCTCAGTTTCAGAGCTGCGCCTGCGTCATGCGCCGCTTAACCGCCGCATCGCCGCGGCCGGAGATCACTCGTTGTCCTGGCGTGCTATCCGAGCGATGACAAGGCCCGTCACGCATCCCTGTCGGCACAACAGCCGCTTGGCGTTGCTCAGCATATGCCGCTTCCGATGCAGCGGCCCGGCTGAATGCAGCGACGCCATATCGCCGCGCCGCTGAAGGCAGCGGCACACCGATTCGGCATGTCATTAGCGTGGCCTCAGCAATGTGCGCTTCAGCCTTTCGCATGTCAACGTCAATTTTGGGCTTTACACAAACCACTATTCCACATGCAACGAAACAGGTGAAATTGGCGATTATATTTCGCCGCGCCGGTGCAAATAACGGCACCGATTCGGCATGCCGTTTGCGCAACCTCAGCAACACGCACTCTTGAGCGTGCCTGCGGTCAACGTCAGGTGTGCGGTAGCGTGCAGTCCGCGCCGTTCACATGCTATGGCATAGCATTATGACGCGTCGCCGCGCCGTATCAAACGCAGCCCAACGTCCACAGTAATGCAACCCGCACCCACGGCAACGCAGCCCGCACCCACGGCAACGCAATCCGCACACATAGCAATGCAACCCGCCCACACAGAAACGCAACCACCACCCACAGCAACGCAACCCGCACACACAGAAACGCGACCTGCAAACACTGAAACGCAGTCCAGCACACACAGCATACGCAACCTGAACCCGCAGTAACGCAACCCGCACACATAGCAACGCAATTCCCCACCCACAGTAACGCAACCCGCACCCACAGCAACGCAGCCCCGCACACATAGCAACGCAATCCCCCACCCACAGTAACGCAACCCGCACTCACAGCAACGCAGCCCCGCACACATAGCAACGCAGCCCCGCACACATAGCAACGCAGTCCCGCACCCACAGCAACGCTATCCCCACCCACGGCAACGCAACCCGCACACACAGACGCAACAACAGCCCCGGCTGCAAGCTGCAGCCGGGGCTGATACATATATAGATTAATTCAACTGCGTCACGCGGCGCGATGCTTAACTTCCTCGGCCTCGGGCGCGAACGCCTCCGCGAGTTCTTCGCGCTTGAGCTTGGGCGTCAGCCACGACACCACCGGCATCACCACCAGCGACGCCAGTATCGCGCATGCGCCTATCTTGGGCGCGCTCGACGCGTCAAAGCCCAGCACCGCCGCCGATATCATAGACACGCCCAGGCCGGTTATCAGCGACGCCCATGCGCCCGCGCGCGTCGCACCCTTCCAGTACAGCCCGTACAGGTACGGCGGCAGCAGCACGCCCGCAACAGTGCCCCACGAGAAGCTCATCAGCGTAAGTATCGCGGTGTTCTTCTGAAACGCCAGCACCAGCGACAGCGCTATGAACACCGCGCACAGCACGCGCACCAGCGTCTGACTGCGCTTCTGGCTCATGTTGGGCTTAATCACGCCCTTGACCAGGTCGAGCGCTATCGTCGTCGACGAGGCCAGCACCACCGACGTCAGCGTCGACATCGACGCCGCCAGCACCAGCACAACTATCAGTCCCAACAGCGCCTGCGGCACCGCCTCCACCAGTATCGTGGGCATGACCATATCCAGATCGGCCACGCCGCCGGTCATCGGCGGCTGATTGCCCAGTATAACGCGGCTGAACGTGCCCGAGAAGTACGCGCCGCCCGCCACGACCACCGCAAACAGCGTTGAGATTATCGTGCCGCGCTTAACGGCCGAAGCGCTCTTTATCGCGTAGAACTTATGCACCATCTGCGGCAGACCCCAGCTGCCCAGCGAGGTCATTATGACCAGCGACATCAGGCCCCACACGTCCGGACCGGTCGCGCTGGTATACACGCCGCCGTCTATCTGGCTCAGTTCAAATATCGCCGTATTCATGCCGCCCGCGCGCTGCACGACGAACCCGACTATCACCACCACGCCCGCCAGCATGATTATGCCCTGTACGAAGTCGGACAGCGTCGTGGCGATGTAGCCGCCCACCAGCAGGTACAGCCCCGTAAGGCATGCCATGACGACCATCGACCACTCAAACGGCAGGCCCATGACGTTCTCAAACAGGTACGCCAGGCCCTGATACACCGACGCCGAATACGGCACCAGAAACACGAATATCACGCACGACGTCGCTATCTTGAGCGCGCGGCTCGCATAGCGCTTTTCTATCAGATCGGGCATCGTATAGGCCTTCAGGCGCTTGGTCATCTCGCGCGTGCGGTTGCCCAGCACCTTCCACGCCAATAGATTGCCTATCAGCGCATTGCCTATGCCGATCCACGTCGCGGCCATGCCAAACGACCAGCCCAGCCGGCCGGCATATCCTATGAATATTACTGCTGAAAAGTACGATGTTCCATACGCGAACGCGCTCATCCACGGCCCGACGTTGCGCCCGCCCAACACGAACTTGTTGAGCGTATCGGCCTTGCTGCGCGAGTAAACCGAAATGCCTGCCAGAAAAATGACATATCCTATCAACCAGACGAGCTTATCCCAAGGCATAGCTATCCCCCATCCTTCCGTACTACCTGCATGCGCCCTACATCTACTACCTACACTACTGCCGCGAACTCCGCGGCGCTACGCTGATGATTATACTACATCGTGCCACATTTGTAAACAGTTTTTGCGTATTGTCACAAGTTTAACGCACAGGGCCGGCATTTGGGCGTCAGTGCGCGCTGCCGGGTTATGGCTTTGGGCCGCCGTATGTACATCGAGGCCCGCGCATGTCAACCCCACGCGGGCCTCAATATCGGAAAGCCGCTCAGGCAATCGCAACTGTATTATAAGCCGGCGGTCAGCCCAGCTCGCCCATCTCGGGGCCCAGTTCGCGGCAGTGCCATTCAGATATGCGCTTGAGCTCGGGCCAGTCGGCGTCGCTGTGCACATCGTAAACGCCCACTACGCGAAAGCCCGCCGCATGCGCCGTGCGCGCGGCGTGCAGCGCGTCCTCATAAACCAGCGTCTGAGCCGGTTCAGCGCCCAGCCGGCGCGCCGCCGCCAGGTAGCACTCGGGGTATGCCTTGCCGCCCCAATCGTCCGAATACGCCACAAACTCAAACATGTCCATGAACCCGAACCGCTCAAGCGCCGCGCACACCAGCTCCGAATCGGTCGCCGACAGCACGCACATGCGCACGCCCCGCGCCTTCAATCGCTCAAGCGTCGCCTTGGCGCCCGGCTTGGGCGGCACTATGCGCTGGTAGTGCTGAGTTATCTCATCGTATAGCTCTTGGCGGATCTGCTCGACGCTCAGCTGCGGCAGGCAGTTATCGCGTATCCACTCCAGCGCGTCGTCCAGCACCAGCGGCGCGATAGCATGAGCCAGATCGGCGGGCGGGGTGCCGCCGTGCCGCCGTATCAGCTCGCACGGCAGATCATCCCACAGGTACATCGAATCGGCCAGCGTGCCGTCAAAGTCGAATATCGCCGCGCGCACGCCGCCCTCTGCGCTCACAGCGCCAGCGCGGCTTCTTCCTCAGCCGCCAGCACATATCCGCTGGGCAGCGGCGCGGGCCGCTCACAGCGGGTCGTCATGTCATACACGCGGCCGTCGCGGCAGCTGCGCCATACGCCGTGTATCGCCTCAAACGCGTGCAGACCCAATTGCGTCTCGGTGCGCGGCACGCGGCCCGCGTTCAGGCTCCACGCCAGTTCGGCCGGGCCTATGCCGCGCGAGTTGGTCGCAAAGCCGTGCGTAAACGGCATCTCGACGTAATCATAGCCCTGGCCCTTGCGCGACAGCAGCACCCGCGCGCCATAACTGTTGGGATCCTCGTACACTATCGAGCCATCGGTGCCGAAGAACTCCAGCCGCGGCTTTTCGGCGTATGCGTCCGACGCGCACACCAGCGTGCCATATGCGCCGCACTCGAACTCCAGCGCCGCGCTCAGGTGGTTTATCGTCTCATACTCCATGTTGGTAAGGAAGTCGGGGTTCTGCGAATTGGTGTAGGGGCGCATCGGCTCGCGCGTACGCGCAAACCCGCTGACGCGCTTGAGTCCGCCCAATATCGCCAGCATCGCATGCAGATAGTATCCGCCCATGTCAAAAGGTATCCCTCCGCCGGGCTTGAAGAACATCGGCTTGGTCAGATAGCTCGAATCGGCCATCGTGGGCAGGTAGCCGCGTATCACCATGGCGTTCACCTGCAGCACCTCGCCTATCATGCCGGCGTCGATCAGCTTCCTTACAGTCTGCAGCCCCGCGCCCAGGAACGTATCCGGCGCCACGCACAGGTAGCGCCCCTGTTTGCGCGCAAGCTCCACCAGCTCGCGGCCCTCGTCCAGCTCGACGGCTATCATCTTCTCGCTGAAGACGTGCTTGCCGGCCTCCAGCGCCGCGCGGCTGACCTCATAGTGCGCGGTGGGATAGGTCGTGTTTATCACTATGTCGATCTCCGGGTCGGAGAGTATCTGCTCATTGGTGAGCTGGCTTATGCCGAACTCCTCCGCGCGGGCGCGGCTGCGCTCCTCGATTATGTCCGAACAGCCCACAAGCTCCAACACGTTGAACCGGCGCACCATGTTTTCAAGGTATATATGGCTTATGTCGCCTGAACCTATCAGTGCCGCCTTATGCTTTTTGTACATGCGCTCCTCCTCTTTCGCCTCGGGATTTCGCGCGCCCGGCCCCGTATGACCGGCCGGACGTTACGCACATATGATAGCACAATCCCGCGGCCAAATCAACGCTGGCATGCGCGCCCGGCCCGCGCCGATGCGCCCGTGCGGCGCGCGCCAGGCGTGACTGGTGGAAGTAACCGGCCGCTCAGGCCCTGCCCCCTGCCGCCGGGCGCGCCGCGATCTGACGGCGGCTGTTCATTTTGCCGCGCAAGCGTGGGCCGGCGCGAGAAATATGTCCCATTTTGGCCGGTATACCGTCAAAATTACAGCGTTCTACGCCGGATATCCTCCTGCGCGCCGCTTAAATGCGCGCAGATGCGCCATCTAGCCGCATTATGCGATTTCGCGTTAAATATACATTTTGCGCGGAACAAACGCCGCGCGAAAAATGTCTAATAGTCATCTATGGTTTTTTCATCGACCGACTATGAACTATGATCAGAGGTGCATCCACATGAGATATGATGACGAGCGCATCCAGACCAGCGGCGGCCGCGACTATGGGGAGCCCGTGCCGCGCCGCAGTCCGCAGGGTGCTCAGGGCACGCGCTCCAAATCCGCAAGCGCGCCCGATTATGAGCGCCGAAGCATCAGTTATGACGAGTACATGGCCCGACAGGCCCAGCGCAACGGCGATTACGACGGCGAGTATGACAATGATTACGACGACGAGTATTCGACCCGCACTGCGTCGCGTTCCGGTACGCGCCAGTCGGACTCAATGCGCGGCGCGCGCAATGCCAGCGCATACGAAGATTACGATTTGCACACCGGCCGCACCGGTAGCACCGGTCGCAACGGCCGCACCGGCCGTGACGCGTACAGTCGCGTCGATATGGACGACGAATACGACCGTCCCGCATCCACGCAGCGCAACTATTCTACGCGCCGCACGGATGACTACGAACGCCGTGAGAGCGGGCAGCGCAGTTACTCCGCGCGCCGCACGGATGACTACGAACGCCGCAGGACTGCGTCGGGCAGCAGTTCCGCGCACCGCACGGGCGGCTACGACCGCAATGATTACCGGCGGCCCGCCTCGCATCCGGCGCGCAGGCGCCAGCGCAATCACGCCGGACGTACTGCCGCGCTGGCGCTGGTGGCGGCGCTGGCACTGGTACTGGTGCCGATAACGATCAACAGCGGGCTGTTTTCAAGCGGCGCGCAGGCCGGCGGCATAGGCGGGTTTTTCAGCGGGCTGTTCAGTTCGTCGGTGACTACCGAGAAGCCGTTTGAAGACGTGTTCGCGTCGCCCAGTCCCGACCCGCAGGCGTCGCTGACTCCCACGCAGGCCCCCACTCCCACGCCCACGGTGGCGCCCACCGAAGTGCCCGGCCGCGTGCTCGACCCCAACAAGAAGGCCATAGCGCTCACGTTCGACGATGGTCCCAGCAAGTACACCACCCAGATACTCGACGCGCTGGAAGCGGTCGACGGGCGGGCGACGTTCTTTGTGGTCGGCGAGCGGCTCGACAGTCAATCCGAACGCCTCAAGCGCGAATACGAGATGGGCTGCCAGATAGGCATGCACACCTACTCGCACGCCAACCTCACCAAGCTGTCCAAGTCCGAGATACTCGACGAGATCAACCGCACTCAGGAGCTGATAGTCAAGTACACCGGCGAGGAGTCGCATCTGGTTCGACCGCCATACGGCTCGGTCAACTCGACCGTCAAGGAGACGATCGATCTGCCGCTTATAAACTGGTCGATAGACACGCGCGACTGGGAGAGCCGTGATGCTGACAGCGTGTACAATGAGATCATGAACAACGTCTCAGACGGCGACATACTGCTGATGCACGACCTGTACTCATCCACCGCCGAGGCGGTACAGCGCGTAGTGCCCGAACTGGTCAAGCAGGGCTATCAGCTCTGCACGATAGACGAGCTATTCGAGCTCAAGGGCATCAAGCTGCACAGCGGCACGGTGTTCCGCTCAGCCAAGCAGTCCAGCGACTCATAATGAGCGCGCTGGCCGCGCAACTTAATAGACATTCCGGCCCTACCCCGGCAAGACTGGGGCAGGGCCTTTTTGTATCGCCGCGCCGCCAAATCGCCATGTGGACGGCGCGTTATCCGTAATGAATTACATAATATGTAGCTCATTCTGTGCATCGTGAAATTATTAAAAGCTTCATATATTTAAGCGCACCCGACCGGTCGGTTTACCTGAACGCGCGACGGCTGGCGCGACAGATATGCGACGCACACGCGCTCGATGCAGCCCCGCGCCACTGCGTCAGACATGCGGTTGCAGCCGCGGGTAACGCATTTAATCGGTCGATTTGTCCTGCCGGACATGCAGCATAATGCTTCACGCGTTTGAGCGCTGTGCAGCGGTGATATCGAAGCAAGCCAGATTTCAATCGTATTCGGCGCAAAGCAGTGTCAGATTCGCACAATTCATCTGCCATACCGTCAAAATCAGCGATACCCTGCGCATATCGGCCTCAAGTCAGCGATATTTTCCCACCCATGTTCAGGCGCATTTGCCGCCCGTCTCCATTCCGCCATACGCGCGCCGCCGCTCCGACATATGGCTAGCCGTGCAAAACCTTTTGCAATAAATAAGAGTTAACAAACCACCTGCTCCGGCACTTGCAATTGTCGGTTTTCTTAATATCCAGAGCCATTTTTCTTCAAATTAACATATTTAGCGATTATTAGCTGATCTTTCCTTGCGCACCGATTACATTTTCAACCTCATGCTGAAACAAGGATGGTATATAATACAAACCGTCGAGAGCGGAACGGCAAAGGCAAGACGCCCGGAAGCCACCGCCCATCGACAGCAAACAGGACACGGCGAAAGCCGAAGAAAGGGAGGAAACACATTATGAAGATGCGTGTAAAGCTGAGCAGCCCGGAGGATATCCGCAAGTTCGTTGAGATAGCCTCCCGCTACAAGCAGGACATGGAGCTTATGCTGGGCCGGTACGTCGTAGACGCCAAGTCGATACTGGGCATACTCTCTCTGGACCTGAGCAAACCGCTGGATCTGGTAGTCAGCGACTATGTAGACGGGTTGGAATCCGACATGAGTAGTTTCCTGGCGGCGTAAGCCCCCACATGGAAACACTCCTTTACGAAGCGGCGCTCCCTTGAATGAGGGCGCGCGGTATACAGACCTGATCCGCTAGACGGAATGAGTGTGCAAGCCCGACGGCAACTGTGCCGCCGGGCTTTGTGTTGTCTTGCGAGAAAATAGCAGGATCATGTCTGCCTCATTCCATACCTTATGTATGCCGGCATGGCCACGCACCTGAGCGTAGCGCCGCGCGCGATGCATGCCAAGCCCTATTTGCTCAAGCCCGACGGCAACTGTGCCGCAGATTCAACACATTGTCAAAACGAGAATCGCATCAGCACACATGAATAGCCAATAACCGGTACGCCTAAAACTGCAAATAATGGCATACCGACAAAAGCGGCACAATATGTGGAATCGCCGCCGCACAAAGCCCGAAAACCGCGCAATTGTCAATGTACATTACGGCCGAGGGCTTTTCGGCGTTCAGACCCGACGGCAACCATGCCGCCGGGCTTTGCATTGCCGGGCAACGGCCTGTGTGTTTACGCGCGCGCAGGCGCGGCAATATTCGCAATGCAATTGCGCAAACGCATCATATAGCCGCCTGTCGCACAGCCGCTCACCCGATAACGCATCGCATCAAGCAGTCCGACCTGCTCAACCCGGAATGCTCCGACCATGTAAGCGCATTTATGCTTGTGCCTGCGCGCTCCGCACCGCATATATTGCACGCAGCCACACTGCATTCCAAGCCCCGGCAGATATCCGCAATATATCAATAATACGCACCTTCCACCGGCAGCCGCGTCACAGTCCCAGTCCCGGCAGACCTTCAAGCGCCTGGCGCTGTTGCTGCTCGCTGGACTGTGCGTCGCCACCTGCGGCCGTCGCCATCAGATACAACAGCGTGTACATCGCCCGACCGCCGGCGTCCTGCTGCACCTGGCCCAGTACGTCCGGGTGACTTGCAAAATACTGGCTCAGTTCGCCCAGCGTGCGCGCGCCGGTCGACAGCACCAGCGCATACAGCGAGTTGGCCAATTGCTCTATGCCCTGCGGCGGCAGCGCCGACAACAGCGCCCGCGCCACATCGCGCAGTCTGAGACTCTCCGGCGACAGCTCCGCCGCATAGACGAGTCCCCGCGCATCGGTCAGCCAGCTCATCGGGTCGTGCTGGCGCACGCCGCGCGCATCCGAACGCACGACGCGCAGCTCGCCATCCTGCCACAGCAGCATGCCCACCACTGACTCGGGCGGCACTATCGCCAGCAGTCGCGCCCTCAGTTGCGCATAGCTGGCCGACTGATACGCCGTGCGCGACAAGCCCGGCCCGTCAAACGAGTATACGCGCCTTATGCGCGGCTGCACCGCCCCGGCGTTTACGGCGGCATACAATGCCAGCGCCCCACCCTTGGAGTGCCCGCCCAGGTACAGGCCGCCCCCAAACCGCCGCGCCGCACGCTCAAGGTATGCCTGCGCATAAAGCTGTGACGGCGTGGCCTCGGAGTACGCCAGCTGTATATCCTCAAACCAACCCGCCAGGCTTGAATCAGTGCCCCGGAACGCCAGATACGCGTCGTGGCCATCCCACAGCGTCAGCGCCGCAAATTGCAGCGCGGGCTGGGCCATGTCGGCCCGCTCGAAGCCGTACAGCTTCAGTCCCCCATACCGCGGCGACGCCGCCATAACGCGCGCCAGCTCCAGTTCTGCGCCGGGCGCCTGTACCGACGTCGCGCCGCTTGCGCGCATCATGGGCTCCGCATCGCTGCCGGCCGCATCCGAGTTGCCGCCGTTTGCGGCGGCTCCCCGGGCGCCTCCCAGACCGGCGCCGCCGTCTGCCTGAGAATCGGCATCCGCCTCCATGCTTGCGCCGGCGCCTTCAATCTGCTGCGCCGCTCGCGCCAGTTCTACGCCTTCACCACCTATGCCGTCCCAGTCTAACCACGACAACAGCGTCAGCGCCAGCGCATCGGCAGCGTTCATATCCTTGAACCTGAGCGCCGGGCCCGTCGCGCCCCGCGCATAGTCGATAATATTTGCCACGCAAAATCCCTCCCCGGCATTATATTTACCGGCGAGGGATTTTATTACCGCTTTTTGTGCGGATCCGGCAATCACTTGTCTCCGGGCTTGGACTGCACATCGGACTTATTGCGCGCACGCACGCGCGGGTCCTCAAACGAACCCTGCACCGCCGGCGGCAGGTCGCGCGCGGTCTCGCTGCTCACCGGCTCAGGCATCTCGGATGCGGCATATGCGCCGGTATGCGCGCCATCGCTGCGCATCGAGGCGCAATCGGGCGCGCTCTGGCTGCGCTGGCAGTCGTTGTCCTTAAAGCGGTTCTTCAGCTCGCCCAGCAGTCCCGGCAGCTGTTCGATCACGCGGTCTATCGGCGCATAGTACTGCGCCGGCAGCAGCTTGACCTGGCCGTCGGAAACCACCAGAAAGCCCATGGGATTCACGCTGACGCCGGTGCCCGCGCCGCCCGCAAACGGCAGTCGCGGCGTCTGCGGCGGGCAGCTGTACTCGCCGCCGCCCGATACAAACCCGAACGATACCCGCGAGATCGGTATTATCGTCGCGCCTGCGCCGGTCTCGACCGCGTCGCCGACCACCACGTTGACATCTATCATGTCCTTGAGGTTTTCCATCGTCGTGCTCATTATGCTCTGGATCTGGTTAACGCCAACTGAGTTTTCCATCTGTCAAACGCCCCCTTGAAATATTCAGCGATTCCGGCAAGCCCCGCGCCTATAATATGCCCAATTCGCGCGCTGAACATGCCCCGCACGTCCATCGAAAACTCGACTCGCTCAAAGTCGGGCTGCACATCCAGCTCGGGCCGCACGTTGGCCACCGCGCACAGCCCCGACGCCAGTATGCCCACCACGCCGCACAGCAGTGCGCTCATCGCGGCGTCGCCTGCGCCCAGCCGTGCGCTAAGCCCCAGGCGCTCCACGCGCACATCGCGCATCAATCGCCGCGCCCCCGTGCGCAACGCGGGCTTGAGCTGTTCGGGCGCACCGCCGCCGCCACCCAGCGCGCGCACATGCTCACGTCCGCCGCCCGCGCGCCGTATCGCAACCACCAGTCCGCCGTCCTGACGCCTGAGTTCTATGTTCAGCGTCAGCCCTACTCCGCCCAGCGCCACGCGCACGCGCGCGCGCACTGCCCGATGCACGGCCAACTCGGCCTCGACATCCAGCGACAGCGCCAGCAGCGCAATCAGCGTCGCCGCGACGATATACCCTGTCATGCGACCACCTCGTTCATTTGGCAGTATTCGCCGCATCAAACGTTTTTATGCATATTTCACAGGTTCCATATCCGATTGGATCAAGCCCCGGCGCGGCGTCATTCTTGACGCATCTGTGCGCGCTGCGCTTAATGCGGCGAACAAGCTGCCACGTATGAAGCGGCGCCTCATTTGACCGGCGTTTCCCACTGCAAGCGCCCGTATTGCACAAATGCGCAACGCCCCTGTCTGGAGCGTTGCGCATTTAAGCTTATACGTCTGTCGTCCCTTGCGTAATTGCGGCTGTATCCGCGAGTTCAGCGCTGTCTAACGGATAACCCGACATCCAGATAGCCAAAGCTAGCGTACTCCGCTGGCTCATCGGAATATGTCCCCCCAAGCGTCTGTGACGACGAAAATGCGCAACGCCCCTGTCTGGAGCGTTGCGCATTTAAGCTTACATGTCTTTCGTCCCTTGCGTCATTGCGACTGTATCCGCGAATTGAGCGCCGATACGCTGGTGTTCAGCGCCGTCTGAACCGCCGCCTGATGGTCGGGATCGACGCGGTTGGTGCCGTGGGTGCGGCTGTTGGTGAAGTGTATGCACGAGTGGCCCACGAAGTTGTTATTGGTTATCGACTCGCCGCCGTGCGGCATGCCGTTTATCGAGGCCGCTATGTTCTTGCCGCCAATCGTGACGACCACCGCGCGCCGCGACCATGACCAGTTCTTGTTGTATATCCGGTACATCTGCCATGCATCAAACGCCGTCAGCGGCTCCACATCCGCGTGATTGCTGCCGCCTATGCGCCGCACAGTGTAGGTTATGCCGGTCTTTACGTCGGTCACTACCGCCGTCGCGCCCGCGCAGAACGTGCCGCTGGAGCGGTTGAAGAAGCCGTCCACGTTTTCAAACCAGTCCATCTCGATTATCTCGCCTATGACCGGTTTCTTGGGCGTGCCCGCGACCTGCGTCGGATAGTTGGACTCTACGTCGGCGGTATCGCCAGCCTCCTCCTTGGATATCGCGTCGCCCGAGTACAGCCGCGTCTGCGTCTGCACGCCCGCCGCGCCGTCCACGCTGAGCGAGTTGGCCTTCTGGAAGCTCTTTACCGCGTCCTGAGTCGCGCTGTCATAGGTATCGTCTATCGTGCCCTCGTAATAGCCCAATTCGCTGAGCCGCTGTTTGAGCATGCGCACGTCCTCGCCGGTCGAACCGACCTTGAGCGTGCGGTACGACGTCGGCGTGGCGCTGGGATCCAGCGTCGCACCGGGCGTGGGCGTCGCTGTCGGCAGCGGAGTCACCTGCGCGGTGGAGTCCTTGCTGGGTGCATCGGCGCGGTACAGCTCGATCTGCGTCTGTGAATCGGCTATGCCGGTCGCGCTCAGGCCCAGCTTTATCTGGAACGACTTGACCGCGGTGGCGGTCTTGGCGCCGTATGCGCCGTCGGCCTTATCGTTGAGGTAGCCCAGCTCTATCAGCCGGCGCTGCAGCTCCTTGACCTGCGTGCCGACTGAACCGGTCTTTAGCGTCGGATACTCGGTCGCCACCGGGGTTGCCGCGGGTGTCGCCGTGGGCGTAGCGCTCGCATTGGGGCCGACCGCGCCGTCCATAAACAGCTGCTGCTGCGTGGCGACGTCGGCCACGCCGGTAACCTCCAGGCCGGCCTGCTGCTGGAACGCCGATATCGCCGCCGCAGTTGCCGCGCCATACGCGCCGTCTACATCCCCGGCAAGATAGCCCAGCTCCTTGAGCCGCGTCTGCAACCGTTTCACGTCCGAGCCCTGATCGCCGGGCCGCAGCTCGGTAAAGTCGTTTTCATCGTAGTCCTTATACGGCGCATCGGTCGAGTACAGTATGTCGTACGTCGCTTTATCCAGCACACCGCTGCGCGTAAGGCCCGCCGCCTGCTGGAAGTCCATCAGCGCCGCCTCGGTCAGCTCGCCGAAGTTGCCCAGCAGCGAGCCGTTGTAGTAACCCAGTTCCCTGAGCCGCGTCTGCAGCGTCTTGACCGCGTCGCCGCTCATGCCCTTGTACAGCTCCTTGAACTCGCTGTCGCTGGGCTTGCCGTCCTGCGAAGCCGCGTAGAGCGCGTCATGAGTCTTTTGATCGACCTCGCCGCTCACGCTCATGCCCTTTGCGCTCTGGAACGCCTTTACGGCGTTGCGGGTGTCGTTGCCGAACACGCCGTCCACCGCGCCGGTAAGGTACCCCAGCTCGACCAGCCGCTGTTGCAGCGCCTTGACCGCGTCGCCACGGCTACCGTACTTGAGCAGTCCCGGGTATGGCTGCGCGGGGGTCTGCGTCGGCGCGGGCGTCGCGGGCGCGAGGCTGGCAGTCGGCGCGGGCGTCTGCGTCAACACGGGCGTCTGCGTCGGCGCAGGCGTTACCGCCGGAGTCGGAGCCGCAGTCGGCGCAGGCGTCTGGATCACGCTGGCCGCCGGCGCATCGCCCGAGTACAGGCGTATATGCGTCTCAAAGTTTATCGCGCCATCGACGGTTATGCCGCATTTAATCTGGAATGCGCGCACCGCGCTGGCGGTAGCGGAACCGTATATGCCGTCGGCGCTGCCGCTCAAATAGCCCAACGCCTTGAGCCGCTGCTGGGCGAGCTTGACGGCGTCGCCGCGGCTGCCACTGCGGAGTATGCCGGTAAATTCGGGCGTCTCGCCGGACACGACCGAATCTGAATCATTGCCGTCGGGTTCATCGGCGGGGCGCTGCGTGGCAGCCTGCGTCGGCGCCTGAGTAGGAGCCTGAGTCGGCGCCTGTGTTGCCGGCGCTGTGCCCGCCAGCGGCGCATCGTCCGCGAACAGCCGCGCATACGTCTGCTGGCCCACCATGCCGTCGGCGTCCAGGCCGCAGCGCTGCTGGAACGCCACGACGGCCTCGCGCGTCACCGAGCCGAAGTTGCCCGTCACCGAGCTGTCAAAGTATCCCAGATCGGCCAACCGCCGCTGGAGCACCTTTACGTCCTCACCCTTGTCGCCCTGCTTGAGCAGCTTGAACGCGAACATGTCCACCCCATACAGCCCGCCGGCTGCCGCGGATTCGGACTCGTCCGCCGCGACGCCGGTCTGCGCGGGTTCGGTTGCCTGCGCCACCTGCGCGGCATCCGGCTGCGCGGCCGGGTCGGACTGTTCGGCCAGAGTCGGCACGGGCGCCACCCATATCAGCGCCGCCGCCAACAGGCCGGCCAGCGCGCTGCGCCCGGACTTGCGTATCGTCATATCACTAACACCTCTATGCAAAAACTGCGCACGGTCCGTCGAGTGCTAAAACTTTGCAATCAAATACCTCATCCATTATATTGCAAAAGTATTACGCCTGTCAAGCACACAGGTGTTTCCTGACTGGCAAATACTGTTAATACTGGCCTCAGTCCGGCGATATTCGGATATTTTAACAACAAAGTGCCGGATTTGATTGCAATCCATGCATGAGCAGTCGATAATTTGTAATATGTAGTCACAATTTTTGTGCCGTGAATTTTAGCTGTTGCCGCGACGGCCCTAAGGGGGTATAATTAGTATATATACTCGCGCACGACTGTACGGGCGCATGGGGGTTACGTTATGACCGAGTTTATGAGCGCACTGGAGAGCACGCTGGAGATAATCATAACGCTGAGCATACACGTGCTGGAGTGCATGGGTATATCGATAATACTTGTGGGCGCATTTAAGGCGATATACGGGCTGGCGCGGCGCAAGCCGGGCGTGCGGCTCAAGCTGGCAGAGAGCATGGCGCTGGCGCTTGAGTTCAAGCTGGGCGGCGAGATACTGCGCACGGTGCAGGTGCGCGCCTGGAGCGAGATCGCGATAGTGGGCGCGATAATACTGCTGCGCGGCGTGCTGAACCTGCTGATACATCACGAGATCAAGATAGAGGAAGAGCGCGACGAACGCATGCGCGCGCTGGAAGCCCAGGGCGAGCCGACCGCCGCACAGCCCGCGCATTCAGCGCTCGTTTCAACGGCGCAATGCGTGTTTCCCACGCCCGATCCCGAGCGCACCGCGCATTGGTATCGCCAGTGCCTGGGCTACGACTCTGAGCGCGACGGCGACGCCATAGCCCTCAGCGGCGAGGGCGCCCGCATACTGCTCACGCCGACGCAGGGCAGTCCCGTCCGTCCCAACCGCATGATCTACGGCGGCGGCTGCGACGCGGTGATACGCGTGCGCGACGTGGATGCGCTGCAACGCACGCTGATGGCTCAGGGCGTCATGATACCGCACGCGCTGGACAGAGACGGCTTCGTAGCCGAGGACGCCGATGGGCGCTGGCTGCGCTTTGAGCGCGCAGGCGACAACTGATGCCGGCACTTGCGCCATGGTGGCGCGCACAGGTTTGACCCAGGGGTTAATGACATCGCGCACATCTGCGCGAGGCTTTCGGAGGTGGATATGGCTCAGCTCAGAATACTGCTGGTGGACGACGATCCCAACATACGACAACTGCTCAACCTGTACCTGACCAAGGAAGGTTATCAGGTCGAGATGGCCGAACGCGGCGACACGGCGGTCACGATGTTCAAACAAAACCCGCCCAACCTGATGCTGCTGGACGTCATGCTGCCCGGTATGGACGGCTGGCAGGTGCTGCGCGAGGTGCGCAAGGTGTCGAATATACCCATAATAATGCTCACCGCCAAGGACGAGACCTTCGACAAGGTGCTGGGCCTGGAGCTGGGCGCCGACGACTACATAGTCAAACCCTTCGATCCCAAGGAGGTAACCGCGCGCATAAAGGCGGTGTGCCGGCGGTTCCAGACCGGCGACAGCGCTCCGGCCAAGGAACTGGTATTCCCGGGGCTGAGCGTGAACCTGACCCAGTACGAGGTCGTATACCGCGGCCAGCGCCTCGAGGTGCCGCCCAAGGAGCTGGAGCTGCTCTACTTCCTGTGCAGCCATCAGAACCAGGTGTTCACGCGCGAACAGCTGCTCGAGCAGGTCTGGGGCTACGAGTTTTTCGGCGACAGCCGCACCGTGGACGTGCATATAAAGCGCTTGCGCGAAAAGCTGGCCGGGTGCGAGGAGCTGGGGTGGACGATCAAGACCGTATGGAGCGTGGGCTACAAGTTTGAGGTAAAGTGATGCGCAGGCCGCTGTTTTTCAGGGTGCTGCTGTCGATACTGGCCACGGTGCTGGTGACGCTGGCGGTGCTCTCATTTACGATGATGGGATTTTTGCGCGCAAACAGCGTATTGCAGCGGCAGGAGCTGCTGCGCGAACAGGCGCGCGATGTCGCCTCGATGATGTCCCAGCGCGACGCCAACTACCTGTGGTCGGTCACGACCAACTGGGACAACGTGATACGCGATAAGATCGTATCGATCAGCGAGAGCAAGGACGCCACGATCTGGCTGGTCGACCGCAACGGCTTTGTGCTGAGCCTGTCCAGCGACGACGGCGCGCTGGCGCGGCGCCTGCAGGATGAGACCGTGCTCGAGCAGCTGCACAAGGTGCTCTCGGGCGAGGAGATACAGGTGCAGGGACTGTTCACCGAGCTGGGCGGCCAGATAGTGACGGTGGGCGTGCCTTGGGAGGACAGATTCGGCGACGTCGGCGGCGCAGTGCTGCTGCACACTGATGTGAGCAATCTGGACGTGGGCTTTGACGCGGTGGGGCGGCAGCTCGTGTGGGCTGCGATTGCCGCGCTGGTGCTGGGCGTGGCGCTGGCGTACTTAATGACGCGCTCCATCACTCAGCCGATAACCACGATATCCAACGCCGTGGCCCGATTCGCAAAGGGCGAACTGGACAGCCGCGTCACGATCAATCGCCGCGACGAGCTGGGCGAGCTGGCGCAGGCATTCAACTCGATGGCCGAGGACCTGAGCCAGCTGGAAACGCTGCGGCGCGGATTCGTCGCCAACGTGTCGCATGAGCTGCGCTCGCCCTTGACCAGCATGCAGGGCTACGTGCAGGGCATGCTCGACGGCACGATACCCGCCGAGGAGTATCCCCGATATCTGGGCGTCGTGCTCAGCGAGACCAAGCGGCTCAACAAGCTCATCAGCGAACTGCTGGATCTGTCGCGCATAGAGTCGGGCAAATTCCCGCTCAACTACCAGCGCTTTGACGCCAACGAGCTGATAGCGCGCATAATGTTCCAGTACGAGGGCCGCATAGAGGAAAAGCACATAAACGTCGACATAGCGTTCCGGCAGCAGCAGTGCATGGTCTGGGCCGATCCCGACCGCATAAGCCAGGTCGTAGTGAACCTCATAGACAACGCGGTCAAGTTCCTGCCCGACGGCGGCACGCTGACCGTGTGGACGCTCGTAGACGAGGACCACGCGATAATAACCATCAAGGACGATGGCCCCGGCATAAGCGCGGACGATCTGCCCTACATATTCGACCGGTTCTACAAGGCCGACAAGGCGCACTCGGGCCGCGGCACCGGACTGGGCCTGTCGATAGTCAAAAAGATACTCGAACAGCACGGCCAGGATATCAAGTGCACCTCCGCGCCGGGCCAGGGCGCTACGTTCATGTTCACGCTCGCAAAATACGTGCCCGGCATGGAACAGGAGCGCGCCTCCGACGCGCCCGCCGCAACCAATGCCCCGCAACGCGCCGCGCTGCCCGACAGCAGTGCCGCGCAGTCCAAACCCGACGCGCAGTCCAAACCCGACGCGCAGTCCAAGCCCGACGCGCAGTCCAAGCCCGACGCGCAGTCCAAGCCCGACGCGCAGTCCAAACCCGACGCCCCGTCAACGCCCAAATCTGGGGAGGATTGATATATGAATATGCAAGGCCTGTTGGCACTGCTGATAAGCGCGGCCATGAGCTGCGGCGCGATGGCCGACACTACATCCGTGCCCGCCGACGTGGACGCCGCGCTGATCGGAAGCGCGACGCAAACCATGGAAGTTGAAGATGCCGCCGCTGCGCCGGATACCGCCGACTCAGCAGGCACAGCTGACACATCGGACGCGGCTGACACGCAGAGCGCCGGCGACGCTTTGGATGCCGCCGATACTTCGGATGTGCTTGACACCGCGGGCGCTGCCGACGCTTCGGATGCCGCCGATACTTCGGATGCGCTTGACACCGCGGGCGCTGCCGACGCGCCGGATACCGCCGCTGCGGTCGCCGCGCCAAGCGCCACCGGCCTTGACGAGGCCGCGACCGGCGTGAGCGAGGCGCGAGGCTATTCGCGGCTGTTCACCGACAATCCGGTGCCGGACGTGGCCCAGCGCTGTCTGGGCAGCGTGGTCGGCGTGATAAACCTGGTTTCGTCGTTCGACTTTGACTCGCGCGAGGTGACTGACGAGGAATATGGCTATGGCTCGGGCGTAGTCATAGACAACGAGGGCCACATAGTCACAAACGCCCACGTGGTGCAGGGCGCGGACAAGCTGCGCATATTGCTGGACGACGACACCGAACTCGACGCGGAGCTGGTGGGCCTGGATTCGGACACCGACCTTGCGGTGCTGTACGTCGAGGGCCTGGAGCTTGAGCCGGTCGAGATCGGCGACTCATCCGCGTTGCGCGTGGGCGACCTGCTGATTGCGATAGGCAATCCGGGCGGCTACTACGGCACGGTATCGGTGGGCGTGGTCAGCGCGCTTGAGCGCGACATAGAGACGTTTGCGCGGCCGATGGACATAATCCAGACCGACGCCGCGATGAGCCCCGGCATATCGGGCGGCGCGCTGCTCAACGCCGACGGCGAGCTGGTCGGCATACCGACGTTGGGCGTCATGCTCTACGAGGGGTTGAACTTTGCGATACCGTCCAATACGATGCGCGAGGTCGTGGACGAGCTGATAACCTACGGCAAGGTTCGCAAGCCCGGCATGGGCATCTACTATCAGGTGCAGGACGGCCCGGATGAGCCGCTGCGCAGTTGCCTGCCGGCGGGACTGCTGGTGGTTGAGGTCGGGCTGGACACGCCCGCCGAGGCCGCCGGCATGCGCGTGGGCGACGTGATTTACGAGATAAACGGCACGCGCATAAAGTCTGCCCGCGAACTCACGCTGGCCACTCAGGATTGCGAGGCCGGCGACGTGATAAGTGTGCGCGTATACCGCCACAGCTATCAGGAGCGGCCCGTCGATGAGAACTTCATCGATATGGATGTCACGCTGGAATACATTGAATAGTCTGTAAGCAGATGTCAAGGCATAATCTGCAATACCCCGGCGCGCTGGCCGGATAAGGCGGCGCGCCAGTTCGCTGTAATGCATGTCTTGCTGCGGCGGCGGAGTTTTATGCTTTGATGAGATGGGCTTAGACTGTGCGGCGCTTTGATGATTTTACTCACCAAGCCGCTGTGCTGAACAGCGCTTTGACGGGGCTTAGCGCGATTGTGTGGTGCTCAGATTCTTTTGCGTTCTAAGCCGCTGCGCTGAACGGTGCTTTGCTGAGGTTGGCCAAGGCCGTGCGGCACTTTGATGGTTTTGCGCATTAAGCCGCTGTGCTGAACGGCGCTTTGCCGGGACTTAGCGCGATTGCGCGGCTTTTGCGGTTCGATCAGATCGCGAGCACATCTACGCCACGCCGGTATCTCAACGCTCGGTTTGCGGCGCGTCGCCGGCCATGCGGCGCTGTAACCAGAAATAAACTTGACTATGTGCGCCTATGGCCTTAAACTTAATTTCTATACGGGTAGTTATGGCGGCGCGGACGCTGAGGCGTTTGCGCGGCTATGAGATGCGTGTGCCGGGCAGCCAGCCCGGCCCGCTTTTGTACTGGAGGATGACAGTTATGCAGAATTATAAATTTGATACGCTGATGGTGCGCGCCGGCCAGCACGCCGACCCCGCTACCGGCGCCTGCGCGGTGCCGATTTACCAGACCAGCTCTTACGTGTTCGACGACGCTCAGGCCGCCGCCGACATATTCGCGCTTGAGCGCTCCGGTTTCATATATTCGCGCATAGACAACCCCACTGTGGACGTGTTTGAAAAACGCATGGCCGCGCTCGAAAAGGGCGTAGGCGCAGTCGCGCTGTCCAGCGGCATGGCCGCGATAACCTACGCGCTGCTCAACATAATGCGCGCCGGCGATGAGGTCGTCGCCGCAACCACACTGTATGGCGGCACGTATACGCTGCTGACCCATACCATCGAAAACTGGGGCATGAAGGCGCACCTGGTCAATCCCGATGACCCCGAAAACTTCCGCCGCGAAATCAATGAACACACCCGCGCGCTGTACATAGAAACGCTGGGCAACCCCGGCATTAACCTGGTCGACATACATGCCGTGGCCGACATAGCCCATGAAAACGGCATCCCGCTGATAATCGACAACACCTTTGGCACGCCGTACCTGATAAACCCGGTCGACTTCGGCGCTGACATAGTGGTGCACTCGGCGACCAAGTACATAGGCGGACATGGTTCGTCGATAGGCGGAGTGGTAGTCGATGGCGGAACGTTCGATTGGAGCGCGTCGGGCAAGTTCCCGATGTTGACCGAACCCGACCCCGCATACCACGGTATATCGTACACCGAAAAGTTCGGCAATGCCGCGTACATAACCAAGCTGCGCGCTCAGATGCTGCGCGATACCGGCGCGTGCATGTCGCCATTCAATGCGTTCATGCTGCTGCAGGGGCTTGAGACGCTGTCGCTGCGCGTGCGCAAGCACGTCGAAAACACCCGTCGCATAATCGATCACCTGAGCCATCACCCCGCCGTCAGCTGGATAAACTACCCCGAACTGCCCGACAGCCGCTATAACGCGCTGTGCCGCAAGTACCTGCCCCGTGGCGCCGGCGGAATATTTACTTTCGGCATAAAGGGCGGCGTCGAGGCCGGACGCATATTCGTAAACTCGACAAAGCTATTCCTGCTGCTGGCCAACGTGGCCGATGCGCGCTCGCTGGTCATACACCCCGCTTCGACCACTCACGGTCAGATGAGCGAGGAAGAACTGCGCGGCGCCGGCGTGCTGCCCGACATGATACGCGTGTCCGTGGGCATAGAGGACGCGGACGACCTGATAGCCGATATAGATCAGGCACTGGCGCTAGCCACGCGCGCCTGAGCCGCAGCACGATTAACTCGGAGGTAAAGATATGCCAGTAAGGATACCTAACAGCCTGCCTGCGGCGCAGGTGCTGAAAGATGAAAACATATTCGTCATGACCGAGCGGCGCGCCCGCATCCAGGAGATCCGCCCGCTCAAAATAGCGATACTGAACCTGATGCCCACCAAGGAAGTAACTGAAACACAGCTGCTGCGCCTGATAGGCAACTCGCCGCTGCAGATAGACATAACGCTGCTGCGCACCGCCAGCTACCAGGCCCGCAACGTGTCCAGCGCACACCTGGACACGTTCTACAAGACGTTCGACGAGGTGCGCGACAACAAGTTCGACGGACTGATAATCACCGGCGCGCCCGTCGAAATGATGGAGTTCGAGGAGGTCCAGTACTGGAACGAGTTGACCCGCATAATGGACTGGGCCGAGACTCACGTGTTCTCGACGCTGTATATATGCTGGGCCGCTCAGGCCGGCATGTACTATCGCTATGGCGTGCCCAAGTACGAGCTGCCGCGCAAGTGCTCAGGCGTGTTCCGGCACAGGCTGCTGTACAAGAACTTCCCGCTGCTGCGCGGGTTTGACGACTACTTCTTCGCGCCGCACTCCCGCCACACCGAGGTGCGCGCCGAGGACATCGCCAAGGTGCCCGAGCTGCAACTGCTCTGCGACAGCGTAAAGGCCGGAGTATACCTGGTCGCCAGCCGCGACGGCAAACACGTATTCGTGACCGGCCACTGCGAGTACGACGCCTATACGCTCAAGTACGAGTACGAGCGCGATCTGGCGCGCGGCCTCAATCCCGATATACCCTACAATTACTTCCCCGACGACAATCCTGAAAACGAGCCGATGGTGCGCTGGCGCTCGCACGGCAATCTGCTGTTCACCAACTGGCTCAACTACTACGTATATCAGGAGACCCCTTACGATATCGAACAGATCGGCCGGCGCTGAGCGCCAAGCCGCGAGCCGCAGTCGTCGCGCAGTATGCGCCGCGCACTGCGGCTCAATTAACATATGGACTAACGCATGCCACGCAAATACCGACCGACAAGCTCAACAGAGGAGATCACAATGCAATTCGTAAGCGATTACCGCAACAACGCCGTGCTCAGCGAGATGTTCTTTGAACTGGTGCACGACAGCTTCGGACTTGACCTGCGCGGCTGGGCACAGCGCGGCAACTGGGGCGAAAGCTATGTATGCTACTCCATTATAGACGAGGGCCGGATGATCGCCAACGCGTCGGTCTCATATATGGAACTGCTGGGCCGCAGGCCACAAGCCGCCTGGCAGATAGGCACCGTCTGCACGCACCCCGAGTACCGCGGCCAGGGCTGCGCCCGCGAACTGCTAAACCGCATAATAGACGCCGCAAACGGCCAGGGACTATTCCTGTTCGCCAATCCGACGGCGCGCGGACTATATGAAAAGCTGGGCTTCCACCCCGGACAACGCGAGGTAGCGCCGCGCATACAGCTGACCGCCGCCTCCGCACAGTTACAAGCGCCGGCCACCGTCATGCCATACGCCTTCCGGCGCGGCAGCGTGGCCGAAGCCGTACAGGCCGCCGCACACAACGCCGTATACTCGGACGTATTCGACGTGCGGACACTGCCCAGCCTGGCTGAACTATACCTGCACGACTACAACAAGGACGACATCTGGATATGCGATGAGGCCGGAATATGCGCCGTATGGTCGCGCAATGACGACAGGCTGCAAGTGCACGCGCTGTACGGCAAAAGGCCCGCCGATGCCGAACGCCTGCTGAGCGCGATGGCAGCAACAGGCGCCACACAGGCCGAGTTTGAATTCATGCCCGACGGCTGGGGCATGTCAGACTATATCCAGGACGACGGCCCCGATGAAATGTTCACAATGAACCTGGAGCTGCCGGAACGAATAGCATTTCCAGGGCTGATGAGGGCGTAAGCAGGCGCAATACAGTCAAAGCATAACCAGGCGCATATCCCAGCGCCAAACGCAAAGCCGTCCACGGATAAATCCACCCGTGGACGGCTTATTTATACACTGAGACGGCAAGCTGGCATTGAATGCAATTCGGACGCAATATCGCGCGTGTTAGAAATCATGTTGGCAAACCGGCAGCCGGTTCAAGAGCTGTTGCGCGATAGCCGGATTGTACGCATACGACCACTCTAGCGAGCGAGCGTGCTGGACTGCTCCACGGGCTGTCGCAATGGCATGACGGCCGGCCTGAGCGCGCTCTAATTTATGGCGCGCAAACGCACCACGCCGCAAGCATACCTGCCAAATCAAGTCACTGAGCCGCCGCAGCGGCGAACACATCGCGGGTGCAACCATCAACCCGAGAACCGACCCAAGCGCGGCAAAAAGCAGCAACCGCTATCAAAGCCGCAAGAGCGACCAAAATCATCAACCCGTAGCAAGCCCAAATAACCCAACCCCACCAAGCAACAACAAGCGCAAATCATCAGCAGGAGCAACCGCAGCACCCAGAAAGGTTTTTCTTTGCAGCTTTCTTTTTTCCTAAAAAGAAAGCGCGTTCCCCCGGTTCCCCCGTTCCCCGGTTCCCCCGTT
>DSLFC04102__coassemble_745_pt1 | contig 30967 bp, 25 predicted proteins | sample DSLFC04102__metabat2_low_PE_005 | metagenome-assembled genome bin DSLFC04102 | reverse complement strand
AAAGCTGGTTCATATTAAATGGATGACATTGGGCCGAACATGCAATTGATAGTGAACCGCGCTTCCAAAGGCGGCCGGAATGGCAACAGTGTCGGACGTCAGCGCAAAAGCGAATTTCCTTTACAAATCACCTTCGAATTCCACCGTGACCTTCTGTAAACCACGTAATAAGGAGGCGACTTCATGGCCGAGACCGATGCACTATCCATGGTAAACCAGCTTGCAAGCATATCCGGCGTGATTAACGCCATAGGTATCGTGATCGGCGCAATTGCGCTCACAGCGCTCGTCGCAACGCCGATACTTCTCTACAAGATATATCGCAAATTGAAATAACAACGGAGCCGTCCGCATAGCGCGGGCGGCTCAATCTGTGCGCGCACGAGGCGCGCACCTCTCAACTTACTTCTTGTCATCGGGCTGCGTGCGGTCGTTGCGGCCCTGAACCAGGTACGCGCGCGCATAGCTCGCCATCGCCACCAGCGACAGCGCCACCGCCACATAAATCAACGCCGTGCCTATCTGCCGCAGCGGCAGATACAGGTCGCCCAGGCACACCAGCACAATCGATACAAAGAAAGCCGCCGTGGCCGCCTTGCCCAGCTTGTTGGCCATCACGACCACCTTGCGCCCGCTCAGCAGCAGCGCCGCGCCCGCGACCATCGCCAGCTCCTTGAGCACCACCACGACCAGCACCCATATCGGTATATACTGCTTCAGCGACAGCATCAGCAGCATCGCCACCACCATCAGCTTGTCGGCCAGCGGGTCCATCAGCTTGCCAAAGTCGGTTATCTGGTTGTACTTGCGCGCTATGTAGCCGTCCAACACGTCGGTCAGGCTGGCCGCCGCATACACTATCAGCGCCGGCGCCGCGCCAAAGTTCTGGAATACGTATACCATCAGCGGTATCATTATCATTCTGAGTATCGTCAGGGCATTGGGTACGTTCATCTGGGCACTCTCCTTAGCCGCTCCCGGCGTCGTTTAACGTATAACTACTCATAAGCATAGTATCGCGCGCGTGTTTTGTCAAGTGCAAATATAGTTAGCCCGCCGGCAGTCCGTTTTTCACAATGTGCCCGCCAGCGGCAGTGTGCCGCCATATTGATAAGACGCCCGCTCATATTGTAATCATGTCATTAACCTCTGCGCAATATGCGCAAGGCCGCGGTCATCCGCGCGGCTCTGACGCGCAACGCCGCCTCGCCCGAGCCGTCGCCGCAAAAGCGGAACCGTCCCCGCTCTCAGGGACGGTCCCGCCTGCATGTCGTCACATCAGATCTTGTCGTCGCCGGCCCAGTCGCGGCCACCCGACAGCTGCGGATAGTAGCTCATCGGATGGAACACCGGCTCCTCGTCGAACTCCATCGCCAGCACGGTGACACCGGTCGGGTCGGGCGGCGTCAGCGGCAGGTCCTTTAGGATTATACGCTGGCCACGATGCTCGAACTTGACCTCGCTGCCGTCCTTGAGCAGGTATATGCGCCGGGGCGCAGTCGCGTAACCGCCTATGCCCATCGTGCCCTCACCGGGCCATATCCAGTTCCACAGATAGATGGTCTTGCCGTCCGCCGAGCGCGACGAACCGCTAACGCCGTTGCCCATATTGCGTCCGGTTATCGGCTTGAGGCTGCCATAGGCGCACGCGCCATTGCGCTCGAGCCACCGGCCGACCTCGGTGAGCGGCTCCACGGCGTCGGCGGGCACGCTGCCATCGGGCTTGGGGCCGATGTTCAACAGCAGGTTGCCGCCGCCGAACGCGCACTTGTTTATCATCTTGAGTATGCGCTGAGCTGTGTATGCGTGCGGCAGTGCCTGCTTCTCGTCGACATAGCCCCAGGATATGTCGTTGAACGTCATGCACGCCTCCCAATCGCGGTCCAGCGCGGTTATGTGGCCCTCGGGCGTGCCGAAGTCCTCGTCGAGCTTGCTGCGGTTGTTTATGATTATGTCAGGTTGCAGTTCGCGCAGGCGCTGGTTGCGCTCGAGCGAGTCCCAGCCCTCCCAGCTCTCCATGGGCCGGCTCACGTCGTACCAGAGTATGTCTATCTTGCCGTACTGTGTCAGCAGCTCGGTGTTGAGCGCCTCGATGTAGTCGGTAAAGCGCTTGCGGGCCGCGCTGTCGAACGCACATTTCCAGCCGTCCGGATGATGCCAGTCCATAAGCGACGTATAGAAGCCTATCTTCAGGTCGAACTCGCGGCACGCGTCCACGAATTCGCGCACTATGTCGCGATGCGGCCCGTAGTTGACCGAGTTGAACGGATTGGCCTTGGAGTCCCACAGCGAGAAGCCCTCGTGATGGCGCGTCGTCATGACCATGTACTTCATGCCCGCAGCCTTGGCCAGCTTTGCCCACTCGCGCGGCGCGCCGGGCTTGGGATTGAAGCGGTCGGCCAGAAGCGCGTACTCGTCGACCGGTATGTTCTCCTGCACCTGCACCCACTCGTTGCGCCCCAGCAGCGAGTACAGTCCAAAGTGAACGAACATGCCAAACCGCGCCTTACGCCACCAGTCCATGCGCGCGTCGCGCGTCTGCGCCATGCGCTCCTCGTATTCGGATCTGCTCAGTATCGCCATAGTTATACCTCCTTCTAATAGTTGTTTGATATATGCGCCCGGATCGGCGATCCGGGTCATTCGCAGTTATATCGCCCGGGCAGCATTCATATCGGCGCCATGCGTAACTCCAGCGCACATCGCGCCGCAATGCCCGTGGGCAACACGTTTTGACCGCGGCTTGCATTTGCGTAATATGAACCGACGCTATCCTGCAATCATACCCGCCGCTGCCGTGCATCAGCCCTGACGCCTTTATTGGCTGCGCATGCCCATTGATGCTGTCGTGCGGTTTACAGGTGTCTGCGTGTGCTGCTGCTTCTATGTTTTCAGCGTTATCAGCGCATTTGTTGGCATCACGCGCACATGTCAACGCTTGCGCATTGCCGTTGGCGCGCTGATGCGCTTGCCGTCATCGTCTTGCGCACAGATGCGCCAAATTCCACAAATTGCCGCCGTCCCTATGCGGGTATGGTCGCCGCCATCACATACATATACCGTCGCGCTCCGCATTGCGCCGGACGCGCCGTTACCTGGCCAGATCCCATTCTACGCTCATGCGCTCGCCCGCACTCATGCGCAGTTCGCGCGCTTCCGCGCCCAGCGTCAACCGCACGCGCGCAGCGCGCAGCGCGCACAACTCGGCCTCAGCATGGCCGTCGCGCCAGCATATCGTGACCTCCACGCCGCAGCGCGCAGCCACCGGCCCCACGCTGCCTGCGTGCCAGCGCTCCGGCAGCGCCGGCAACAGCTCCAGCCGCTCCGCGTCCGAGTAGACCAGCATCTCCAGCACCGCCGCCGTCCAGCCCATGTTGGCGTCAATCTGGAACGGCGCCCAGCCCATCTCCAGCCCTATGCCCATGCCGCGCCAGTCGTTGTGCACGGTGAACAGATTGCCCATCAGCATCGCGCGCGCCGTCAGATCAAGGCATCTGAGCGCAGACTCGCCGTCGCGGGCGCGCGCCTGAGCGCAGGCCATCAGCATCAATCCCCAGCTGGTCTGACTGTCCAGGCCGTCGCGCAGCCGGCGCACCTCGGCTATGCGGAACTTCTCCGCGCCCTCGCGCGCACACTCCAGCCCGGGAAACAGCGGATACACATGGCTCTGATGGCGATGATGCTCGTTGTCGGGGAAGTCGGGGTGATTCCACTCACGCACGCCGCCCTCGCTGTTGAGCTGGTACGCCGGAGCGCCCTCGATCATGCGGCGCCACCTTTGGGCCTCAGCCTCGCCGGACTGCGCCCCCAGCGCCAGCAGCTCGGTGAACACTTCCTTTATTATTGCGATGTCCATCGTGGCATCAATCGCGCTCTGGGTGCCGTCGGGCAGCACGTCGCCCCTGTCGCGATAGGCGCGCGTGCGGTTTTCAGGCGACACTGACGGTATCACATGCCAGCCATCGTCCTGCCATATCACAAAGTCCTCATAGAACAGCGCCACCTCGCGCAAAAACGGTATCAGCCGCTCATCGCGGAACCGCTCGTCGCGCGTAAACAGCCAGTAGTCGTAATACAACTGCGCTATCCAGCCCGCGCCGCCGGTCCAGTTGACTATGTGCGGCGCCAGACAGGTCGTGCGCCCGTCGCCCGGCGCGCTGACCGCCGACAGCACTATGCCACGGCAGCCGAATATCCGGCGCGCGTTCTCACGCATGCCCGGCAGCATGGCGTCATAGTAGTCGAACACCGGCAGCATCAGCTCGGGCGCGCGCGCCGGCAACGCCTGCCAGTAGATCATCTCAAGGTTTATATTGGCCATGTTGAACGCCCAGCCTGCCCGATATTCGCCGCTCCACAGTCCCATAAGCGGACACGGCAGCGAACCCGGCGCGGTCGCCGCCGTGATCAGGTACCGCCCGTACTCCCACATGCGCTCGATCAGCGCGTTGGGGCATTGGCCGTCCCAGGCGCGCTCCAACAGCCGCTCGTTGAGCGCATCCGGTTCAAACTCGGAATCGTCCAGCCGCAACTGGCACCGGTTAAGCCGCGCCCGCCATGCCGGCAGATGCCGCTCGAGCAGCGCCGCATAGTCCATCGGCAATCCCGCAAGCCGGCGTTTCAGCTCGTCCCAGCGCTCGTCGCGCCCACCATCCGGGAATACCGCGCACAGCACCAACACCCGGCCCGGCCCATGCATTACCCGCGCAACCGCGCCAAAGTCCTCGCCGTCCACGCGCGCGGCGTACAGTATGTACTCGCCCTCGCTCACGACCTGCTCGTCCTCGGGCAGGCATATGCCGCGCGAGTTCACCTCATCGGGCAAGTGCACGCTCAGCCCGACCGATACATTCGCCAGTTCCGCGTCGCTTGCCAGTTCAAGCGCCAGCACGTCGTCGGCGCTCGACACGAATGCGCGCCGCCGGTAATGATGTCCGGCGTCATCGTACTCCACGAATGCCTGTGCGCTGTCCATCTCCAGCGCGCGCCGGTAATGCATGAAGCCCTCTACGACCGGCGTCTCCAGCCTCAGGTCAGCTATCGGAAACGGATAGCCGGTCTGTCCCGCATAGCCGCGCTCGGTGAGCGCCCGCGCCAGCAGCCCATCCGCGCCCGGCACGTCGCCCGCCAGTATCCGCCGCCGCATCTCGGGCAGCAGCTCGGATACGTCCGGCAGTTCGCTTTGATAAGTCTCGCGCCAGCAGCGCGCATGGTTGAGCAGTATCTTCTCATGCACTGCGCCGCCGTATACCAACGCGCCAGTAAAGCCGTTGCCCAGCGGCAGACCCTCGCGCCACTGACCACTCCACCAGGCGGCAGGCTGGCGCATCACAAGCGTATGTCTCATATTGTCCTCCCACGCACGTCGTTTGACAACTGGTCGCCATACTCAGGATTACGACGCAGATTGCATTTTTCCTTTAGTCATGCGTCAACTCAGCGAATCCCCGCAATCTTTTCGCAAATTACATAAAACCTCAATTATTGCCAATGCTGATAGAAATTTGCGGCTGCCTGCAATCGGCCAAACCATACGCGTCACTGATTCGCCCTGCATGTCAGCCTATCAGCTCTGCAAGGCAACCGCACCGCCACGCTCGCCCGCGTTATCTACCGGCGGCGCATAGGGTGCCTGCGGGCGTCATATCTGAAGATATACTTGCTTTGCATTTGTGCCACGCCAGATGATACACTGCGATAGGCGGCATGGCTGCCGCACATGTCCTATCGCTAAACGCACCTGCTTTAGATTTGCGCCACGTAAGATGATATACTGTGACCGGCGGCATGACTGCCGCACATGTCCTATCGCTAAGTGCACTTGATTTAGATTTGCGCCACGCAGGGTGATATACTGCGACCGGCGGAATGGCTGCCGCACATGTCCTATCGCTAAGTGCACTTGATTTAGATTTGCGCCACGCAGGGTGATATACTGCGACCGGCGGTATGGCTGCCGCACATGTCCTATCGCCAAACGCATCCGCTTTGGATTTGCCTGACGTCCTTTGATTACTGAATCTCGCGACTGCGGCATGACTGAAACAAGCGCACCCAATGCACCGGCGCTTGTTGCAATTCTTCACAGCGCCGCTGACATACACGTTCTCACGCCACGCATATACGCAAAAGCCGCCGCCTGCGATTGTGCAAGCGACGGCGTATCTACTTATTAATTTGCTCCAAACCTGTGGCCAAATGCCGGCTCAGTCCTCGCCGGGCGTCCACTCGCCCAGCTCGATCAGCACCAGCTGATGTATCCCCACCCGGGGCAGAGCCACACTGCTCTCGCGGCTGTACTCGCGCACCTCCAGCGATTCGCCATCCGGCGTGCGCGCCGACAGCACGCGTCCCAGCCACCCGCTGACCGTGAGCACGCCGGCCGGTATCTCAGGCGCATCGCCGTTGGTCTTTTCGGCCAGGTTGCTTAGCAGGTGCACTATCAGCGTATCGCCGCGCCGGTATGCCGCAAAAGACACGCTCTCGGGCGTGCCGGTCGTCAGGTGCAGCGCCGGTGCGGGCAACAGCTCGTCCACAATGCCCGCAAACAGCTGCCGGTTCAGATTCAGTCCGGCGTTGACGCCCTCGAACAGCTCGAACGCCGCGTACATCACCCGACCCGCGCCCACCTGATTGTCGACCAGCGCCGGGTACTCTTCGGCGTACTCGCTTGGCGGCGGGCACCACCAGTTGACCCAGGTGTGCTCGGTAAGCCCCACGCAAGGCGGCACTATGCGCCCACAGCCATGCCCGGTCGTGAGCCTGACCGCCTGCTGCACCCGCCCCAGCGGCGGCAGCGTGTCCGGCAGCAGCTTAAAGCAGCTCGATTCATCGCGCAGCAGGTACGCGCCGTAGTCCGCATCGGCAAACTTCGCCAGCTTCATCACAAAGCGGCAGCCCAGCAGTTCAGCCAATGCCGAGTCCTGCCGCCGTGTGCCATCGGCCTCGTACATGCCGCATTCGCCGTCGGCCAGCACGCAGCCGCCCGCGGACACATACTCCTCCAACACGCGCTTGAGTTCATCGGATACATGGAACGCGCCGGCCAGTATTATCAGCTTGAACCCCGCAGCCGTCTCGCGCGTCAGCTCCTGCTCGGGCACCACGCGCCAGGCACACTTGGCCCAGTCGCACAGCTTCATCGCGCCCAGTATCGCCGACCGGTGCGCGTCGGCACGCTTGCAGCGGCCTATTGCGTTTACTATGACTTCATTGCCCGAGCGCGCGCGCGATGCCGCGTCGCTTTGCAATATCGCCACATCGGCCACGGGTTCGCGTTCGCCCAGGTACTGTTCAAACTCCTTTACGTCTGCAAACGCGCGCCCCACGCGCCGCGCCTCCTCGTGTTCGAGCGTGCCGTCGACATGTTGCGAGCCGCTGTACAGGAACGCCCGGCAGCCGCCCGCGACGATCTGCGCCGCCGCCAGCCGGTATACCGCCTCGGGCCGATAGTTGTACACGTCCGATACGTCGCCCGGTCCCAACTGCGGATACTGGCCCCTCGCCGTGTCGCGCGAATAAATCGCCGACAGCCAGTTGCCCGCCCACGGCTCGGTGAACTGGTAATCCAGCATGTCGCGTATCCGCTTGGGATACAGCGCCGCAAAGTTGATCGTGACCTTTATTTCCGGGTCGATCGCCTTAACGGTGGATATAATTTCGGCCAGCATGTCGCGCGCGCAGTCTTCCAGGAACTCGTTGACATCCCGGCCATGTCCGCCAAAGTCGAATGCCGCAAACTCATCCTGGGGCTGCTCATCGCTTTCGGGCAATGGGTAGCCATACTTTCGCAGGAACTTCTTGCGGCACGCGTCGCAGTAACACAGCGTCTTGCCAAATATATCAAGGAACAGGCTGTCGGGATGGTACCGGCTGACCACTTCGCTCAGCTGCGCCAGCACGTATTTGCGGTAACCGGTCTCGTAGCACGCCATGCCCCAGCGCGCCATGCGCCCGCGCAGGCTCACCGGCTGACCCCAACGGTCGCGTATAGCCCACTCGGGATGCAGCCTGGGCGCGAGCGTATCGTATTCCAGGCAGTAATACGCATTGAACTCTATGCCATTGCGGCGCAGTATGTCGCTGACCATGGCTATGTAGTCGGTATGCAGGCCCGGATGGCGCGTGCCCACGTCGGTGTTATAGTAGCTGTAACCCCAGTGATCTTTGGTGTACACCATGAGGCTGGATATGTTGGCCGTGCGGTAGAACCGCTCATACTCGGCCGGATCGAGGTGCGTAAAGTCGACCACAGGCGGTGCGGGCGAGTGATGATCTATCAAATAGCCGCGATATGCGCTCTTGTACTTGTCGGACATGCTCTGACCCCCTTGACGTTGGCTTAATATGCATATTATAATATCACGTAAGCATGCACATGACAAGCCGTCGTTTGAACTATGTATGGCTTTGAGGAACACGCGTTATATCGCATACGTCCAAGTTAATATTAATGGAAATACCAGGGGGAAATATGACGAGAGGAGATCTTATTATGAAGAGGTTACTTTCGCTGCTGCTGACCGCAGCGCTGCTGGCGCTGGCGCTGCCCGTGCTGGCTGACGGCGACGCGACCGACGCGCAGGGGAGCGCTGAAGTCGTGGGCGATGCGAACAGCACGTCGACCGACACCGACAGTCCTGCGACCGACGCCTCTACCGACGCTGACAGTGCCGTCACTGATTCGGATGCTTCGAACGCAGGCGCAGCCATCACGCCCACGCCGCTGTCCGAGGCCAACGCCGACGACGCGACGCTGGTAAATGCCGCGCGCGACGCCGTGGACCGGCTGTACACGCTGTTCTCTGACCCAAACTACGTGAATCTCTATACCTCCGGCAGCAACATATCCACGATGATTGCCGAGGCCATGGATCAGGACTACTCCGCGCCCGATTCGATAGTAGTCCTGAGCATGCCGCTGGACACGCTTGACGCCGTGATATCCATGATATTCAGCGCGGGCGACGCGCCGTACGACGCCCAGGACGCGCAGATGCGTCGCATTATGCGCCTGAAGATGTACAACATGCTGCCCTCGTTGCTCAACTCCAGAGCGGGCGCGGAGTGGCTGGCGGCGACGTCGGTCATGACGCTGGGCGATATACAGGTGCTGGACGGCGTATCGCCGCGCGTGGCGTACGTGATATTTGACTACGGCGCGGAGCGTCCGGCGGCAATAGTCGCAGCGCACATCGATGAGGAAGGACTGACCTCGCTGGCCACCACGCTGTGCAAGCTGCCCGATGAACTGCGCACGCCTCTGCTGATCGGTCAGATCGGGCAACTTCTGACCGGCATGACGTCTAACGCAACACAGGCGCTCGATGATGTCGAAGGCATAATGACGTGCAGCATCTATGCGCTCGACGAACAATGAATATACGATTCGCGCGACGGGCACACATGGCGAAATGCCTGTGCGGCCCACGCGCCTTTTTTGTAATGGCACATGATTGCGACACTCTATCGGAAAGGATGCTGAGCATGAAAAGAACGCTTCTGCTATTGCTGGCCATAGCGCTGATGGCGTTTACCTTGCCCGCGCTTGCCGGCGGCAACACGACCGGCTCGGACACCGCGGCCACTGAGTCGGCCAATGCGGATACGGCGTCAGGCGCCGGCATGTCTTTAAGAGACATGGTCGGTTCGATAATCGATTCCGGACAGACCGCCGGTCAGGACACAGACGGTCAGACCGCGCAGGAGCACTCCGGCGGTGCGGCGTCGACCGACACAGGTGTATCGTCCGGCAGCATCTTCGACTCAATAATCGACTCCGGTCAGACCGCGCAGGAGCACTCCGGCGGGGCGGCGTCGACCGACGCAGGTGTATCATCCGGCAGCATCTTCGGCTATATAATCGACTCCGGCAATGCCGCCAAGCTGATACCGCTGAGCCAGGCCACGCCCGACGATGCACGGTTAATTGAAATCGCGCGCAGCGTCTCGGACACCATGTTCAAAATATGCGCGCATGAGAGTTACATCGATATTTACACGTCCGACGATGATTTGAAAGCCATGATGGCCGACATGATACCCGCTGACGGCTGCGAGCCTGCATCCATAGCGGTATTGCGCATGTCCCCCGATAAGGCCGATTCGTTTATCAACATGCTGTTCACCATGACCGGCACGCAGTACAACGCCGACGAAGCCGGACTGCACCGGCTTATCATCATGAGTATACGCAATATGCTGCCCAATTCGATCATCATGCAGGCCGGCGCGGACTGGCAAGAGATATCCGCGATAGCGAATTGCACCGACGTGCAGCAGCTGGACGGCATGGAGCCGGGCCTGGCATACGTGATATTCGACTATGGCGAGGACCTCCCGGCAGCGGTGGTCTCAGCCTGCATTGACGAGGATGGCCTGGCTACGCTGGACGCGTCGCCGTGCATGCTGACTGCGTCGATGCGTGAGGCGCTGCTGAGCGGACAGCAGCCCAGCACGTTCGATCAAGTCGGCGTTTTAATGGCGCTGATGTCCCAAACCGTCTACACTCCCGACTGACAGTAAACGGAGGCATACGCATGGACATAGACCGCGCACACTGCTGTTGTTTCACCGGCCACCGGCCCGAAAAGCTGTTCCTGCCCGAGGCCGAACTCAAGGCGATGCTGGGCCACCAGATCGACGCAGCCATCGCCGACGGCTACGACACGTTCATAAGCGGCATGGCGCGCGGCATAGACGTGTACGCCGCCGAAGAAGTGATGGCGCGCCTGGACAGGGACATAAAGCTGGTTTGCGTCTGTCCGTATCAGGACAGCTACATGAAGTTCGGAGCGCCCTGGCGCGAGCGCTGCGTCGCAATAGCAGCGCATGCCGCCATGCAGATAAGCGTATGCGACCATTACATAAGCTCCTGCTTTTCAAAGCGCAACGCCTGGATGGTCAACAACAGTTCACGGCTGATAGCCGTATTCGACGGCACGCGCGGCGGCACGTACGGCACGATAGCGCGCGCCGCCAAATGCGGGCTGGACGTGAGGATACTTATGCTGGATACGCGTCCGCGTGCGACATCGGACACCATATGACCTGACCTAAACAGCCCGGCACGGCTCCCATGTAATGAGCTGCGCCGGGCTGTTTCTACCCAAAGCGCGAATCTGCGCCGCATCCGAAGGCATATTGGCTGTTATATAGTATCTATACGCAAATCACAGGTCGAGGCTTGCATGCGCCGCATGGCGCTCGCAGGTTTGCTAACTGCGCATTGCACTTATTTAAAAAGAAGCACGGCCTCGCACGGTTTTGCGGCCGAGTTCTTTATCCATGCCAACAGTCCGGCGCGGCTCCCGTGTAAGGAACCGCGCCGGACAATAATAATGCAATTTATTTTTATGCCATATAAACCATCAGCGCCCCAGCATCGCCGCGCCGATTATGCCCGCGTCGTTGCCCAGCACCGCCAGCTCTATGCGCGCATACGGCACTTCCTTGCAGAACACATTCTTGGCGACCTCCTCGCGCACCGCGTCGCGCAGGAACGGCCCCGCCGCCGATACGCCGCCGCCCAGCGCTATGACCTCCGGGTCGAGCACGTTTATTATCGACACTATGCCCACCGCCAGGTAGTGCACATACTTGTGGAACACCTCCAGCGCGACCTCGTCGCCGGCTTTGGCCGCGTCCATCACGTGGCGCGCGGTGAGCTTGTCGGGATCGCCGCCACAGGCCACGGCTATCGCACTGTCGGGATGCTCGGCCATGGTCTCGCGGCCCATGCGTATCAGCGCCGTAGCGCTGGTGTAGCGCTCCCAGCAGCCGCGATTGCCGCAGGTGCACTCTATGCCGTCAGCCGCGATAATCATGTGACCCAGCTCGCTGCCTATGCCATGCGTGCCGGAGTATACCTGACCGTTTATCACAATGCCGCCGCCCACACCGGTGCCCAGCGTTATGAACACGCTGTTGGCCACGCCGCGCGACACGCCCGCCACGCTCTCCGCCAGTCCGGCCACCGTCGCGTCGTTGCCTATGTACACCGGCAGGTTGATCGACTTGTTCATCAGCTCGCGCAGCGGCACCTTGTGCCAGTACAGATTTGTGCAGAACTCTACTATGCCGTTGCTGGGATGGCATATGCCCGGCACGCCCACGCCTATCGCCTTTATATCCGATATAGCATGACCGGTCTCCTCCAGCAGGCGCCAGCAGAGCTTGGCCATGTCGGCTATGACCGCCTCGGCGCCGCGCTCCACTCCGGTGGGACTGGAACACTTGTGCAGTATCCTGCCCTCGTCGTCGACCAGACCCACGGCTATGTTAGTTCCTCCCAGATCCACGCCAATATACAACATGCGCCCTTCCTCCTTCTCATGCACGTATATGACCCATTTTCCGGTTTACTCGTCGTCGAACTCGTCGTCGCCGCCGCGCGCCATGCGGTTCATCAGCCGGTTGTCCAGCTCGCGCGCCGCGTTGTAGCCCTGCTGCTTGAGTCGGTAGTTGCGCGCCGCGACTTCCAGCACTATCGCCACATTGCGCCCCGGGCGTATCGGCAACTCCAGCAGCGGCACCTTGACGTCCAGCAGTTCTGTGAACTCCTCGGTCAGGCCCAGCCGGTCGTACTCCTTGTCCTTTTTCCACAGCTCCAGATTGACCACCATGTCTATCGACTTGGAGTGTATGACCGAGCCTATGCCATACATAGCAGATATATCTATTATACCTATGCCGCGTATTTCCATGAAGTGGCGCACGACCTCGGGCGACTCGCCTATCAGGCGCCGGTCGGACACGCGCTTTATATCGACCACATCGTCGGCGACCAACCGATGACCGCGCTTTACCAGCTCCAGTGCGGCCTCGCTCTTGCCCACGCCGCTCTCGCCGGTTATCATTATGCCCACGCCGTACACGTCCACCAGCACGCCATGGCGCGTTATGCGCGGCGCCAAGCGATTATTCAGGTAATTGGTCAGATTGAGCACCAGCCGGCTGGTCGGCAGCGACGACGAGAATATCCACACATCGCGCTCGCGCGCCAGCTTGAGCAGCTCCTGCGGACAGCGTATGCTGCGGCAGATTATCACGCACGGCGGGTCATACGACATGAACCGCTTGAGCCGCTCGTACCGCAGCAGCGGTTCGAGCTGTTCCAGGTATGTCATTTCGACCTTGCCCAACACCTGCGGCCGCTCGTGCGGGAAGTAATCCCAGAACCCCGCCAGCTGCAGTCCGGGGCGATTGATGTCGCTGAATTCGATATTCAACCGCTTGTTTGAGCCGGCGTGTATCAGTTCCAGCTCGAGCGTCTTTTGTATGTCGGCGGCCACGATCACGCGATATCACCCCCGGCGGACGAAGTCATGCGCTCTATCAGCTGGGCAATGCCCTCGTCCTGATTGGACGGACACACTATATCGGCCTGATCGCGCACATCCTGGCGCGCGTTGGCCACGACCACGCCCAGGCCCGCCAGCCGTATCATGCCCAGATCGTTGAGCCCATCGCCGCACGCCATGACCTCGTGAGGCTTTACCCCCACCATGCCGCACAGCCGCTCAAGCGCCGCGCCCTTGTTGGCGTCGGGATGGGTCAGCTCTATGTACATGGGCTTGGATATCGCCACTTCCAGCCGCCCGGCAAAGTGCGCCTTTATCTCGGGCAGCAGTTCGCGCGTGCGCTCGGGCGTATTTATAACGACTATCTTGGGCGACAGCTCGTCCACGCACTCGCTCAGCGGCCGACCGGTCTCCACGCCCTGCACGCCCGACACCCGCGCATAGTACCGGCTGAACTCGCACTCCCGCTCAAAGAAATATCCCTTTTCGTCATACGACTGCGCGTACAGCCCCATGCGCTCAAACAACTCCAGCGCCTCGCGCGCCAGATCACGCGGTATGAAGGTGCGGTCCAGCGGCTCGCCGGTCACCGTATCCACTATCATCGCGCCATTGAGCGTCACCGCCGGCGCGCTCACGCCCAGCTGCTGCACATACCGGCGCATAGCCGAATACATGCGCCCCGATGCCAGCGCTATCGTCACGCCGCGCGCAGCCAGCGTCTGCAATGCCCGTTCGGTGCGCGCGCCTATCGTCTGGTCGTCGCGCAGCAGTGAGTCGTCCAGATCCGATATAAACAGCTTTATAGCCACAAACAACCTCCAAATTGCTTCGCCTCGGCGTATTTTCAGCACAATTATAATACATTCGGCCCGTTTTTTAAAGTACCGCGGTGAAAAAAATACCGTCCGCGCGCTGGCAGGGGGCGATGCGCTCCTCGGCGCGGACGGAATCTTTACATTTATAGGCTCCAGTCACCAGCCCTGCGCCTTGATGCGGCGCGGACGGGGTACTCAGGCGTCGGTCAGATCGCCCAGCCACGACTCGATGTGCCGCCCCACGACCAGCCGGCCAGCCTGCACAAAGCCCTCGGGCCGGTCGGCCAGCTCGGATATCAGCGCGGCACGCAGTTCGGCAATGCGCGCTTCGTACTCCGGGTCGGCGATGGCGTTGTGGGTCTCGTCGGGATCGCGCTCCAGGTCGAAGTACTGCTCCTGACCCAGCGGCGAATCGGCCTGCGAGAACCATACGTACTTGTCGCGTGGCGTGACTATGAAGTGATTGCTGAGCGCGCCGTACGTGTGCTCACCATGTATGTAGTCGCGCGATATCGGCCGGCCGGCGCGCAGTTCGTCTGCAAGCGATACGCCCTCGACCGAGTCGGGCACAACGCCGCCGCCCAACTCGACCAGCGTCGGCAGCACGTCGCGCAGCTCAACCACGCTATGGCTGACCGCGCCGCGCCTGAGCCCCGGGCCGCTGACTATGAACGGTATACCGATGGAGCCACGGTAGGGCAGCGATTTGCGTATAAAGCAGTGGTCGCTGAGCATCTCGCCGTGATCGCTGATGAACATTATTATCGTGTCGTTCAGCGAGCCGTCGTCGGTGAGCGTCTGTATCAGCCGGCCTATCTGGTAGTCGATATGGGTTATGCACGCGTAGTAGCCCACGCGCTGCCAGTTGATCTGCTCCTGGTCGAGCGGGCCGTAGATATTGTTGAATTCACGGCCATGCGCGGCCAGCGCGGCGGCATCATCCCAGTCGCCTTTGAGCGGCGGAGCGAGCTTTTTGTCGCGGTACATGTCGAAGTAGACCTGGGGCGCATCATATGGCGCATGCGGGCGCACATACGACGTCATCAGGAAGAACGGCTTGTCACGGTCGCGCCGGCGCAGGAAGTCTATTGAACGGTCGGTCGCCCAGTTGGTCGGATGCAGCCGCTCCTCATAGCACCACGGCCGCGCCACCCATGAATTGCACTCAAGGCCCGTGTCTATTACATCGGCCTGCGCGCCCAGTTCGCATTTCAAGAAGTGCATGTAGTCGTCGGCGAAGTACTGATTCTCGCACAGCGGCACGTTGTGTCCGCGATATGAGTGCAGATAGCCGTCGTGCAGTTCCACGCTCATGAACCCCTGCAGCGAGCGCAGCGGATGCACGTGCATCTTGCCCACGACCTGCGTCTGATAGCCCAGCCGCGTCAGCTCGCCGCCCAACGTGACCGGGTAGTCCCAGCGCACGCGGTCCTTGTAGCCCACGCGCCCATGCGAGCGCGGGCTGAGCCCGGTCATCAGCGAGGCGCGCGCCGCAATGCAGCTCGGGCACGCGGTCACGGCATTGTCAAACAGCGTGCCGCGTGCGGCAAGCGTGTCCAGATATGGCGTCTTTACGTCGGGATGGCGCAGTCCCAGGCAGTCGCCGCGCATTTCGTCGGTCATTATCAGCAGTATGTTGGGTCTATTCAAGCTCGTCACCTCCGCGCAAGTATTCGATAGTTCAATTATACCATACCGGCCGGAGATGCGCGAGAGGGTGCCGCCATTAACATGGCGGAAATGGCGCGCAATCCGCGCCAGCTCAGATGATATAATCTCCCCATCAACAACAGTGCGCCACTTGCGCGCTACAAGGAGGGATCGCAGCCAGACCATGAATGCTCAATCCGCCGCCGGCAGCCGGAAACGCCTCGCAATCAGCTCTGATCCCCATGGTATGATGAGTCCACAATCAAGTCGTTCCCCTTTGGCAAACAACTTTAAGGAGGATAAACAATGAAGAAGAATCTGCTCAAGACGTTGGTATGCATGATACTGTGCGCCTGCATGATGAGTGCCGGCATGGCGCTCGCCGCTTCGGTCGAAGGCGACCTGATACGCTTCCTGCCGACCTACATAAAAATAGACGATGGCGACGTTACGGTCGAGGGCTATTTCGTCAATCTCAACGAGGACCACGCCGTCAAAAACTTCACCGACTTCGAGATGGTCGTATACATAGAAGACACCCAGATACTCGAGGGCGACTTTGGCGACATAAACGAGTTCACGATAGAGCCGCTGGGGCTGAAGTACCAGAGCTTCACGTTTGGCGGCTATGACTCGCTCGACGACGACGAGGTGATGTGCGACGACACCGTACATGTGCTGTTCGGCTGCGACTTCACCAGCATAAAGCGGTGAGAGACTGAATTACCAGACCCACCCTAACGGCAAGCCGGGCCATAAAACTTGAGCGCGCGGAAATGATGCTCCGCGCGCTCGCTGCGTTTATGCCATCACATGTGGATCGTGGTGCCGATGTTTTCGCCATTGACTACGCGCACCAGATTGTGCGGGTCTTTCAGAGAGAATATGCGCACCTGCGGTATCTTGCGCTCATGGCACAGCGTGAATGCGGTTATGTCCATCACGTGCAGCTGGCGCTGTATGACCTCGCCATACGATATGTCGATTATCGGCTTGGCGTCGGGGTTGACGTTGGGATCGGAGTCGAACAGCGTATCGACGGTCGTGCACTTGAGTATCGCGTCGGCATCGACCTCAGCCGCGCGCAGCGCCGCCGCCGAGTCGGTCGTAAAGTGCGGATTGCCGGTGCCCGCCGCGAATATTACGACGCGCCCCTTCTCCAGATGGCGCACCGCGCGCCCGCGTATGAACGGCTCGGCGATCTGACGCATCTCTATCGCAGTCTGCACTCGGGTGGGCATGCCGCGGCGCTCCAGCGCATCGCGCAGGCACAGCGCATTTATCACCGTGGCCAGCATGCCCATGTGATCGGCGGTCACGTCGTCCATGTCGGCGCCGAAACGGCCGCGCCAGATGTTGCCGCCGCCCACCACTATGCCGACCTGCACGCCTTCGTTTGCGACCTCGATAATCGCATTGGCGACGCCTTCGATGGCGTCCTTGTCGAACGCGCCATCGCGCGCGGCCTTATCGCCGGCAAGCGCCTCGCCGCTGAGTTTGATTATTATACGCTTGTAAATGGCACCCATAAGCAGCCTCCTTAATCTATATCCGCGCGCCCCGCGCCGCACCCAAAAATAACCCGAAGGAAGCGGTGCTCCTCCGGGCTGAATATACGCGATTACTTGCCTATCTGCTCGGCAACCTCGGCGGCCAGGTCGTTGACCTTCTTCTCGAGGCCGTCGCCCATCTTGTAGCGGGTGAACGCCACGATCTTGGTGCCGGGAGCCTTGGCGTTGATCATCTTTTCGACGCTCATGTCGGGATCCTTTACGAAGGGCTGCTCCATCAGGCAAACTTCCTGATAGAACTTGTTGATGCGGCCGGTGACCATCTTCTCGATGATCTTTTCGGGCTTGCCTTCGTTGCGGGCCTGAGCAATGAGTATCTCCTTTTCGTGCTCGAGGTGATCGGCACGAACCTGATCGCGAGTCACGTACTCGGCGGCCACAGGCGACGCGGCAGCTATCTGCAGCGCAACGTCATGCAGCACTTCGTGCACGGTCTCGGTGTTTTCGCCGGTGGCCTTCAGCAGCACGCCGACCTTGCCGCCCATGTGTATGTACGACTCCACCAGGCCGCCCTCGGCCTCGTAGCGCACAAAGCGACGCACGGTCATCTTTTCGCCGATCTTGGCGACCTTGCCGGTTATCATCTCGCTGACGGTCTGGGTATCGTCGCCGGCGACCTTGCAATTGAGCAGCGCGTCGACGTCGGCGGGGTTGGACACGATTATCGTCTTGGCGATGGTTTCGACCAGTTCCTTGAAGTCGGGGGTGTTGGCGACGAAGTCGGTCTCGCAGTTGACCTCGACCATCGCGCCCACGCCGCACTTATTGCAGATGTAGGTGCCCACGACGCCCTCGGCGGCTATGCGGCTCTCCTTCTTGGCGGCGGCAGCCAGGCCCTTTTCACGCAGGTAGTCGACGGCCTTGGCCATGTCGCCCTCGGAATTGACCAGCGCCTTTTTGCAGTCCATCATGCCCGCGCCGGTGGACTCGCGCAGCTCTTTGACCATAGCAGCGGTAATGTTCATTGGAAAAACCTCCATTCAGATAGCGTCGATACAAGTGACGGCCGCCGCCAGTTGAGCCGCGGCGGCCGTATGGGTGATAGCTTATTCAGCGGCGGTCTCGGTCGCCTCTTCGGCGGCGGGAGCCTCTTCAGCGGCGTCCTGCTCGCCCTGACGGCCTTCGAGCACGGCGTCGGCCAGCTTGCCGGCGATCAGCTTTACGGCACGGATGGCGTCGTCGTTGCCGGGTATGACGTAGTCTATCTCATCGGGATCGCAGTTGGTGTCGACTATGCCGACTATCGGTATGCCCAGTATGCGGGCTTCGGTGACGGCGATGTGCTCCTTGCGCGGATCGACGACGAACAGCGCGCCCGGCAGTTCCTTCATGTTACGGATACCGCCCAGGTTCTTTTCGAGCTTCTCGCGCTCACCCTGCAGCTTTATGACTTCCTTCTTGGGCAGCACGTCGAAATCGCCGCGCTGTTCCATGGCGTCTATCTCATTGAGGCGCGCTATACGGGTGCGGATCGTGCGGAAGTTGGTCAGCATGCCGCCCAGCCAGCGATTGTTCACATAGAACATGCCGCAGCGCTTGGCCTCGGACTCGATCGACTCCTGAGCCTGCTTCTTGGTGCCCACGAACAGTATGCTCTTGCCCGACAGCGCCACGTCGCGCACGAACATGTACGCTTCGTCTATCTTGCGCACGGTCTTCTGCAGGTCGATTATGTAGATGCCGTTGCGCTCGGTGAATATGTACTGCGCCATCTTGGGGTTCCAGCGGCGGGTCTGATGACCGAAGTGCACGCCGGCTTCGAGCAATTGCTTCATGGAAATAACAGCCATTGGGTAAATCCTCCTTTTGTTTTGCCACCCTGACGACCCCTTGTCGGGAGCACCGCTCATCGCGGCACATGCGCCCGACGCGCCGGCAGGTGTGTATTGGCGCTTTATGCGCACCTTAATGATTATATCACATCGTCCTACGCTTAACAAGGCGGCGCAAGGTTAAATTATACCGGTACGCATAACGCCCGGTCGCGCCGGCGCCGCGCCCACAGCGGCCTTAGCGCCGATGAACGGTCAGTTGGCGCTCTCGCCCGCCTCGCTGCCGCGGCCCAGGTACTTCTTCATATAGCACAGCACCGCCAGCCCCGATATCACAGCCGACACATAGAACGTGCCCTGCCGCCCGAACCAGTTGATGCACATCGCTCCGCCCAGATTGCCTATGACCCGCGCCACGCCAAATCCCACCACGCCCAGCAGCATCTGGCCCGAGGCCTTCAGCTCGTCCGGCACGTGGTCGTTTACGTAATACGCCATCGTCACCGTCATGACTATGAATCCCCAGCCGTGGAACAGCTGCGTGGCCATGACCGCGTAAACATTTGTGAGGCTACCCAGCAGCAGCCAGCGTATCGTGACCGACACGCCCGCGCTTATCAGCAGTTTGCCCGCGCCAAACCGCTTGTACAGCCGCCCCGACATCAGCAAAAACGGCACCTCGGCCAGCGACGATATCGTATAGCACAGCCCCAGCAGCGTCGAGTTCGCACCCTCAAGCTCGGTAAAGTGCAGGCCAAAATACGTGTAGAAATACCCCATCGATATCTGCAACGGCGTCACAAACCCCAGCAGCAGCAACAGTTCCTTCTGCTTGAACAGTTCGGTGAACTTCATCTGCTGGCGGCCGCGCTCGCTCTGATGCCCGGCCACGTTGGGCAGCAGGAACGTCACCAGCGCCGCCACAATCAGCAGTCCGCCCGACATCCATATCGACAGATCCCAGTTGTCGCCGATTATCGCGCCCGCCAGCGGCGATATCACCGCAAACGCAATCGTGCCTGCCATGCGCACCGGCCCAAACGGCGCGCCGTTTAACGCCTCCAGCACTATCGTGTCGTTCATAGGCTGCAGCGCCGTAAAGAAGAACGAGTACGCCAGCACCATGACCATAAGATACCAGAACGACGAGCTGATGAGATAGCTCAGCAGCAGCACCGCCGAACACAGATACATCAGCCTGAACACCGCGTTCTTGCTGTGCGCGCGATCGCCCAGCGTGCCCCATATCGGCTGCGCAATCAGCGATATCAGCGGCGGTGCGGCCATCAGTACGCCTATCTCAACGTCGTTTAGGCCCTTTGCGCCGAAGTACTTTGAAATGTAGTTCTGGTACACCCCCGTGACCGAGTAGTACGCGCCCATCGCGGCCGCAATCTTAATTGGGTATCTCATCATCCGCGCCTCCGCAAGCTAGTTATGTTGATTATTGTACCACGCCATGGCGCGTCGTAAAAGCGTTTGCGGGTTATCCTGAGAAATTTTTGCGCATTTTATGCCACTTATCTGAGCATTCGATGCGTCATTTGAGACGCGCGCCGGCCAGGCAAGCGCTGCGCGCAATGCGTTCATAGTGGCCCCGCGCGGCGTCTTGCTGCGCCCTGTGCAATGCTCCGGCCCGCCGCGTTGCAAAAGCCCCCTGAATATGGTATAATTCATAAGTCAAGCGCCGGGCCGATACCCGGCGCGCAATACGCGTCCGGCGCACCGCGCCGGCGCAACGCAAGGAGAATGTCAATGATACCGGCGATATCCCGCACCGACAGCCTGCCCCGGCACGCGTTGAGATTGTGCGCGCTGGCCAGCGGTTCGCGCGGCAATTGCATATATGTGGGCTGCGGTCAGACCCATCTGCTGATAGACTGCGGCATTGCCCAGCGCAGCATATCGGCGGGTCTGGGCCGCGTGGGCGAATGGCTGGGCATACCGGTCGAGCCCGGCGCGCTCAGTGCGGTGCTGATAAGCCACGAGCACTCCGACCATATACTGTCCTGCGCGGGACTGGCGCTGCGGCACGACCTGCCGATATACGCCAGCGCACCCACGCTCAGCGCGATATGCCGCCGTCCGCGCGCCGATGCGATACCGCCGCGCAACCTGCGCGCAATCGAGCCCGGCCAGGACTTCTACATAGGCGATATCGACATAACCCCGTTTAAGACGCCCCACGACGCGGCATGCTCGGTGGGCTACCGGCTGGACGCGGGCGCGGCGTCTATCGCCGTAGCCACCGACATAGGCAAGCTGTCCGACAGCTGGCTGGACGCGGTCGAAGGCGCACAGCTGGTGATGCTGGAAGCCAACCACGACGAGGCAATGCTGCGCGCGGGCGACTATCCCGAAGCGCTAAAGCGCCGCATACTGTCCACGCGCGGCCATCTGAGCAACGCCGCCAGCGCTCAGGCCGCCGTACGGCTGGCGCGCTCCGGCACGCGCGTCATACTGCTGAGCCACCTGTCCGAGCACAACAACACCCCGCAACTGGCATACGACACCGTATGCGCCGCACTGGAGAACGCCGGCATACTGCCCGGACGCGACGTGTTCGTAGGGCTGCTCGAGCAGAACCACGCAAGCGACGTATTCGAACTCGCGTGCGAATGACGCGCGCAGACCTGGGAGGTGCACATGAACGCGCTGATACTCTGCGTGGGATCGCTCAAAGAGAAGTACCTGAGCGACGCCGTGCGCGAATACATGAAGCGGCTGAGCCGCTATGGCACGTTTGAACTGCGCGAGGTGCCCGATCTCAAGCTCACCGGCGGCCGCTCGGGCGCCGACGACCACGCGGGCGGGCTCAGCGCGCTGGAGCGCGACCTGGTGCGCCGCGAGGGCGAGAGCCTGCTGCGCCAGATCCGCCCCGCCGACTTTGTCGTCGCGCTGGCGATAGACGGGCATCAGCCCTCGTCGCCCGAGCTGGCCGGGCTGTGCGGCCAATGGCGCATGAACGGCCGGCGCACCGTGCTGGTGATTGGCGGCTCGCTGGGCCTGAGCCCCGAGGTGCTCGCGCGCGCCGATTACAAGCTGTCGTTTTCACGGCTGACGTTCCCGCACCAGCTGATGCGCGTGGTGCTGCTGGAGCAGATATATCGCGCGATGACGATACTCGCCGGCGAGCGGTATCACAAATGACGCGCTGCTACCGGCTCAAGGTCGCAACGACCCGATTATGATACCGCCATCAGACCCCGTCACAGGAGGACGCATATGAGTCTTGAACAGTTGGGCGCGGACAGGTTCTACGAGATGGACCGGCTCAGGTCGATAGCGTTTACAAGCGCGCTCGAAACCGTCAGGCCCGATATCGATCTCGAAGCCGCCAATCAGCAGGAACTGTTGCGCGGCCGCGAGCGCTGGGGCATGATAGACGAGCAAACCGGCCGGCTGATGGGCCGCATGTTGCTCAGCGACTACCAGACGCGCGTGGGCGGGCGCTGGCTGAAGCTGGTCGGCATAAGCAGCGTGGCCACGCTGCCCGAATACCGGCGCATGGGCGTGATGCGCGAGGCGTTCAGGGGCGTGCTGCCGCGCATGTACAGGCGGGGCGCGGCGCTGTCGGGGCTGTATCCGTTCTCGCACGCGTTCTACCGCAAGTTCGGCTACGAGGCGTTCGGCGGACAGAACGATGTGAGCGTAGGGCTTGAGCAGCTGCGCGCGTTCCCCAGGCCGGACGCGGTGCGCATGATAGACAGCGACGCCGATATGCTGGCCGCGCGCGCGATATACGAGCGCTTCGCCCAGACCCGCGACCTGGCAATGCGCCGCGAGCTGGACTATCAGTGGAAGCGCGAGGTCATGAGCGGCGATCCGTATAAAGACCTGACATACAAGTACCTTATGCTGCGTAAAACCGCCTCGGGCGAGCTGGAGCCGTGCGCATACATATCGTTCAAACCCGAAAACAGATCCCCGAACACGCGCATAGCCAGCGCCCGCGAAGCCGCATACCTGGACGGCGACGCTTTCAGGCGACTGCTGGGGTTCATGTCCACGTTCTATCCCCATTACGAACGGCTGAACATGGCGCTGCCGGGCGACGTCAGGCTGGGCGCCATCTGCCAGGACTGCTACGACGTGGAGGACTCGATCAAGCACGGCTACATGCTGCGCGCAATAAACGCAAAGCTGCTGCTCGAATGCCAACCGGTCTCGCCGATAATGAGGCTGGCCGCTCAGGCGGGGCCGCTCAGCATGTCCATCGCGCTGGCCGACGAATTCATACCGCAAAACACCGGCAGGTACGAGCTGACGCTCACGCCTGATGGACTTGAATGCGTTCAGGGCAGGTACGCAAGCGCCGATATCGAAGCGGATATACCGTCGTTTACACAGCTGGTCACCGGTTCGCTGTCGCTCGGTCAGGCCGGATACCGCGCCGGACTGCGCATAAACGTGGTCTCGCCGCTGGCGCAGGCGCTGTTCGCCGGCCGGGATCAGTACATAGGCGACCATTATTGAGCCGGCGATAAGGCGCGGCTAACGTCAGAACATACATCCAATGCGTGGACAGACCGGCATATGCCCGACATGAACTCGCGCGCATACGCGACGCCGCAGGCCCGTTGACCTGATGACCACTTAATTTCATCACAGGAGGAGACAGATGAGACTCGAACAGTTAGGCGCCGACAGGTTTAACGAGATGAACCGGTTGGGTTCGATAGCGTTCACATACCCTATTTCCGATCCCGAGCAGAAGCCCGATCCCAATGACGCCCAACAGCAGGAACTGCTGCGCGGCCGCGAGCGCTGGGGCATGATAGACGAGGCCACCGGCCGGCTGATGGGCGGCATGCTGCTCATCGACTACCAGACGCGCGTGGGCGAGCACTGGGTAAAGCTGTCCGGCGTGGGTGGCGTGTCGACGTTGCCCGAATACCGGCGCGCGGGTGTGATACGCGAGGTGTTCCGCGCAGTGCTGCCGCACATGTATGAAAAGGGCGCGGCGCTGTCGGGACTGTACCCGTTTTCACACGCGTTTTACCGCAAGTTCGGCTACGAGGTATACGGCGGACAGAACCGCGTAAGCGTGGGACTGGAGCAATTGCGCGCATTCACCGGGCCCGACGAGGTGCGCATGATAGAAAGTGAAGCCGACATGCTGGCCGCGCGCGCAATATACGAGCGCTTTGCCCAGACGCGCGACCTGGCGATGCGCCGCGAGCTGGACTATCAGTGGAAGAAGGAAGTCATGGACGGCGACCCGTATAAGGATCTGGCATACAAGTATCTGCTGCTGCGCAAAGACGCCAGGGGCGAACTGGAGCCGTGCGCGTACATATCGTTCAAGCCCGAGGATAACGGTTCCAATGGCCGCTTGGCCAGCGCCCGGGAAGCCGCATATGTCGACGGCGATGCGCTCCGGCGGCTGCTGGGGTTCATGTCGACGTTCTATCCGCACTACCGGCGGCTGCGCATGGCGTTGCCGGGCGATGTAAACCTGGCCGCGTTGTGCCCGGACTGCTACGACGTGAGCGATTCAATCGACCACGGCTACATGCTGCGCGCGGTAAACGCCAAGCTGCTGCTCGAAAGCCAGCCGGTGACGCCGATAATGAAGCTGGCCGCGCAGGCAGGGGCGCTTGGCATGTCCATAGCGCTGACCGACGAGTTCATACCGCAGAACACCGGCAGGTACGAGCTGACGCTCACGCCAGAAGGCCTTGAGTGCGTTCAGACTGAATTCGCTCCCGCCGACATAGAGGTCGACATACAGACATTCACCCAGCTCGTGACCGGAGCGCTGTCGCTCCGCCAGGCCGGGTATCGCGCCGGACTGCGCATAAACACGGTCACACCGCTGGCCGAGGCGCTGTTCACCGGCCGGCCGCAATACATAGCCGACCACTATTGAGCGCGTACGCGCGCGGTTGAACATATGCATATTTTGTAACTCACCGCGCTTGCGGCGGACTGCACGCACTGCAGTCCGCCGCAACTCATATCGCCATCGCGCCGGCGTATAGACGCCGCCGGCCCCGGCATGCCCGGCGCGCCATGCTCCGGCAAAGCGCCACATCCAACAAACATCGTCCGCCGAATTATTATATGCGTCGTACAAATTGCGCAACGCAATAACAATTTTCTCAGGTCAAAAAAGTAACCCCCTGACGCCGCCGAAATTTAGCCAAAGCCATTGCGCCCCGGAGCGGGTTGCGCTATAATGATGGCGTAAATTGCGGCAGCCGCCGCTTCTGCCCCAAGCGTCCATACATAAACCGCGCCGCAAGGCGCAAGGAGTAGTGCATGAAGCAGATCACACCGATACGCAAGCCCTGGGCCGGCACGATGACCGGCCGCGAACGCTTCAATCGCCAGATGCACTGGCGCAGCGTTGACCGTTGCTTTAACATGGAGTTCGGCTACTGGGACGAGAATTTCAAGGAATGGCCGCTGTTCTACGAAAACGGCATAACCAACAATGCCGAGGCGGACGTGTTTTTCGCGTTCGACCCGATACGCACGGTATATGGCCGCGTCTGGATATACCCGCCGTTCGAGAGCAAGATCATAGAGCGCCGCGGCGACAAAAACATAATCCAGAACAGCGACGGCCTGATAGCTGAAGTGCCCGCCGATGGGCACGACACGATAGCGCACTTCCTGGCCTCGTCGGTCACGACGCCCGACGACTGGAAGCGCGTCAAGGAGGAGCACTTCGACGTCAATCACCCCGACCGCGTGATCGACATAGCCGCGCTCAAGGCGCGCTATCCCGACGATCACGACTACCCGCTGGGCGTGGACTGCGGCTCGATGATAGGCCGTGTGCGCGACCTGCTGACGTTTGAAGGGCTGTGCTACGCGTGCTACGACTACCCCGACATGGTCGAGGACATGGTCGAGACCAGCTGCCAGCTCGTAGAGCATGCGCTGGATCAGCTGCTGCCCAACTTCCAGTTCGACTACGCATCCGGCTGGGAGGATATCTGCTTTAAGAATGGCCCGATCGTGTCGGTGCCGTTCTTCCGCGACGTCGTAATGCCCCGCTATAAGCGCATACGCAAGAAGCTCGACCAGTACGGCATAGACCTGTGGTACACCGACTGCGACGGCGACGTGCGCCCGATACTGCCGTATCTGCTCGAGGGCGGCATAAACTGCCTGTTCCCGTATGAGGTCAACTCGTGCGCGCATCCGGGCGAGCTGCTCGACCAGTATCAGGGGCAGCTGCGCATAATGGGCGGCGTCGACAAGATGCGCCTGGGCGAAGGCCCCGAAGCAATCAAGAAGTATCTCGAATCGCTCGAGAAGTATGTCGCGCGCGGCGGTTACATACCGTTCTGCGACCACCGCTGCCCGCCCAACGTCAAGCCCGAGGATTACCTGTACTACCTCGATCTCAAGGAAAAGATGTTCGGCATGAAGTGACATAAAAGACCCGCTCTCGCTGAGGGAGCGGGCCTTTTGCCGTTCAGCGACATGTCATACGGAGTCGCGTTGACGGATGCGTTGGTTTGACTTATCGTCAGTGGTGCCGCATTGCCGGACGCATCGGCATGCATTATCGTCAGTGGTGCTGTATTGCCGGATGCATTGGCATTAATTATCGTTTTTGGCGTCGCATTGCCGGATGCATTGGTTTGCATTATCGTTTGTGGCGCCGCGTTGACGGATGCATTGGCTTGCATTATCGTCAGTGGTGTCGCATTGCCAGATGCATTGGCTTGCATTATCGTTTGTGGCGTCGCGTTGCCGGACGCATTGGCTTGCATTATCGTTTGTGGCGTCGCATTGCCGGACGCATTGGCTTGCATTATCCTTTGTGGCGCCTCATTGCTGGATGCATTGGCATGCCTTGTCGTCAGTGGTGTCGCATTGACATATGCATCGGTTTGCCTTATATTCAGTGTCTCCGCCTGCCGAACACATCGGCATGCCACATCGTAAGGCTCACCGGCTGCCGGACATTGACCGCGGCTATCTACCATGCGCCGCGTCCTGGCAAAACCGCGGTGTGCGTTTGGCGGCGTGATTACGCGTGGCTCGGGCGCATCCAAGAAACAGGCGCAACAGATGGCGGCACAGACTACTTTGGTTTGGCGCGCATGCTCGCAAAAAGGCCCTCCCCGTTGCGGAATATCCGCAGCGAGGAGGGCCATGTCCGTATTTACATCACATACTTGCGATCAGATTCAGCCGACGACCTCAACATAGCGGTCATAGGCGGCCTGCTCGATCTCAACGAGGCGATCCACGCCCATGTTCTGCAGGGTGCTGACAAAGTCGTCCCAACCCTCATCGACGCCAATTTCGCCGGTTATGAACTGCGCCTTGGCCTGCTTGATGTAGTTCTCTATATCAGTTTGCAGCGTAGCGCGCTCATTGGCTTCCTCAGCGGTGTAGGACAGTTTCGGGAAGCAGTCCACAGTCTGGATGCCATCCTGGCGCACGGCCAGCGCTACCAGCGCCGCCCAGCCGTATTCGGTCAGTATCTCGTCGCTGCCGACCACGTCCAGATCAGCGGTGAACAGCGCGCGGCGGTCATTGTTCCACTCGATGACGTTGAGCGTCTCGTTGAGGGTAGCGTACTTATAGCGGGTCTCCTCACCGGAGGCGCAGCCTTCCAGCACGCGCATCTTGGGCACGTCGACGTCCAGCAGATCGTTGTGGTACCAGTCGAAGGTCTCGCCCTCGGCGCCAAAGGTGCCGGCCAGCTCGCCTTCATCGGTGTACATGTAGTCCATCATGCGTACCAGCGCTTCCTTATAGGGCGAAATGTCGTTTATCGCCACGCGGATAGCGGTGGACACGACGCTGGCCTTGCCGGCGGTGGGGGTCTCGTTGTACTCGGAGGTCAGACCGGCTATTCCGATGAAGTTCTTGTCATAGTCTATCGACTGCTGCGCAACGACGTAGGGAGCGGAGCCGCAGCCATAGAAGCCATAGCGGTCAGCCGATGCGCGCTCGGTTATCGTGTTGGCCTCGATTACGTATGCTTCGGGCTCGATCAGGCCGTCGGCGAACGCGCTGGCCATCCACTTGAGGTATTCCTTGTAGGCATCGGTGGTGTTGGCCAGGTAGACCTTGCCATCCGCGTCAGCCTGCAGTATGTACACGAACTCGGACGTATGTATGCCATACGCGCTCAGCAGCGGGCGCTCGACGGCCTCATAGCCGGCGGCATACAGGAACGGTATCTCATCGGTGGCATCGCCGTTGCCGTTGGCGTCCTGCTCCTTAAAGGCAGTCAGCACATCGTACAGCTCGTCCATCGTCTTGGGCACTTCCAGGCCCAGGTTGTCCAGCCACACGCCGTTTATGAACGTGCGCGAATAGCGGTCGGTCTCGTCCAGCGATATCTTGGCCAGGCCGTAGATGCCGCCGTCGGGCGCCGTCATGTAAGCCTCGGCTTCGGGATACTGCTCAAAGTAGGTGTTCATGTTGGGGGTCAGATCGCGGTACTTGTTGAAGTCGAGCAGATAGCCTTCGCTGCCCCACTCGTTGACGTCCAACGCGTTGAGGTTGGCCTGGCCGACGATATCGGGCAGTTCATCGGAGGCGACCATCAGCGTCATCTGCGTGGGCCAGTCATCAGAGTTATAGAAGTTGCAGGTGATGTTGATGCCCAGATCTTCGGCAAAGTTCTTTATCAATATGACATCCTGCCAGTTTTCCAGGCCCGAAGGCATGGCGCCGGCCAGCGTCACATCGATGGTCTCGTCGCAGATCGGATAGCCCTCTTTGTTGTAGTAGCTCGCGTCGTCCGCGAAAGCCACCGCCGATGCGCTCAGCAGCATGGCTACTGCCAGCAGCAACGCCATCAGGTTCCGAACACGTTTCATAAGATACAGACCTCCTTTTTTATTATATCGCGATGTCCTCTGGGAACATTGGATACCGCATCAACCCTTAACTGCGCCTATCATGACGCCCTTTTCGAAGTACTTCTGAAGGAATGGGTATATCACGAGCATCGGCACTGTGGATACGATTATCACGCAGTACTTTATCATGTTTGCGGTTTCGGCCTGTTTGACCAGCGCCATCATCTGCTCAGCCGAGAACGACTGACCGCTGTTCATGGCCTGCTGGGCAAACTGCGATTGAACCAGTATCTCGCGCAGGAACAGCTGCAGCGGGAACTTGGTCCGATCCTTGAGATAGATCATCTCGGTAAAGTACGAATTCCAGCGGCCCACGCCATAGTACAACGCCATAACGACCGTTATCGCCGACGACAGCGGCAGCACTATCCGCAGCAATATGCCAAAGTCATTGCAGCCGTCGATGCGCGCGGCCTCCTGCAGTTCTATCGGGATGGTGGTAGCAAAGAACGTGCGCGCCACTATCAGGTTGTAAACCGACACCGCGCCGTTTATTATTATGAACGCGCGATTGTCCAGCAGATTAAAGCTCTTTACGTTCAGATAGCCCGCTATCATACCGCCGTTTACGTACATCGTGATCATGAACACGGTCATTATTACCGCGCGGCCCTTCATATCGCGGCGCGACAGCGCATATGCGCATGGAAGCGTCACGCCCAGATTCACCAACGTGCCCACTATCGTATACAGCAGCGTATTCAGATAACCGGTCCATATCTCCTGATATTGCAGTATATACTTGTATCCGTCCAGCCGCACGCCCACCGGCCAGAGCAGCATCTTGCCGGTAGACACCATCCGCGGGTCTGAAAACGACGCGCTCAGCACGAATATCATCGGATACAGCATCGATATCATCAGCACGGCCAGTATCACATATACGACCGTCACGAACACCTTGTCGCCCATTGTCATGCGCGCGCCCAGGCGCGGCTTTTTATTTACCTGTACTCCTTGGGCCATAATCGCCATACCTCCATTCGCGCGTCAGAACAGGCTGGTCTTGGTCAGCCACTTGGACATGCCGTTGGCCAGCAGCAGTATGCACGTGTTAACGACCGAGTTAAACACGTCCGTTGCCGCCGAAAACGAGAAATCCGCCTGCTGGAGACCCACCTTGTACACGTATGTGGATATGACTTCCGACGCACTGAGGTTGGTGTCGTTTTGCAGCAGGTACACCTTTTCGTAGCCCACGCTCAGCAGCGAGCCGAAGTTGAGTATCAACAGCACCATTATAGTTGGCACCAGCACCGGCAGATTTATATACCATATCTTCTGCAAACGGTTGGCGCCGTCTATATCGGCGGCCTCAAGCAGCGACTTATCCAGGCTGGACAGCGCGGCGAAGTAGATTATCGAGCCCCAGCCTACCTCCTGCCATACGCCGCTGAGCACGTACACCCACTTGAAATCGGCCGCTATGCCCAGGAAGTTTATCGATTCAAAGCCCAATTTGTTTAGCAGTATGTTGAATATGCCATGCGTTGGATTTGTGAATATCACCAGCATGCCGCACATTACGACCGTCGATATGAAGTGCGGCGCATACGACACCGTCTGGAACTTCTTGCGGAACCGACCGCTGTTCACCTCGTTGAGCATCAATGCCAGTATTATAGGCATCGGGAAGCCCACGACCAGACTCAGCAGGCTCAGCGTCAGCGTGTTTTTGATTATAACCGGGAACCAATATGAACTGAACAGGCGCGTGAAATTGGCCATGCCCACCCACTCGCTGCCCAGTATGCCGCGCCGCATGCTGAAGTCCTTGAACGCGATTATTATGCCGTACATCGGTTTGTAGTGAAAGAGCAGGATATACAGCAGCGCGGGTATGACCATCACGTACAGCTGCCATGATGCGAACCGTTTGCGCAGCCTTGTGCCGCGCGATGCGCTGCTCAGGTTTGAGCCCGCCGTTTTTTGCATATCGATCACCCGTTTTCCTTTATTCTTAATTTTGTTGACCATAAGCATCGTAAAATGCATAGATATTATACCCTC
>DSLFC04102__coassemble_730_pt1 | contig 32283 bp, 31 predicted proteins | sample DSLFC04102__metabat2_low_PE_005 | metagenome-assembled genome bin DSLFC04102 | reverse complement strand
CGCTTGACAGCTTTTGGAATTGTGAGTATAATAGTATCAGGCATTTCATTACAACACAGGATATGTTTTGAAATGCGCAATACCTGATAGGAGGCGAATATATTGACGCAGAAAGTAAAGCAGTTCCTTGAGAAAGTTTTAGCCGACGCAGAACTGTCCAAGCGCCTTGAACATATGAGCCGTGAGGATATAGTGAAGCTGGCAGGTGAGATGGGCATAAACCTCTCGGATTCGGACTTTTCGGCGTCGGAGGGTTGCGACGAACTGTCCGATAGTGAACTGAGCGCGGTGGGTGGCGGCGATAAGTGCGGCTGCGTGGTGCAGGGCTGCGGCCAGCCCGGCCGGGGCGATACCGGCCTGCAAAAGTGCATGTGCTCGATCACGGGTACAGGTGAGTTTGAAGACGGCTGCGAACGCTGTACTTGTTCGTTTGCCGGCGGCGGCGTAGACAAGTGACGCAAACCCTGAGCCTCGGATGGCAAAGCGCAGAATGAATATGAGGGGGTGTTGACGAATATGACGGACAATATGAAGGTATTCCTGGATAAGGTGACGTCCGACGGCGAGCTGGCGCAGCGCTTCAGCAAGATGAACAAGACTGAACTCGTAAGTGCGGCGCAACAGCTGGGCATATCGCTGACCGAAGCAGATGTAGAAGCGGTGCAGCAGAACCGGGCTATGTCCGATGACGAGCTGAGCGCAGTCAGCGGCGGTGGCAAGTGCGCGTGCATCAGCGAAGGCGGCGGCACCGGCGGCGATGACATTAAGCCTTGCGGCTGTGCGCTGTTTGGCTATGGCTACTTTACCGACGATGTGCAGCGCTGTATGTGCCTTATGGGCGGCGGCGGCGTGGACCAATAAGTCGACCAGTTCTATATAGGCCGCGGTGTAGGCGGCTGGAGCCGTCCTGAGCGGGAGCGCTTGGGGCGGCTTCTATATTTTAAAGCGCATTTAGCCGCGGTGGCAGTAAAAGGCAACTGGTTCGCTGGCGTGGTGCGGCGCAGCTCGTGAGGCGGATGCAGATTTAGAAATTTAGGCCGACGCCGCATGTGCATATCTTGCTTGTGGAGCAGACCGGCAAGCCGATAGATAGTGTGCGACGGCCAGCTTGGCCTTGAACTTGCGCGTTCGAGGCTGGACTGCGCGCCCCAAACCGACATTCGAATCGCTATCGCTCACTGGAAGCCGTATGCTGCGTCAAAACCGGAGCTGTGGTAAAATGAGCACAAATGCCGGAAACGTCACTTGGCGCGTAGCCGGCCGCAGGAGGGCATTTATGCTAAGCGATAGAGGATTCGATTTGTGGGCAAACGGCTATGACGGCGATGTGCAACTCAGCGATGAGACGGATACGTATCCATTTGCAGGCTATCGCCGGGTGCTGGGCGATATATATGCCCGAGTGCGCGAGGGCGGTGCGCGGCGCGTGCTGGATGTGGGTATAGGTACGGCAACGCTGTCCAAGCGGCTGTATGACGATGGCATAGAGGTGACGGGCATCGACTTTTCAAGCGAGATGCTTGCAATAGCGCGGCGCAAACTGCCTGATGCGCGGTTGATACAGCATGACTTCAGCCAGGGCCTGCCGGCCGAAATTGCGGGCGAGAAGTTCGACTTCATAATATGCACGTACGCAATACACCATCTGACCGACGCGCAAAAGCCGGGCTTCATACGTGAACTGCTGAGCTGCCTTAAACCGGGTGGCGAGCTGTTGCTGGGCGATGTAGCGTTTGCGACCGCGGCGGAGCGCGACGCATGCCGGGCCGATACAGGCGACGCATGGGACGGCGACGAGGAGTACATAGTCGTCGAGCAACTGGCACAGGCATTCCCCGGCATAAGGTTCATACGCGAGAGCTATTGCTCAGGCGTGTGCGTATTGGGCGCTTGATGAGCCGGCGGCAGGCCTGACGCATGCGCGGCAGCTGCATTCGCAGTTTGAGAGGGGCGAAAAATGATGCGCAAGTACGATAAGATAGTGCGCGACCGCATACCCGAGGTGATAGAAGCCGCGGGGCAACACGCAATATATGAACTCGTAGACCATGAGACGGCGCTTGAAGGCTTAAAGCGCAAACTGAGCGAAGAACTGGCGGAGTATCTCGAGAGCGGCAGCCTGGAAGAACTGGCTGATCTGTTGGAGGTGATGCACGGCGTCGCCTACCACAGCGGCGTGTCGTGGCAGGAACTGGAAGCGGTAAGGTTGGCAAAGCGCGCCGAGCGCGGCGGCTTTGAGCGCGGCGTGAGGCTGCTTGAGGTGAATGAATAGCTGCACAAGGGCATGGGCTCAACAGTGCCGCGGTAAAGCGCATGGCGCGCCGGCCAGGCGCGGATATCCGGGTCATGGCCCGTACCGGCAGCTTTGATGCAGCGCCGGAAGGGTTTGAGCAGCAGGATGTAATGCCTGAGCGCGAGTTGGCTGTGGCATTAGGCTGCCGATTTCTGGTGTGCGCGCGGATGTGCACGGCTGATATCACGTATACGCGTGCGCGCAAGCCGACAGGCGCAAGCGTCGACGGTATGGCTGGAACTGCGCGGTGCGCCGGAACGCCGTGGTGCGGCATGTGCGACGGTGCAGGCGATGGAGAGCAGGTGAGACGCCGCAACAGTTCATTGGCTGAATGTCCTTGCTCAAACATGCGGCACAGGCAACCAGTCTGTGTGCGACAGGACTGTATTCGCTGCTGATATCGCCCGGACTTGGAGCATCGTCTGGCTGTGCACGGTGCCTTGTGCGGCAGCGCCGAAGTCGGATTCCCCGGCGTGCGACTCGTGCAACGATTGCGGACTCTAAATATAACCCTATGCAGCGGTCGCGCTGGCTGAGCCGGAGCGCGGTGAGCCGGCGTGTGGGGATTGCGCATTAGAGCTGATCCGAACGAGCAGGTCGGGAATATAGCCTGTCGTATGTGGCGTTGCATCTGTTCAACACGTACAGTCTAAGCGCTATCCCAAGCGCATCAATGAACGCAGGCGATTGAGCATAATATCTGCGCAGACGCGGCGGATAGATACCGCATCCTTAAAATAACAGGACGGAGGCGATTTGGCCTCCGTCCTTAACTGTTGCGAAATACACACCGAGTCAGCGGCGCCGCTCGCGCACGAAAGGCGGGCGAACCTCATCGCTGACCAACAGGTGATAGCGTCCAGGTCGGCGATAGGCGTTGCCATGCACGTCGCGTGCGCGGTAAGCGCGCAGCATGTCCATGTCAAAGTCGGCCATGTATATGCCCTCGTCGCCGCCTGCCTCGACAAGACATGTGTCGCGCGAACCGGACATGCCGGGAATGTATACAACGCCGTCAAATGCATTGGAGTGACCGTTGCAGTCGGGCACGCCGTCAGGGTAATTGCAGGTCGCAATGCCCAGCATGTTCTCGTATGCGCGGCCACGCAGCTGGGCGATGCGATTGAGCTCCATGGGACACGCGTTGGGCGTGAGTATGATCTCAGCGCCTTTGAGCATCAGTATGCGAGCGCTTTCGGGGAACTCGCGGTCATAGCAGATCATCGCGCCGATGGAGACCGGACCGCTGGCGGTATCCAGCTCGGTGACGTAGAAGTCGTCGCCGGGCGTCAGGGCGCGCTCGGCGTCAAAGTCGCAGGTGTGGAGCTTTGCATACGTCAGTACGCGTCGGCCATGCCTGTCAAACAGTGCCAGCGTATTGCGCGGTGCGCCGGGCCACTGTTCCAGCAGCGTTATGCCTATCGCCATGTCGAGTTGGGCGGCCAGCGAGCCAAATGCGCAAGTGAATTCGCCGTCAATCGCGATCGCCTCATGCGTCCACTCGGCCGGGGGCCGGTCTATCGCGTACCCGTTGCTCCACATTTCAGGGAAAAGCGCTATGTCAGCGCCCTGTGCGCGCGCCTGACGGCAGGCGTCAATGCCCTTGCGCAGGTTGCCATCCAGGCTGCCCGTCGGCGCGATTTGCAGCAGTGCTATCTTTAAGTGAGCCATGGGATTCTCCTTTGACGTTATATTTTGTTTATTATAGGCGAAAAAGTTTAAACTTGGATTATGGCCGAATAAAATGAGCGTATGCCCAGCGGGGCATATGGCGCGGGGCGGCATGACGGCAAATTGTAAGGGTGGCATCGGCATCACCTATATCACGGCTAGTGAATAGTGCGCTTTGGCATATGAGAGGTTGCAGCGTCCGGCGCGTTTACGGCTAAAACACGACCGCGCCCCGGACTCATCTTCCGGGGCGCGGCCGCGCGCTTTGCGGCTAATGCCGCGTCAGGCGCTTAGAGATATATTGCCTGGTGGGTTAGCGAGGCATGTTGCCCTGCTGGCCACTCATCTGGCGCTCCTGCTGCTCGATCATGCGCTTAACCATGCCGCCGCCTATGGAGCCGGCCTCGCGGGAGGTCAGGTCGCCGTTGTAGCCCTGCTTGAGGTTCACACCCAGCTCGCCCGCGATCTCCTGCTTCATGGTGTTGAGAGCCTGGCGCGCGCTCGGCACGTTTATGCGGCTGGAAGAGCTCTGCGACTGAGCCTGATTCTGGTTCTGAGCCTGATTGGGTTTCTGGTTCTGCATTGTCGTCAACCTCCAAATATTTGTTGGGAATTATTGCGCGTTGCCGGACGCCTGACGCTCATAGTCTTCGATCATCTTCTTGACCATGTAGCCGCCGACGTAGCCGTTCTCACGCGAGGTCAGGTCACCATTGTAGCCCTGCTTGAGGTTCACACCCAGCTCACGCGCTATCTCGTACTTCATGTTGGACAGCGCATCGCGCGCCTCGGGAACATTAACCCTGCTATTCTTGCTCATCTGTCGATTCACCTCCAAATTTCTGCGCTCCTGCGCGGTTTAGCTAACTTACTGCTATTTCGCCTTGGAACGGTCATATTATGTTGCGAACCGCGCTTAATTATCGCTGTAAATTTTCGTAAATTTAGCGCTCAAACAATTTATGCGCGTTTAACAGTATGACCACGCGCATCGCACATTCATATGATATAATAGAAAGAATTCAACCGGCTGCATTGGTGCGGCCGGATTTTGTCGCCCGAATGGGCGGAGCAGGTGAGCAAAATGGAATCAATTTGCAGAAAACTCATCCGTGGCTGGGACAATCCCGCAGACCCTGTCACGCGCGAACGCGGTGGCAATGCGGCCAGTGTAGTCGGCATACTTATCAACCTCTTGCTGTTTGCGGGCAAGTTCACTGCGGGCGTACTGAGCGGTTCGATAGCGTTGCAGGCGGATGCACTCAATAACCTGTCGGACGCAGGTTCGTCGGTGATATCGCTGCTGAGCTTTAAGCTGGCGAGCCGGCCCGCAGACCGTGGACATCCGTTTGGTCACGCGCGCTACGAGTACCTGGCCAGCATGGCCGTGGCGATACTGATACTGTTGCTGGGCTATGAGCTGGCGCGCTCGTCGATAGACAAGATAATCTCGCCCGACCCGGTCAGCTTTTCAGCGCTGAACGTGGGCGTGCTTATCGGCGCGATAGCGTTTAAGCTATGGCTCTATCTGTTTTACCGGCGCGTGGGTCGGCATATTGGTTCGCCTGTACTGGAGGCCGCGTCGATGGACTCCATATCGGACGTGTTGGCCAGCACGGCGGTACTGCTCAGCACCATCATCAGTCCGCTCATCAATTTCCAGCTTGACGGCTACATGGGCGTGGCAGTGGCGGCGTTCATAGTATTTACGGCGATAAAGATAATTAACGAGGCGCTCAATGATCTGCTGGGCGCGCCGGCAAGTCCTGAAGTTGTGCAGCGCATAGTCGACGTGGTGCACGAATACCCCGGTGTGCTGGGCATACATGACCTTATAGTTCATGATTATGGCCCGGGTCGATGCTTTGCGTCGCTGCACGTTGAGGTATCCGCCGCGGCAGACATCATGGAAAGCCATGACATGATTGACAACATCGAACGCCGCATAAAACGCGAACTGGATATCGAGGCAGTTATACACATGGATCCGATTGTCACCGATGATCCGCGTGTAAACGAGCTGCGCGAATTCGCAGCGAATGCATTGCATGAGATAGATCCGCGCCTGACGCTGCATGACTTCCGCGTCGTGATAGGCAATACGCATACCAACTGCATATTTGACGTGCTCTCGCCATACGACTGCGCGCTCAGCGATGCGCAGATAACCGAGCAGCTTGAGCAGCGCTTTAATCAGCATGATCCCAATCTGTACGTGGTGCCCACGATTGACAGATCGTTTGTCAACTACAATGCGAAATAAAAGTGCGCATGCTGTGGATAATGCGGCAGATCACGACGGTCGGCGCGAGCCCCGGACACTCATTTGGCGGCGAAGTTGTGGATAACTTCGCCGCCCTTACTTTGCGCGAAAATGCGCTTGACAAAACGCATGATGCGGCATATAATACAGATAATCTTCCGGAAAGACCGGGCAGTAGGCGAATCTAAATCCTTGCAGAGAGCGTGCGCCAGCGGCTGAAAGCGCGCGCATGGAGTGATTCAGTGCCGAACACCAACCCGCGACCGGGGGCGCGTGAGCGCGTTAGAGCTCAAATAAGGTGGTGCTTCACAACGAGGGTGGAACCGCGGGCCGTGTGCTCGTCCCTTGGCGTCGTGGGCGCTTTTTTTATTTACCGGAAAGCGCCGGAGCGCTGCGTTGCGCGCCCGATAAGGTATAGGAGGATATATATGAAGATCAATCTACTGGGCCAGATCCGCGAGTTCGCGGATGGCATGAATGCGCTGGACATGGTATCGGCGGTGGACAGCGAGCTCAAGAAGCAGGCGCTCGCCGCCAAGCTCAACGGCAAGGTGATAAGCCTGGTCGAGCCCATCAACCCGCAGGGCGATGAGCCGCTGGAGCTGGAGATACTGACATTTGCCGACGACGACGGCAAGCGCGTGATGCGCCACACCGCGTCGCATGTGCTGGCTCAGGCTGTAAAGCACCTGGTGCCGCAGGCTAAGCTTGCGATAGGTCCGGCGATAGACAACGGCTTCTATTACGACTTTGACGTCGATGAGCCGTTCACGCCCGAGCTGCTGGGCAAGCTTGAAAAGGAAATGAACCGCATAATCAAGCAGAACATACGCTTGGAGCGGTTTGAGCTGCCGCGCGAGCAGGCGATAGCGCTGTGCGAGGAGAAGGGCGAGCCGTACAAGGTCGAGCTGATACGCGACCTGCCCGAGGACGCCGTAATATCGTTCTATAAGCAGGGCGATTTCACCGATCTGTGCGCGGGCCCGCACCTGCCGTCGACCGGCAAGGTAAAGGCTGTGAAGCTGATGTCGATAGCCGGCGCGTACTGGCGCGGCAACGAGAAGAACAAGATGCTCCAGCGCATATACGGCACGGCGTTCTCCACCAAGGAAGAGCTTCAGGCTTACCTCGACCGGCTCGAGGAGGCCAAGAAGCGCGACCACCGCAAGCTGGGCCGCGAGCTGGATTTGTTTGGCATAATGGATGAAGGCCCGGGCTTCCCGTTCTTCTTCCCCAAGGGCATGGTGCTGCGCAATATACTTGAGGACTACTGGCGCGAGATACACCGCAAGGCTGGCTATCAGGAGATCAAGACGCCGATGATACTGAGCCGCTCGCTGTGGGAGCGCTCGGGTCACTGGGACCATTACCGCTCCAACATGTACACGACCAAGATCGATGGTGAGGATTACGCGATCAAGCCGATGAACTGCCCGGGCGGGATGCTGGCCTACAAGCGCAAGCCGTGGAGCTATAAGGAGCTGCCGGTGCGCATGGGCGAGCTGGGCCTGGTGCATAGGCACGAATTGTCCGGCACCTTGCACGGCCTGATGCGCGTGCGCTGCTTCACGCAGGACGATGCCCACATATTTATGACGCCCGATCAGATCAAGGATGAGATAATGGGCGTGTATAAGCTGGCGACCGACCTGTACGACATGTTCGGCTTCAAGTATACGATAGAATTGAGCACGCGGCCTGAGGACTCGATAGGCACGGACGAGATGTGGGAGCAGGCGACCAACGGCTTGCAGGGCGCGCTGGACGAACTGAAGGTGCCGTACACGATAAATGAGGGCGACGGCGCATTCTATGGCCCCAAGATAGACTTCCACCTGGAGGACTCGATAGGGCGCACCTGGCAGTGCGGTACGATACAGCTCGACATGAACCTGCCCGAGCGGTTTGATCTGACGTATACCGGCGCTGATGGCGAGAAGCATCGTCCGGTAATGATACACCGCGTTATATTCGGTTCCATCGAGCGGTTCATCGGCATACTTACCGAGCACTTTGCCGGCGCGTTCCCGCTGTGGCTGAACCCGGTGCAGGTCAAGATACTGACGATAACCAACCGCGCCGACGACGCCGCGATAGCCATATCCAAGCGGCTGGACGAACTGGGCATACGCTACGAACTCGACCTGCGCAACGAGAAGATTGGCTTTAAGATCCGCGAGGCGCAGATGGAAAAGGTACCGTACATGTTCGTGCTGGGCGACAAGGAGGCCGAGAACGGCACGGTAGCCGTGCGCAGCCGCAAGGGCGATCTGGGTACGATGACGCTGGATGAAATACTTGCGCGCATCCAGGAGGAGATACGCAATAAGGCGCGCGATTGAGCTTGCACGCGCAATGCGCGCGGCTGTGAGCCTGACGGCACGCGACAGCCGATGACGGCGCGCAGTAACCGGTCAAATGAGAAGCCGGGCCGACTTCCGTGGAGGAAGCGGTCCGGCTTCTTTGCGCATACGCGTCAAGTTGTAAAGCACATTACAGGAACATGCGCTTGCCGAGCTTGGCCAGGTGTTCGGTGCGCTTTACCAGGTCGCGTTCGGCGGCCTCGCTTTCGGGGCTGAACAGGCCGCGCGAACGGTCCTGCGTAGACAGCCACTCGTGCGCTATCAGTGCCCAGGTCGAATCGTGGAGGTTGTTGAATACGGCGTTGCGCTGCTGCTCGCAGATGAACTGCTGGCGCGGCGAATTTATGTCCTCGCCCGATATCTGGAAGAATATCAGATTGTCGCACAGCGTGCGCAGCCGTTCGAGCTGATTGAAAGTGTTGCGCGACGGCATGTAGGTGATCGCGCGGAAACCCAACTGCTTCAGCTGGGTCAACAGCACGTAGAGGAAGTCGTCCTCAAACTTCTGTGCGCGCTTGTCGCCGGTCACGCTGTCGCCAACGTCGCCCAGATAGGGGTACGCGCTTATCGCGCCGACGCGCTCGGACAGCGCCAGCACTTCGCGCACGTCGGGGCATTCGGCGTCCGCAGGTATGTAGAACTCGCTGACCAGATCGCTTTTTATCCAGCCCAGCAGGTCATATGTTATGAACGGGTTGTCAGCGTCGCGCAGCAGATTCTCGATCTTGGCCGAAACCGGGCGGCCCAAGGTCTCGCGCAGGAACGTTATCAGTGCGTCACGCTCCGGGAAGCGCTCCAGCAGCTTGAGCGCGAGCGCGTATGCTATGTGGCGCTCGGTAACGGTGCCGCCGGCAGCGCACATGCTGATCGACTCCACATCGCGCGCATAGTCAAGTTCCAGGCCGTATTGAGCGAGCAGCTTGTTTATGTTGTCGACCATTGCGCGGTTGCGTTCAGCGCGATGCGCGCGGTAGGGTGCAAAGAACGCGTCGACTTCGTCGATGGCATCGTGCGGTATGCCGTGCATCGCCATGTAAATCACGTTGGACTGATCGGGATTGTTTATGCGATGGCCGTTCAGTCCGGGTGCTGCGAACTTGGCGCGGCATTCGATGCCTATGGTAGTCGCGACTTTGGCGATGCGGCCGGCCTCTATGAATTCGCGCGCACCAGCCACTGTGTCGTGGTCCATTATGCCACAGGTTATGAGCCCCGAGCGGCGCGCCATATACACGGCCGCAGTGGGCGAGTACGGAGAGAACGAATAAAACGTGTGGATGTGGTTGTTTACGTCGCGGTTGGGGTTGGGCTTGGGCAGCGCTCCCAATGCCTGCGAGAGGTTGTCCAGCCGCGTGCGCTCATCGGGCGCGTTAAACGGCCGTATTTCCTCAAACAATGTCATAATCCAGCCTCCTCGCAGATGCGGCGCAGGTTGGCAAGACCTATGCGGCAGCCGTCGATGCAATCCTCCATGCCCTCAAATTCGAGCGACAGCCAGCCGTTGTATCCTGCGCGCTTAATCAGACGCACGCACTGACGCACCGGCACCACGCCGTGTCCGATTATCGTGCCGCGCAGATAGTTGCCCGCGCGAGTGCAGAAGAAGCCCTCGCCCGGAGCCTCGCCATCGCCGGACTTGAATATGAAGTCCTTGGCATGTATATGGGCGGCGTAGGGCAGCACATTGCCCATTGCCACGGCGCTGTTCTCATCGGCGCACATGAAGTTGCCCATGTCGGCCAGCAGCGAGAAGTTGGGGTTGCCCACGGCGCGGTAGAGCGCGACGACGCGTGCGCTGTCCTGCACGAGCGTGCCGTGATTTTCGACGAGCGTGCGTATGCCCTTGGTCTTGGCGTACTCGGTCACGCGGCGGCAGCCCTCGGAGATGATGGGCAGTATGTCCTCAAACGTCGCGCCGGCGGGGAACGACCAGGTAGTGTCGTGGCGCATCAGCGGTGCGCCCAGTGCGGCGGCGATGTCGACCTCTTCGCAGACGCGGGCGACCTCGGCCTCGAAGTCGCGGTTGACGAAGTCGGCGCCGGTCAGGTAGCAGGCTATCGGCAGGTCGAGCTCGCGCGAGCGCTGTGCGATCTGGGCGACATACGGCTCTATCGTGGGCTTGTCGGTGGCGTACTCAATGCCGTCAAAGCCGAGTTCCTTGGCCTTATCGAGCACGGTGAGCTGGGTGAGTTTCCCGGAGGCGATATACCGGGTGAAGCTGTATGATGAAACGCATATTTTCACTTCGACATCCCCCTGTAAAGATTTTGTTTGTACTTGATATTATATACCCCACCGGCCGATTGAGCAAGTAGCTGTCGAAAAAATTGTTTGCCTGTGGCGCAATTTCTGGGCCCTTGGTGAATAAGTGTTGACGAAGTATGTATAACAGGCGGTGTACCGCTGCTCAGTCTGACCAATTGAACCATGGGCCGCGCGGCTGTCTGAACACGTCGAACAGCATCTGCGTGAGCTGCTGCGGCGTTTCAGGGCAGCCATCGTCCAGCCAGAGCCGCGTGACCTCGGCTATGCCCGCCAGCATGAAGCGCTCCTGATAGCTCCATTGGGCGTCGGAAGCCGGGCCTATGTCATCGCGCATGCGCGCCACGCGTTCGGCATAGTCCGCCGGCAGCACGAACGGGAATATGTGCTTGCGGGCCGGATTGCGCAGTTGCGCGCGGTAGAAGCTTGCGTAGGTGCGCACATATTCGAACATGTTCTCAAAGCCTTCCACTATGTTGCGCGTGCCCTCGCGCGTGAATGCCGCGACCATCTCGCTGGACATGTCGGCCTCGAATTTGTCAAGCATGTCGTACACGTCCTTAAAGTGCAGATAGAACGTCGAGCGGTTTATGTTTGCGCGCTGGCATATCTCCCGCACGTTCAGTTGCGTGGGCGTGCAGTCCTCCAGCATGGCCATCACGACCTGGCGTATCGCCAGCTCGGTCGCCTTGTAGCGTTGGTTGCCTCGGGTATTCATGGCATGCTCCTTTGAAAAGTCATTAACTGTACATATGATGATATATTGATGGTTGTCCGCTCCATCCACATGCATTATACTGTATATGCAATAAAGTATCAAGTGTCTTGTTAATCGGCGACAGGAGGGGGACACATGAACAGGGACGATATGATAATGCGGGGGCCGGTATGGAGGCTGTGGCTCGGCATGAGCCTGCCCACGATATTCGTGATGCTGGTGATAGTGGCATACAACATGGCGGACGTTTACTTCATAGGGCGCGTCGGTGATGCGGCGCAGGTGGCGGCGATATCGCTGGCGGGGCCGGCATATGGCCTGATACAGGGGTTGGGCACGCTGCTGGGCTCGGGCGGGTGCACGGCGGCGGCGCTGGCGTCGGGGCGCGGACGGCGCGTGGAGCTCGCAGCGGTGACCAGCTTTTGCCTGTACGGCTCACTTGCAGTGGGGACGGCGCTGGGAATTGCCGGGGCGGTGTATGCGACTGAGGTAGGGCAGCTGCTGGGCGCGCGCGGCGCTGTACAGCCATATGCCGCAGAGTATCTGCGCATACTGGCGATGGGCGCGCCGGCGATACTGACGACCGGCGTGCTGGCGAACATGGCGCGCGCCGACGGTTCCATGAAGGACGCGATGCTGGGTAATGGCCTGGGCACGGTGCTCAACATAGTCCTCGACCCGCTGCTGATAGAGGTGCTGGGCCTGGGCGTGCGCGGCGCGGCGCTGGCGACGGTGCTGGGCAACCTGATCGGCGGCGCGGTACTCCTGACGCGGCTGGCGCGCCGGCCGGGCAACTCGTTCGACCCACGCGCACTGCGCGGCAATGCGCGCGTATGTGGGCGGGTGCTGGCGCTGGGACTGCCGCTGGCGCTCAGCGTGCTGCTGGGCAGCTGTGCCGGCGCGCTGGGCAATGGCCTGCTGTCGGGCTATGGCACAGTGGCGGTAGCCGCCAACGGCGTGGCCAGCAAGGCGGGCATGCTGGTGTCGATGGTCGCGATGGGTGTGTGCATGGGCATACAGCCGGCGATATCGATAGCGTGCGGGCGGGGCGATGCAAAGCGCGCCTGCAGGATAGCGCGCAATACCGGCCTGATGGCGTTTGCATTGAGTGCGGCGCTGACGCTGGCGTGCGCGGTCGGTCGGGCTGGATTCGTGGGCGCGTTCGTGCGCGAGCCCGAGGTCGTGCAGCTGGGCGTCGTAATGCTGTCGGTATCGCTGATAGTTTGTCCGCTCAGCGGCATATATCAGATGTGCACGGCGTTTTTGCAGGCGACCGGCGATGCGTCGGGCGCGACGCTGTTGTCGGTGTTGAGACAGGGGATAGTGTTCGTGCCATGCCTCTACATAACGAACATGCTGGGCGGATTGTACGGACTGATGTATGCGGGCGTGATAGCGGATGTGGCGGCACTCGCGCTCGCGCTGATGTTCGTGTACAGGCAGGGGCGCAGACTGCACGGCGCCGGCATGCCAACGCCGGCAGCGCTTTGAACATGGCGCCGCCGGCGGACAGGGAAACTTCCTATTCTATATAAATGCGCTTGACGGAGCGACTGCGGTCTGCAGAAAGCGCCGGCGGGTCGGGCATCACACGCCCTCCTCAGCCAGCTTCACGCCCAGCAGATCGGCCTCCTTCTCATTGCGGAACTGGTTGGTATACAGGTCGTAGTAGTGGCCGTGCAGTGCTATCAGCTCGCGGTGCGTGCCCTCCTCGATGACCTCGCCGTTATGTATGACCAGTATGCGATCGGCGGTGCGAATCGTGGACAGGCGGTGGGCGATGATGAAGCTGGTGCGGCCCTCGAGCGCGGAGGCTATCGCGCGCTGTATCGCCTGCTCGGTCTCAGTATCGACCGACGACGTGGCTTCGTCCAACACGAATATGCGCGGCGAGCCGACCAGCGCGCGGGCAAAGCTCAACAACTGCTTCTCACCGGTGGATAGGCGGTTGCCGCCCTCGCCGACGTCGGTGTCGTAGCCCTTTTCGAGCTTCATGATGAACTCCTCGGCGCCGACCATGCGCGCGGCCTGACGCACCTGTTCGTCGGTGGCGTCCAGGTTGCCGTAGCGAATGTTATCGGCTATCGTGCCGGTGAACAGGTGGGGCGTCTGCAACACGTAGCCCAGGTTTGCGTGCAGCCACAGCTGGGAGCGCTCGCGGTAATCGCGACCGTCTATCAGTATGCGGCCCTCGGTCGGCTCGTAGAAGCGGCAGATCAGGTTGACTATCGTGGATTTGCCCGAGCCGGTTTCGCCGACAAGCGCTATCGTCTGGCCGTGGCGCACCTGCAGATTGAAGTTGCGCAGCACCTTTTCGCCCTTCTTGTACTGGAACGACACGTTATCAAAGGTTATGTCGCCAATTATGGGCTCCCAGTTTTCGCGTTTGGGCTCGAAAGAGGTGCCGTACTTGGCGATAACCTCGGGGGTATCCTGTATGTCAGGCTCGGTCTCCATCATCGTTATGACGCGTTCGGCGGCCGCCTGCGAGGACTGCAGGTCGGCGAATATGCGGGCGATCTCGCGTATCGGTTCAAATATCGACACGCTGTACGATATGAACACGTTCAGCGTACCTATCGTCATAGTGCCTGAGAACACATCGTAGCCGCCTTTCCACAGCACATACGCAGTGGCGAACGATCCCAGCGTTATGACCAGCGGCATGAACAGCGCGGACAGCACCGCGGCGCGTATCGAGTTGTACTTCATCGTGCCGGTCAGCTGTTTGAACTCCTCAAAATTGGCGTCCTCGCGCACGAGCGTCTTGGTGGTCTTGGCGCCCATGATGCCCTCGTTGAACGCGCCGGTTATCTTGGAGTTGGTCTTGCGCACGTTGCGGTAGCTGGCGAGTATCTTCTTCTGGAAGTAGAGCGATATCACGGCCAGCGGCGGCACGACGGCCAGCACGGCCAGCGTCAGCCGCCAGTCGAGCGTGAACATGGTTATCGCGGTGAATACTATGTAACAGCTGCCCCACAGCAGGTCGACCAGCGTCCAGCCCACGGTGTCGCCCAGGCGCTGAGTGTCGTTGGTCATGCGGGCGATCAGGTAGCCCACCGGCGTGTGGTCATAGTATGAGAACGGCTGTTCCTGAAGCCGCGCGAATGCCAACTTGCGTATCCTGTGGCACATGCCTATCTCGGTGCGGTTGGCAAAGTGTATGAACATGAATATGCACGCCACCTGGAAAAGCACCAGCAGCACGTACAGCACTGCAAAACCGGTGATGCCGTCCAGCGAACCCTGCTGCACGAAAGTGTCTATCGCGTAGCGGTTCATAAGCGGGAATACGGTGTCCATGCCGGCCGAGCACATCATGCACAGCGACAGGCCGATCAGGTACTTGTAAAACGGACGCGCATAGTACAGCAGTCGCTTCCAGAGGCCTGCGTCAAATCGCTTTGTATATTCCTGCTCCTCCTGGAATTGCATGGTCAAATCACTTCCTATCTATATGGATATAGGGGCCCGACTCGCCGGAACCGTGTGGCGGTCCGGCGCAGCGTCGGGGCTTAGGCGAGCTGTTCCAGCTCATCCTCGAGCGAGTTCTGTATCATGTTGACGCGCTTGTAGAGGCCTTCCTGCTTGATCAGCTCGTCATGGGTGCCCTGTTGGATTATGCGGCCCTGTTCGAGCACTACTATGAAGTCGGCCTGGGACAGCGTGGTTATGCGATGCGATATTATGAACGTCGTTATGCCCTGCTTGCGTTCCTTGAGCGCCTCACGAATGGCGGCGTCGGTCTCGGTGTCCACAGCGCTGAGCGAGTCGTCGAATATCAGCACGTCATTTTCCTTGCACAGCGTGCGGGCTATGGCGACGCGCTGCTTCTGTCCGCCCGACAGCGTGACGCCGCGCTCGCCCACCAGCGTGTCGTAGCCGTTTTCGAATTCGGTAATGAACTCGTCGGCGCGGGCGGTGCGGGCGGCTTCGCGCACTTCCTCAAACGTAACGTCGGGCTTGGCTATGCCCAGGTTGCTCTCTATCGTGCGCGAATACAGGAACGGCTCCTGCAGTATCAGGCCCACGCGAGAGCGAAGCCAGGCCTTGTCGATGTCCTTTATGTCGACTCCGCCGATTGTAATGCGGCCCTGCGTGCAATCGTACAGGCGCTGCAACAGATGCATCAGCGACGATTTGCCCGAGCCGGTCGCGCCCAGTATTGCGACTGTCGCGCCCTGCGGCACGGTAAACGATATGTCCTGCAGCACGGGCTTTGAGCGGTCGTAGCCAAACGTAACGTGGTCGAACACTATGTCGCGGTTGATCGGCGGATGGAGCATTGCCTCGGAATTGGGTTCGCTCTTCTGACAGAGTATCTCGTCTATGCGGTCAAGTGCGACGAAGGATTTGCCCATGTCCGAGAGTATGCGGCCCAACTGGCGCACCGGCCAGAGCAGCTGGCCCACATAGCTGGTGAACACCAGCAGATCGCCCACGGTCAGCTCGCCGTTTGCGGCCATCACGACGCCCACCAGCAGCGATATCGCCGACTGTGACATCGTAAGCAAATCGCTGATAGACCAATAGTAAGCCAGCAGATTGGCCTGATGTGCCGCCAGGTCGCGGTAGCGGTCGTTGACGCGGTTGAACTTTTCTACTTCAAAGCGTTCGCGCCCGAACGCGCGCACCACGCGCACGCCGGTCAGGTTTTCCTGGAGCACGGCGCTCATGCGGCCCTCGGCCTCGTCGGTTTCACGAAAGCGGCGCATTGTCAGCTTAAAGAACACCATGCCATATGCAAACAGTGCCGGCACGAGTATCAGCGAAGCGAACGTCATCGTGACGTTCATGCGCAGCATTATGATAAGCGCGATCACAAGCATGAATACCGCGCGGAATATCTCAACGAGCTGGCCGGACAGAAAGCGGCGCACGGTCTCAACGTCCGAGGTGCAGCGCTGGATCAGGTCGCCGGTTGCGGCCTTGACGTGGTAGTCATAGGGTAGCGTCTGCAGGTGGCGATAGAGGCGGTTGCGCATCTTTTCGGCAATGGACTCGCTGGCCTGCGCGGTCCACTTGCCGCGCAGAAACATGACGACGCCATTGACTATGTTGATCGCAATCAGCACTGCGGCCAATATCCACATGTTGTTGGCCAGGAACTCGCGGCCACCGCGCGCGTCGACCCAGGTCTGCAGCACGCCGGGCAGCTCTAGCGGGCGCGCGTTGCCTATAACCGAGTCGATTATCTCGCTGAGCAGCAGCGGACTTATGAACGCCACGCCAACCGCGATTATCACGGTGACTATGGAGCCTATGTACTTAAGTCGCGTGCCGCGCATGAATTCTAGGCAGAGTTTGAGTCTTCTGGATTGCATATTACCCCCATTGCCCGCGCATGGCGGGCGGTCGAGCCCGGCGGCTGAGTCAGGACAGTGCGTCCGGACACATAAAAAGGCCGCCGAGCGATGTGCTCAGCGGCCGAATTAATGCGTGATTGCGCTACAATCCCACTCCGGCTGCGGAGACACATGCAGACATAGAGCCAGACCCATTTTGGGCAAGGGTATCCCGTACTCTTATCATGGCGACCATTGTAAATACTCGGTTCAACATGATCTGCACGCCTCCTTCTTGATTAATTTAAGCAAGTAACAGTATAGCGCAGAGTTGTACGAAATGCAATAGAAATTTGCGATTTGGAGCCGCTATGAGCAAAATTTGTTAAAACCTCTAAGAATCCTATTTCATTACTTGGCGTTGATGCTGCAAAAGCGCGTCAAAATTAAGTCGCCGTGGCACTGAATTGGCCTAAATGAGCGGCATTTAGGCGGCCACGCCGGCCGTAGCGCTCAAATACAGGCGATAAACCGCATGATTGCATCCGGCGCGCGCGATGCTGAATTAGCCGTCAGTCAATGCAGCCTGCACAACGGGTCGCCGCGCGCTAAGTGCTTGCCATATCGGCGCGGTTGTATTATAATAAATCCTATAAACCGTCGGGAGGAAAATTAAAAATGAGTCGTTTAGGCGATAATATAAAAAAGGCGCGGCTGGAAAAAAAGCTGACGCCCAAGCAGCTGGGCAAGAAGTGCGGCCTGGCGGAGAGCGTGATACTCGATGTGGAAGCCGGAACGCGCATACTGTCGGATGTGCAGGCGCGCGTGATAGCCAAGGTGCTGGGACTGGGCGACGTGAATTCGGCCAGCGCGTTTGGCATGGAATTGGACGCCTCTGCCGAGGCGATGACAGCGCCGCCGCGGCCGCCCAAGCCGTATCGATATGAGCCGGTGGCAGCGCCGACGCCGGGCAAGCCGCTGCCCGAGGACAAGGCGCCGTCGGATGCATGGCTGGATGCGCTGGGTGGCGTCATGAAGCGCGTGCCGGTCATGGATGAGAGCGGTATAGTGATAGAACATCGCATGCTGCCGGTGATAGGCGGCAAGATAGAAGGCGGTCAGCCCGACAAGGTGTTCTACTATCGCTGCCCGGACGATTCGATGCGCGGCTTCAGGATGCAGGCGGGCGATCTGCTGCTGGCTGTGCCCCAGGCCACGCCTGTGGACGATGCAATAATGATAATTGAGATGAACGGCGTGCGCGTGGCGCGCAAGGTCAAGCGGCTGGAGGGCAACCGCGCGATGCTTCAGAGCTTTGACCGCGAGTTCAAGGCTGTGACCGTGGGCAATCACGATGTGACGTTTATAGGCCGGTGTGTCAGAATGGAGGTGGCGCTGTGAGGTCGAGGCGAATAGCGGCATTGATAACCGCGGTGGCGCTGTGGGCGTTTGGGCCGCAGGCGCTGGCCAGCGGGTTGATAGGCAGCGTGAGCGGCGTGAACGAAGGCGAGGATGTGCGCTCGGCCAATCAGGGTCAGCTGACCGCCGAAGAATCGTATGACAACGCGCTCGGCGCGCCAACGGATGGCGCACAGACGGGCGCCGATCCGGCCACCGGAGCGACGATAGACCTGGGCATCGGTGAGACTACCGTATCGCCGCAGACGACTGCCGGCGTGGGTGCAACGGGCGATGCTGGGCAGGCGACATCCTATCAACTCGGCGCGTTGGAGCAGGAGCTGTATCAGCGCCTGCAGGGCACTGTGCCGGCCGAGGGCTGGCATGTGCAGTTCGTCGGCGAGAGCACGCTGGCCATGGTGACTATGCCCGAACTGATAGTGTGGGACATCGACCCGGAAAGCGGCGTGATGGAGCTCAAGTGGTACCGCCATCTGACGGAACTGCTGGGCGAAGGCGCGTCCAGTCCGTCGGTGGACGTCTCGCCGGATGGGAACTATGCGCTGGTCATGCCTTCGGATGGCTCGGTGTATCTGCTGGGCGCGGACGTGACTGAGCAGGTGGCGCCGCCTGGCACCGCGCCCGGGCGCATGATCTGGGCGGATGATTCGCAGTCATATGCGTACATAGTGGACAGCGAAATACATGTGTTCATGCTGGATGGCCGCGAGCTGCTGATATCGGGCCGCGTAATAACCCCGGTCGCCAATGAGCTGGAGTGGCTGAACCCCGCGCCCACTCCTGAAGCGCTTGAGGCGCTGCTGAATGATGAAAACTGGGTGCTGGCCGGCATGAACCGCAACTGCGTGCTGTTTGACAGCGCCGACGGCTCGTACAGCCGCGCGTATGTGTATGCGACTGGCGCGATTGTCGACTACCCGCAGGTCATACACAGCTCGGACAATATAGGGCGCAGCGGAGCTTGCCCGATACTCGACGAGGCATCGCAGCGGTACAGGCTGTACATGGGCGACGGCTCATACTCCGACATACCGGTGCTGGACATAATCTCCTCCGGCACGGTGAACAACATGTATGGCTGGCTGGGCGACAGCATCTGCGTGCTGGAGCAGGATTCGTCCTCGCGCAGCACGTTCAGGCTGCACGCCGCCAACACCGCGACCGGCATAACCTATACGCTGCTTACGCCGTGGGAGTACGCCGACATGGTCAACAGCGCGTCGGCGAATTCGAGCGAACCTACGGGCACTCCGGTCAGCGGCATAATATCGTCAATGCAGTCCGGCGAAGACGCCGAAGCAGCGACCGAAGGTTGAACGCCTGGGTATACTTTGATGTGAATGCGACAGGGCCCCGGATGCGGCGCGTTTTATGCGCGCTGGTCCGGGGCCTGTTTGTATGCGTGCCGCTTCAGGCATTGTCGCCCAGGCGCGCGTTAATCCGGCGCACACGCTGGCGCATGCGCAGATACATGCTCAGCCATATTACGGCGTATATCGCAATGAATATGCCAAAGTAGCTCAGTATGCCCGCGGCGCTGTGCTCCATCCAGTGCATCAGGTATGCAGTGGGCAATGTGGCAGTCGAGCATATCGCCAGGTGAGTCACGGTCTGGCGGAGCATGCTCCAGTGCTCCTGGTCCCATATAAGCGACGCGCCGGACCATGCCGCGCCGTATAGCATTGAACACAGTGCCTGTAACGCCACAGCGTTCAGTTCGCTGCCGCATGCAGCTGCGAGCGTGGGCACGACCGGGTAGTAGTTGCCATCGCCTATGCACAGCGATATGCATATCGTAATTAGCGTGCTCAAGGCAAGCCCTATCGGCGCGCCTATCAGGCAATAGCGTAAGATCTGTCTTTTCATGATATTACCTCCTGCTGCTCAGATGCCCAATGCGGTTTTTATGCGCGACACATAGCGCCGCGACGCGTATGTGACGCTGCCATCGGCCATGTGCACGCAAATCGTGCCTGCAAGGCTCAGATCCAGACTTTTTACTCGCTTGAGGTTAATAATCTCGGAGTTGGATATGCGCACAAAGCCGTATGGTTCGAGTTGGGTTTCCAGTTCGTATAGGCGTTGGCGCAGTGCGAATTCACCGCGCAGGCTGGCGGCGTAAACCCGGCCCGCGGCGGCATAGATGCGCATTATGTCATCCGGCGCGAGCACTTCCACCATGTCGTCCCGAAAACCGGCCAGCGAGCGCGTTCCCGTAGCGTTGAGCCGCGCGACCAGTGCGTTGACCTCATCCGTCATCTGTGCGGTCAGCACCACCACCAGCGGTTCTACGTAGGCGCTGTCGATTTTGATCTCAACTCGCACACAATTCACCTCCCGTCGCAATCCCATTATACCAATGAGCGGTGTTCATTTCCAGCGATTTGCGACAGGTGGTCGTCTGAAGCGCACAGGTGGTAGTCTGTGTGCGATTGCCGGCTCGCAATTCGGCCATTGACGTGTATGGAGTATAAAGTCGGATATGTAGCGATAAGGTGCGGGATAAATGCAAACGGCGAACGCACTGAAAGCGCCGCGGCTTTCTGCGTTCGCCATTGTATCATATATGAACCATATCCGGATTGTGCGCCGGCGCGTTCAATCGTGCTCAGCGCGCAACGCATCGCCATGCATCAGGTCAAACACGTACAATCCGCCCCGTATGTCTTCAAAATAGAAGCACAGCGCGTCGGGACTTGCGCCGTACAGATATAGCGCCGGTTGACTGCGCACGAGTGCGGCGCGCTGAGCCGGGGTGGTGTGCTTTATAAGGTTGTATCCGCGTTCGCAGCGCCTTATCCACAGCCGCTCATAATCCGCGCCGTCCACTATGCGCCCGGCCAGCTGGCGCACGTCGCGTATGCCAAAGCGCGCGCACCATTCTATGTCCATGCGGTACAGCGCCGGGCCCATGCCTCTTGCGACAATGTCGTCGCGGTCATATGTTATCGGGATGCGGTCAAGTCCCAGCTGCCAGGCGGCGTACGCGCGCGTGTGGCCGTCGGTCAGCGTATATCGGCCGTCGCCAAAGTCGTGCACCGGCAGCGGCGTCATGCGCGCGGCGCTGTTCAGGTTCAGCCAGGTATGTACGCCGTTGAGCTTGTCGCGGCTCAGATATAGCTGGCTCATGCCCAGCTCGAGCAGGGGATAGTCCATAGCGCCTTTGAACTCCATGCCATGCCTCCTGGGCTATACGCCGGCGGCCACGCCGCGCGTAGGTGTGATGAGCATGCCGTCCGGCGGGGTTTCCACCGGTGTGAACCAGTCGTGCGCAATCAGCCACTTTACCGACTGACGCAATGCCACAGCGGTCTTGGTTTCGATGACCGCGCGGCTGTTCTGCTCCCTGGCCAGGCGCAATCTGTCATCAAGATCCATATTGCCTGCGCCCAGCACGAGGTGATCGTGCTGCTGATCGGCGTCGTGTATGTGCATATGGCGCAGCCGATCGACGCGGGCAAGTATCGCGGGCAGATCCACGCCGCCGGCGGTATGGTCATGGCCGATGTCAAGCGTCAGGCCAAACACGGGGCTGTCAAGCAACATGTCCAGCGCGCGCAGCTGGAAGTCGGCATAGCCGTCGGTGTTTTCGACGCAGATCGTTATATCATCCGCGCCTATGAGCTTTGTGCATTCATCTCGGAATTCGCGCAGCGCGTCCATGTAGCGCGCATTGTACTCGTCAAACAGGTAAACCCTGCGCTCGGGCAACTTGAAGAACACGCCTTTTGCCATGTGCATATTGATGACCGGCGCGTTCAGCCGCCGCGCCAGGCGTATGGAGTCAGCGACGGTGGCGCAGTATGCAGCGGCCACCCGACGGTTGAAATCGGCCACGTTGAGGTTCTCGTCGAGGTGTATAGTGTAGTATATGCCGTACTGTTGAGCCACGAGCGCGAGCTTATCCTGAGACAGGCGGTCGGGCTGATACTGGGGCAGGTTCATGTTGATCTCTATGAAGCGCAGTCCAAGTTCGGCGCATAACTGTGCGCATTCCTCTATATCGTTGAATTCAAGCAGCGTGGGCATTCCATATTCTATCATGTGAGCGCCTCCTTTGCTTGCGGCGTATGGGTGCGCTTGCCGCAGAGTTGACTGGATTGTGCGATATGCAGGCGCGGCGCGCGCATGGACGCCGCGCGGCGGATTGGCGGCGCGTGCAATGTGCGCATTCGCCAAAACGCAACGCGCCCGGTAAAGTACCGGGCGTGAATGGAGGCGAGGGGAGTCGAACCCCTGTCCGAAGATTCAGAGACCTGAGCTTCTCCGAGCGCAGCCTGCGATTTAGAATTCCCTCATGCGCGCGCCCACAGGCGAGCTCACGCACTCGGTAGCTTCATAGATCCCACCCGCGGCAAAGCTTACGCGGGCTGGTTCCCCACATTAATGACGCCGATTACCCGGGCCGTGGGAAGTCCGGGGTCGACGGGCGGCATTAAGCCGCGGCCAGCTCTACGCTGGAATCGTTGCTATTCGCAGTTATTGTTTTTCCCGTTGTTGCGCGGTTCAGGGCCGCGGCTCGCTTCTCAAACCCCCGACGATCCCCGTCGAAACCAGTACGCCCCCATGAAAAAGCGATCAGATGACCGGTAAGCCAGCGCGCAGATATCCGCGGCATGACCCGCGAATGGACGGCTACTGCGAGATCCGCGAATCAATAGCCGAGGCATGATCTGCAAATCGACGTCCGTCGCATGCCCCGCGAATCGACAGCTGTCGCATGGTCTGCAAATCGACGTCCGCCGCATGCTCCGCGAATCGATAGCCGTCGCGCAATCAGTGCGTCAATAGTCGTCGCGGCGTGCGGAGCGCATTGCGCGCTGCATCTCGCGTTGAGTGTCGCGCTGCTGGAGCGCGTCGCGCTTGTCGTAGTTCTTTTTGCCCTTGCACACTCCCAGTTCGAGCTTCACGCGGCCATCGCTCAGGTACACGCTCAGCGGCACCAGCGTCAGACCTTCCTGCATCTGCTGCGCATTGAGTTTGCGTATTTGCGCCTTGTGCGCCAGCAGCTTTTTGGGCCTGAGCGGGTCGCGATTGTATATATTGCCCTGTTCGTATGGACTTATGTGCATGCCAAAGACCCACAACTCGCCATCCTTGACCTGCGCATAGCAATCCTTGAGGTTGCACCGCCCTGCGCGCATCGACTTTACCTCGGTGCCGAAAAGCGCCAGTCCGGTCTCCAGCGTCTCCAGCACGAAGTAGTCGTGGCGCGCCTTGCGGTTTTGCGCGAGCACCTTGACTCCCTTTGACGGCATGGAAACACCTCCCTGACATACTATGCGTCGCTATCATCATATTATACAGCCTGCGCGCGTCTATGTCAAGTCCGCGCACAGGCTACCATAAGCGGTTTTGAGGCGATTGAGTTAATAATGGTTTAAATGACCGAGGCAACTCGAGCGCCTGGCCTCAAGCCATTCAAATTTCAGTGCGCGTAATCCTCACAGGCTTTGATGTATGCTATCACGTTTTCGACCGGCACTTCAGGCTCAAGCAGGTGAGTGGGGGCGGGCAGCAGTCCGCCTTTGGCCCCGGCGATGTCGAGGTTCGTAAACACAACCCGGCGCACCTCGTCGGGCGTGCCGAACGGCATCGTGGTCTGCGTGCCTATCGTGCCGTGGAACGAGAGGCGATCGCCATAGCGCGCGTGCACTTCAGCAAAGTCCATGCATTCAGGCTGTACCGGATTGAGCACGTCCACGCCGGCATCTATCAGGTGGCCGATGAACGGCAGTACGTATCCGCAGGAATGGTAGAACACTATGAGGTCGGGCTTGATCGCCTTTGCGGCGGCTATCACTGCTTTGAGACGGGGTTTGAGCCACTCGCAGTACATGTTTTCGCTCATCATGACCGAGCGCTGCATGCCTATGTCGTCGCCCAGAAACAGCACGTCCACGCCCGCGCGGGCATACGCGCAGGCGCGCAGCACAGCGGTTTGAGTGACCTTGTCGAGCACGGCGGCAGCCATGCGTTCGTCGCTGAGCATGTCCATCATCAGCGATTCCATGCTGCGCAGGTACCAGGCGGTCTCCCATATCGTGCACTGCATGGAGCCTACGGCGATCAGGTCGGCCTCGCGGGCGGCGGCGACGGCTTCGCGCAGCGGCGTCTCGTCGGCGCCTGCGTATTCCAGGAACGGATAGTCCAGCACCTGGTCAACGCTGTCGAAGTTCTCCATCGGATGGTACATTCGGGTCATGTGGAATGCGGCTTCGCTGCCCGGCTCATGCGCGACGCCTGTGTCGTCTATTACAGTGCCGGGCTTGAAGTTTATGCCGGCGTAATACTGCTTGTACCGCTCATGCTCAACGCGGCGCGGCGCTATCGCGGGTATGTACGTCTCGCAGAATTCAGCTTTAAAGCCGGTGCGCGCACAGTATTCGTTATAGCGCGCGCTCAGGCTTGGGCACATGCTAAACGAATACGGTATGCGTTCGTAGCCCTGCCGCCGCACAAGCGACAGGTAGTTTTCCCGTCTTGTCATGTGTTGCTCCTTACTGCCGGCAGCACGGCGTTGCCAGGTGCGCGGCGTGTTCTGAGGGTATTATATATCGGCAATGCCACTGCGTCAAGTTTTGGTTAATGTATGCTAAAAAGCGCATTATGTATACCGATGATAGCGGCAAACGCCCAGGCAAGTCGGATGCACTGAGCCGTTCATGCCTAAAGCAGCAAGGCGTTCATGGCTCAAATATCAATAAAAATAAAGCTGTCGCCACGTTCAAATCAGAAGTAGCGACAGCGATAAGCGCGGAATTCCATGTTCAGACATATCTATTGACGGCGCGCAGGACTGATGCCGTCGGGCTTAGAAATAATGATACCTGTTGCGCTTGCCCACGAGGAAAAGCGCGGTGATTATGACAGCCATGACTTCAGCCACGACTATCGATATCCAAACTCCATCGATGCCCCATACCAGCGGCAGCAGCAGCACGGCGGATACCTGAAACACCAGCGTGCGCACAAAGGATATTATCGCCGATGTAACGCCATCGTTCAGCGCGGTAAAGAAACCTGAGCCGAATATCGCATAGCCCATGAACACAAATGACAACGCGAATACGCGGAAACCTGATACGGTGAGCGCCATCAGTTCGGCGTCATAGCCCACGAACATGCGCGCCAATGGCGTGGCCAGCAACTCAGCCGCCACGATCATGCATATCCCGAATATTCCCGTCATTATCAGGCTCTTGCGCAGCAGTCCCTTCAGCTCGGCTATGTTCCCGGCGCCGTCGTGAAAGCCTACCACCGGCGCCGTGCCGATGGAATACCCTATAAACGCGGCCGAGAATATCATGCTCACGTACATCATCACGCCGTACGCCGCCACGCCGCTCTCACCGGCAAATTTGAGCAGCTGCATGTTGTACAGCATGCCCACTATGTTCATTGACACATTGCTCATGAACTCGGACGAGCCGTTGGTGCACGCCCTGAGCAGAGAATGCCCGTCAAACCGCGTTCTGCCAAGCCGGAGTATGCTGCTGTTTCTGCGCGCAAAGTATATCAGCGGTACCCCGCCGCCCACGACCTGGCTCATGGCTGTGGCTACGGCCGCGCCGGCAAGCTTATGCTGTTGCGGCAGCAGCGTGACCAGCACCGCGTCCAGTATCATGTTCGTGACGCCGGACGAGACCGTGACCGCCAGCCCGAGCTGAGGCATTTCGGCCGTCACAAAGAAGCTCTGGAACAGCAGTTGAAGCACATAGAACGGCAATGCCGCGAGTATTATGCGCGCATATATCACGCTGTTTTCCAGCAGCTCGCCCTCCGCGCCCAGCCACGCGGCGATGGGACGTATGAACACTATCCCCAGTACCGCGAATATCACGCCCAGCGCGCCCGCCGAGTATACAAACAGTGAAAACCGCGCATTGGCGAGCTTGCTGTCGCCCTCGCCGAATGTCTTTGCGACTATCGCCGTGCCGCCGGTGCCAAACATGAATCCGACCGTGGCCAGTATCATCAGAAACGGCATTATGAAATTCACCGCGGCAAACGGCGTCTTGCCCGCGAAGTTGGATACGAAAAAGCCGTCTACGACGCCGTATATCGATGTGAATATCATCATCGCGATCGATGGCAGCGTAAATTTTATCAACTTTGCATAGCTGAAGTGATCTGAAAGCCGAATGCGCATTTGAACCCTCCCGTGTTATAATGTGTATTGGCACAATTGTACGTTGCGACTACCAGGCGTCTATCTGTCGTCGGAATGCGTTGGCGTACTGTTCCATGCGGCGTATGTGCTCGTCCAGTTCGGCTTCAGTCCAGCATTCGAACGCCCTTATTTCGGCATCGTATATGCGCGCCACGGTCTGCGCGGCATATTCGCGGCCCTTGTCGGTCAATTGCACCAGCTTTGCGCGGCCTTTGAGCTGCTCAAGGTAAAGCATGCCGTCGCGCTCCAGATTGCGCATGGCCGAGTTGACCGTCTGCTTGCTTATGCCGGATTTGGTGTATATGTCGCTGAGCGGGCAACTGCCGCCCGAATCATATATCGTGTACAGCACGCGGCAAACGCTGTCGCTGATGCCCAGCTTGAGCGAGGCATGGTGGTACAGCGCGTCCATTTCGCTGGTCAGATAGTTGATCTGATGCATCTTTTCAAACATTGTGCGATCCATGTGTATCACCTCTAGTACGAAATCGTACTTGCTATGATAGTACGAAATCGTACTTGAGTCAAGGGCAGCAATGTTAACACGCGATTGCCCGGCGCAGAGTACAGGCCATCGACGCTGCATGTTCATCCGATTCGGTCGCGGCTCCCGGCCCTAAGCTGTGCGCGCCAAAGTCCGGCCGCACAGAAAAAACCGAACCCATCTCTGGCTAAAGATGGGTTCGGTTTAACAAAAACTGCCGCTGACCGGGATCGAACCGGTATGGATCGCTCCGAGGGATTTTAAGTCCCTTGTGTCTGCCAATTCCACCACAGCGGCATATGTACAGCTTAGTCATTATACCACACTTTACCGTGCAGCGCAACAGCCAATTTTGCGGCCTCCGGCATTGCCAAAAGGCCAAGTTTTGTCAATAAATTGCGGCGTTATGTCAGGATATTTGAGCGCAGTTATGCTATTATATGCTCGTAGGGCTGGAGTGCGGCGCGCCGCTTGCCACTGGCGCGTGCGCATGAGGGTGCGCAAACTGCGGCAGACTACTATGGGATGTAATCGGCAATTCAAGGAGCATGCGGGAATTTGATATACACATGTTTTGCGTCGCGCCACGGGAGGCGCTGCGGCCGATCAAAATAAACCCCGATTGAGAAAGGGAGGATGATATATGCATACTCTGGCGATCATAGGCTTTGGCGGAATGGGCAGCTGGCACGCCCGCAACATAATCGAACGCGTGCCCGAACTCAATGTCAAGGGCGCGTTCGACATACGCTCTGAGGCATTGGACAAGGCGCGCGATATGGACCTTGTGGCGTACAATTCGCTTGAAGAGCTGCTGGGCGACCCCGAGGTCGACCTGGTGACTATCGCAACGCCTAACAACTTCCACAAGCCGCTGGCGATACAGGCGCTGCGCGCGGGCAAGAACGTGATATCCGAAAAGCCGGTCACGCTGAACGCGTCAGAGCTGGAGGACATAATTGCAGTGCGCGATGAGACCGGCAAGCTGTTCTCGGTGCACCAGAACCGGCGCTGGGACAAGGATTACCAGATTATCAAGCGCGTGCTGGCTGAAGGCACGATAGGCGCGCCCTATTTCATAGAGACTCGTGTTCAGGGCTCTCGCGGCGCGATGCACGGCTGGCGCGGCTACAAGGTCAATGGCGGCGGCATGCTGCTCGACTGGGGCGTGCATCTGCTCGATCAGCTTATGAATATGATAGACTCGCCGGTGGTATCGGTGGACGCCCACCTGCTGAGCCTGTTTACGCCCGGCGTAGACGACAACATAAAGATACTGATTCGCTTTGAAAACGGCGTGTCGGCGCTTATGGAAATGGCGACCAACTGCTTTATCAACCATCCGCGCTGGCATGTCTGCGCCAGCGACGGCACATGCGTCGTGGAAAACTGGAAGTGCGACGGGCGCATAGTCAAGCTCAATACCGACAAGCAGATGGCTTGGGAGGACGACATAGTCTACACCGAAGCCGGCCCCACGCGCACGATGGCTCCGCGCCCCAAGCAGACCACTCAGGAGTTGCCGCTGCCCGAGGTCGAGACTGACTGGTCGGATTACTATCGCAACATACTGGACGTGCTGGACGGCCGCGCCGAACTGATTGTCAAGCCCGAGCAGGCGCTGCGCGTTATGAAGGTGATTGACCTGATGTTCGAATCCGAAGAGGTCAAGCACGGCCTGCCCTGCCGCATCTGAGTTCAGAGCGCGCTTAAAGCATGGCCTGCGTATAAATCCAGACAGACTGCGCCGCCGCGCTTGTCAGAAAGCACGGCGGCGCTTTTCATATGCTCAACTGCCGGTCAGGTATCCGAGTTTTATCATACCGCCGCTGCTGCAATAGCTGCATGTCTGTTCGCCGCTGCCCATACATGAAGTACACATCATCAGCATGCCGCTGACCATCTCATAGCCGCTGCCGCCGCATGTGGCGCATACGCCGCCGCTGCCTGTGCCGTCGCAGAACGGACAGCTTCGCGTATAGTCAGTGGTGATTGCTCCATATCCGGAGCAGTTATTGCAGTCGTACATGCCGCTGCCGCCGCAGGCAAGGCAGGTCTTGCCGTATGCGTATCCGGACCCTGCACAGTTGAGACATGTATCCACGTAACCAAGACCTGCGCACGCGGGACATATATGATCGTCGAGATAGGTTTGCAGCGCATTGACGATACATTGCGACGGATCATCCATCTGCGCGCCATCCAGTTCGCCGCGCTCTATGGTGAAGCTGAAGTAGCTGGTGAAGCGTACCATCAGCATCACGCTCTGACGGCCGGCGTATCCTTGGAACACTCCGAGTACGTCGCCGCTGCCATCATTGGCCACGCCGGCCTGCCAGCTGGCGTCCGAATATACGTATTCGAGCGCGTCTCCTATGGGAATGCCATTTACGCGTTTGCTCTGAAACGACCAGATGTAATCATCGGCTGTCCACTGATAATCAGGCCCGGCCAGCGAAGCCGAGGCACATAGGCAAAGCGCCAGACAGATAAGTGCTGCAATGATCTTGCGGTACATCATGTTCAGCATCCTCCAATGTAAATAGTGTAACAAGAGTATATCATTGTAAAGTGCGAAATACAAGTGTCCCTACTAAATAATGACTTTTAAAATTTCAGTATGCGTGACATAACAGCAGATCGGACACAGTAATGCGGCCGTTCGCAGGGTATGCGCACGGCCGCACTATCTCATTTATGAACCGCTTTATGCAGGGCATCATGCGTTACGGGCGATATCGAGGAGTGCCGCGAGCAACGTTTCTATATCCGCTGAATTATTGAACGCGCCTACTGATACGCGTACCGCGCCCTGTTCGAGCGTGCCGTAATATTCGTGTACCAGCGGTGCGCAGTGCAGTCCGGCGCGCACCGCTATGCACTGCGCTTCGTTATCGCTCAGCGTATTGAGCGCGTCGGCCACGTCGGTCGACGGCAGCGCGCCGATGTTGAAGCTAACGACGCCCGCCCGCGCGTCGGCGGTTTGCGGGCCGAGTACGCGCGCGCCCGGTATGCGATGCAGACCGTCCAGCAGTTGCGCCGTCAGCATGCGCTCGCGCTCGCGTATGAGTGCGCCCTGTTCTATTACGAAATCAAGCCCGGCGCTCAGCCCTGTGATGCCGGGCAGGTTCAGCGTGCCGCTCTCCATGCGTTCGGGCAGGTCGGAGGGTTGGTATACGCTTTGCGAGCTGGAGCCAGTGCCGCCTAGGCGCAGCGGCGTGACTTCGATGCCCGGCCTGATATACAATACGCCTGTGCCCATCGGCCCATATAGCCCTTTGTGGCCGGGCATGGCTATCAGGTCGCAGCCGATTGCGGAAGCGTTGATGTCGAGCATGCCGGCGGTCTGAGCCGCATCCAGTACGAAGCGCACGCCGCGCTTGCGGCACAGCGCGCCTATACCGGCTACGGGTTGTATTGCGCCGGTCACGTTGGAGGCATGAGTGCATACCACCAGGCCGGTCTGCGGCGTGAACGCCTGTTCAAACTGCTCGACTGTGACCGTGCCATTTTGATCCGGTTGGAGTATCGTCAGTTCAATATTGCCGGAGCGCTTGAGCGGCGCAAGCTGACGCAGCACTGAATTGTGCTCAAGCGCGGTCGTTATGACGTGCATACCGGGCTTTATGTTGCCCTGTATCGCCATGTTCAGCGCGTCGGTGCAGTTGAGACAGAATATGATGTGCGTCGGATCGGATGCGCCGATCAGACGCGCCAGCTTTTCGCGGCAGCCCCATACCTCGTGCGCGGCGCGCAGGCTCAGCCTGTGCGCCGAACGTCCCGGGTTTGCGCCGTACAGCATCATGGCCCGGGCAACTGCCTCGACGGTTGCGCGCGGCTTGGGGAAGGTCGTCGCCGCATTGTCCAGATAGATCATTATAATCACCCACAAGATTTAGTCCGGCACTCGCAGCGCGCCGTCACCATATACTATATTACCGCCGGTGCATTGAGATTCCGGCGTTCAGGGAGGATGAATTTATGGATAACGCAATTGCGATTGCTTCATTCCGCTCGCGCCAGCAGGTGATGAACTTTGAAAGTCAGCTAAAGCGCGCCGGGATACGCGCAGAGGTCGTGTCTACGCCGCGCGATATCGCGGTGGGGTGCGGGCTGTCGGTAAAGTTTGACATGGCCGACCTTTCGCGGGTAAAGGAACTTTGCCGCGCTGTGCCGCCGCAAAACATGATAGGCATATACCGGGCTGACCGCGGAGACGGCGGACGGTTCAAGGTAAGGTTCACACCGGTTGCGGGTGCGCGCGGATATTGACGGTTTACGCTGCGGCAAAGATGGTATATAATATGTACATCGAATTGCGGAGGATAAATGCAGATGGATGCGCAAACTGTATTGAACGTGCTGGCCGAGCTGGAGGAGCTTTACCCCCAGGCAGGCGCCGAGTTGAATTTTACAAATCCATATGAGACAGTCGTGGCGACGGTATTGGCGGCGCAGTGCACCGATAAGCGCGTCAATATGGTAACGGCGCGGCTTTTTCCCAAATACCCCGATGCGCGCGCGATGGCGCAGCTCACTCCCGAGGAGCTGGAGCCCATGATACAGGAATGCGGGCTGTACCACAACAAGGCGCGCAATATAGTCGAACTGAGTCGGATGCTGGTGCGTGAGTACGATGGACGCGTGCCCGATACGCGCGAGGAACTTATGCGGCTGCCGGGCGTGGGACGCAAGACGGCTAACGTAGTGCTGGCCAATGCGTTTGGCAAGCCGGCGTTTGCAGTGGATACGCATGTGTTCCGCGTGTCAAACCGCATAGGACTCGCGCACGCCGACAACGTCGAAAAGACCGAGCAGCAGCTTATGGAGGCCGTGCCTATGGAGCGCTGGAGCCATACGCATCATCTGCTAATATGGCATGGGCGGCGATGCTGTACGGCGCGCAAGCCGGCGTGCGAGCGCTGTCCGATTGTGGAATGCGAATACCGAAATGCGGCTGCGCGGGAGTAGCGCCCTGCCAAAGTCCTGCGGCGCGCCTTCGTGAATTGAAGGTGAGCCGCAGGATTTTTGAAATGCCGGTAATATGCGCATGGGTGCAATATATCGCTGACGCTGATATCCGCGCGCTGAGATGCCGGAGCGGCATGTCGGCTGAGACGCGTTTTGCGGGCACGCAAGGCGCTGTCGCCGTTATGGATAAGGCTCGAGAAAATGATATCAGCCTACTTCTCATAGCCTCAGAGCGCCCCCCCGAAGGGCCGTAAGTGGCCTTCCGTGCAAAAAGTTCAAAAAAACCGAAAAAAGAGTCCAAAAAGGTATTGACAAAGGCGTGGGGGTGTGGTATTATATATGAGCTGCCAGCGAGCGGCGCACGAGATGAGCGAGAGATGC
>DSLFC04102__coassemble_727_pt1 | contig 32582 bp, 25 predicted proteins | sample DSLFC04102__metabat2_low_PE_005 | metagenome-assembled genome bin DSLFC04102 | reverse complement strand
GCACACAGCACTTGCCGCGTCGGCTCCATAAACGCACACAGCACTTGCCGCGTCGGCTCCATAAACGCACACAGCACTTGCCGCGTCGACTCGATAAGCGCACACTGCGTTTGCCGCGTCAGCTCGATTAACACACACTGCATTTGCCGCGTCGGCTTCATAAACGCACACTGCGTTTGCCGCTTTGGCTCGATAAGCGCACGCCAAATTTGCCGCGTCAGCTCCATAAATACCCACTGCATTGATCTCTATAAACGCGCCCTGCATCGATAAAACCGATTAGCCAGACGCACCGCGCCCTGTTAGCGTCGGCGCGCGAAACGCGCCGCGCGCCAGCCGTACCGATTCGTATTGCGCATTTACGGGCGGCGTGCCGCCAACTTACGCATAGACTTTCGCCCCACGCGCTCCACGCCACACTTTCGCCACATTCGACAAAACACCCGCACGGCTTCCTCACATTGCGCGGTCTGACGCCGCATTAGCGCGACGCATGGCCGAAATTTAAGCATTGGCGCAACGGCTTTCGACAGACGATTCGTTATACAATATATGTGCCCGGAACAAGGAGGACGGGCCGCGCGTTGCGGATGATGTCAATATGCAATACTATTTCCCGCAAAAAATATTCAGGGCGCAATGAGGAGCCGGATGGGTATCGGATGGAGATATGCCTGGAAAGCTACTTACTGGTCAACATCATGATGAACGCGCTTATACTGGACCTGGCCGCGCGTGCGCTGGGCCGCCGGCATCCGCTGAGGGTGCTCGTGGCCGCTGCGCTGGGCGGCATATGGGCAGTACTCATATACCTGCCGCGCATGGAGTGGCTGGGCAGTCTGCCGATGCGGCTGGCCGTGCCGGCATTGATGGCGCTGGGCGCCTGCGGCGTGCGCAGCGCACGGGATGCGGCCTCGGTCGCCGCCGCCGTGATGTGCATGACGATGCTGCTGGGCGGCGGCGCGCTGCTGATAAGCCTGATGAGCGGCGGATGGGGCTGGGGACAGCTGGGCTGGTGCCTCACGGCGTGCGGCGGCGCAGGGCTATGGCTGACCAGCGCACACCTTAAGCGCTGCTGGGGCTGGGAGCTGAAGATCGGCATAAGCGACGGCGGTCAGCGCCGCTGCCTCACAGCGCTGGTCGACACCGGCAACCGTCTGCGCGAGCCGATAAGCGGCGCCTGTGTGCTGATAGCGTCCGAAAAGGCGCTGCGCGCGCTGTTGCCGGAGGGCTTTGACGCGCGCGACGCAGCACTGCCCTCGCGCCGGTGGCGCATGGTGTACTATACCGCGCTGGGTGAGAGCGGGCGCATGAAGTGCTTTTGCCCCGATTCGGTCGAGGTACGCGCCGGCAAGCTGTGCGCCCGACGCGACGATGTGTGGGTCGCGGTGTATCCGGGCGAGCTGCCCGGCGGCGCGCAGGCGTTGGCCCCATTGGAGTTGAGCTGCGCGCCCGGCATAACGCAGGGAGGTGAACCCGATGCCAGTTACTCGCTCAAAGGCTGAGCGCACTACACGCACATGCCCGCATCGCAGCGCCATATACCAGTTCATATACAACATAATGTCAAAGCTGGGAGTGCGCGGCGACGGCGTGCACTACATAGGCGGGGGCGTATCCCTCCCGGCTCCGTTCACACATGAGGAGGAGTTAGAGCAGTTGGAAAAGCTGAAACAGGGCGACACGCAGGTGCGCCAGGCACTGATAGAGCACAATCTGCGCCTGGTCGTCTACATAGCGCGCAAATTTGAAAACACAGGCGTGGGCATAGAAGATCTGATATCGATAGGCACTATAGGCCTGATAAAGGCCGTAAACACATTTGACCCAGCCAAAAATATAAAGCTCGCCACATACGGCTCGCGCTGCATCGAAAACGAGATACTCATGTACCTGCGCCGCAACAGCCGCCTGAAACTCGAGGTATCATTCGACGAGCCGCTCAACACCGACTGGGACGGCAATGAATTGCTGCTGAGCGACATACTGGGCACAGAACCCGACCTGGTCAGTCGCGACATAGAAAGCGATACCGAGCGCGAAATGCTCACTCAGGCGCTGAGCACGCTCTCACCCCGCGAGCGCCGCATAATGGCGCTGCGCTACGGTCTGGGCGGCCGGCCCGAGATGACTCAGCGCGAGGTCGCCGAGCTGCTGGGCATATCCCAGTCCTACATCTCCCGCCTCGAAAAGCGCATCATATCGCGGCTGCGCGGCGAGATGGCCCGGTTGCAGTGACGCTGCGGCGTCATGCCTGATTAAGGAGGCTGTTCGATATTCGAACGGCCTCAGTTCACTGACAAGGTATTGCGCATACTGCCAGCTTGGCTAAACTTACAATAACGACAAATGGCATCTGCAAACCATGCCATAATGTCCGTTATATCAAACGTATTTGAAGCATCGTCCATGCGTAATTTCATAGCAGGCTTAAAACGATGCATTTGTCCAGCTGTTGGGACTTGTCAACGGCCGGAGGCTGTTCGATATTCGAACGGCCTTTTTTGATTTGACGGCATGCGCGCAAGCGGCGTGCTACGCCGGTACAAGTGCCGCTTGCCCCACGGCGGGGCGTGGGTTTACAATTGCGCGTTATTCGGGCTGGTTCGCATATATGAGTTGGCGTCACATGGCATAAAGCCCGGTCAGTCACCCGCGCTGAATTTGACTGCGCCGGGCGTCGATAAGCGTACAACGCAACCTGTCTGTGAATGCGCGTCCGCCGCGCAGGCTCGTAAGAACAGTTTCATAATAAGACATGGCGCGCAGTCGAGTCCGCAGCGCAAATCACGCACCGCCAGGCCATAAGCAAATATCCGCGCTGCATCAGAGCGCGGTCAGCCCGGAGCCTTGCCGATTAACCACCGCACCGATATCGCTAATCGCGTTTAGATCCGGCGTCTGCCGGATCTGCCGCGTCATTTACGGGGCCGTTCTGCTCGGGCACGGGCGCACAGCCGTTCGACCTTTCGGAGCATATCGAACACATCAATGCCTTATACGTCCGTTGCTCCAGCGTCACATGGCCCTTGTTGTGCAGGTATAGTACCGCCTCGCGCACTATGCATCTGAGGCTGTATGTGGTAAAGTCGCGATGCCGCGTCGGTTTAAACGTATTTGCCGCCTTTATCAGGCCGATTGCGCCCACGGCCGTCAGTTCGTCAATGTCCGCGCCGGACTTGGCCAGTTGCCGGGCCACGCACGCTATCAGACCCGCATGCCGGTCGATAAGCGCCTGCCGCTCGCGGACGTCGCTACATCGGTGCTTGCTCGTCTTTGCTACACCTCCAGTATACCTCGGGTGTGGTTCACGTAAGCTAAAGTGTATTATCATCTGCTAGTTTATATATGCCTGAGTCGCTTTCATATGCCGCCGCCAGCTTATTTTTCCAAAATTCGACATATATTGCCGTCGTTTTTTGGCGAATATACCAGTGTGGCGCTGTGAGCTTGCGTCTGAGCGCCGCATGCTGCGCGGTCATTGCACCCAGTATGATACTGGTCACGCCCGTCTTTAGCTTATGCCAATGGCGCGCCGTAATGAATAACGTCATGAGCAACGCCATTGCGCGCATTTCCATGCAGCATATATGCTCATCGGCAATTACCGATTTGCACTGCGCCTTTGCGCTGCGCCTTCGCACTGCACCGCTGGACATGCCGCAAGTGCTGGGCGGCATTTGCCTGAGCTAATGCCGCGCCATCACCTTATACTCCCACGCAAGCCATGGGCCAAATTGCGCAATCACCTCCGTACAAGCCCAGCAAAAAAACCGCCGTCGACCGACAGCGGTTTTTTTTAAGAATCAACATCGGAGCAATCAACATTGGAGCGTTTCCGCCCGCCCTGTGCGCATGCGCAACTTGCGCGCGCATATTGGCCGCAAAACTACGGCGTCAACATCGGCATCTACGCTTGTGCACCGCGCTTTAGCGTGATCCGATAGAAGTTCTTGCTCCCATCGGTGCGAATCAGCTCGCCGCCGCAGTGCCGTATCACGCGGTTTGAGCGCGCGTTGTCGGCGTTCGCGCCGATCTGCACCCACTTCAGCCCCAGCCGCGCCGCCTCGTTCAGCAGCAGCGCAAGTATCGCATTGCCATAGCCGCGGCCACGATATGGTTGGGCTATCGCATAGCCTATGTGCCCGCTGTGCGCCTCCAGCGCCGCATTGAGCCTATGGCGCAGCCGCCCGTACCCGACCGGCTGGTCGCCGTCGTACAGCCAGTAGGACGACTGTGGCACCATCCAGTCCTCCAGGTCGCCGGTGTCATAGCCGTACTCGCGCCTGAGCCACTCGCCGTATTCGCCAACGCTCATTCCGCACACCGGGTTGTGAAAGCCGTTGTCGTTTGAGGCTATCTGCTGGAGCATGTCGTAAATCTCGCGCCCGTCGTCCGGCGACAGCGGCCTGAGATGCAGCCGCGCCGCCACAGCGCCGCACTGCTCGCCCGTCACAGCTTGCCGCCGTTAAACTGCGGCAGCCAGTCGCGGTTCTGCTCGAACATTTCGTTGACCATATCGCGGATCTCGCGCAGGCTGCACACCGCCGCCGTCAACGGATCGTAGCATATCGCGCGATACACCATTTCCTTGTCGCCGGTCAGCGACGCCTCGACGACCATCTCCTCTATCTGCGCCGACGTGCCGCTCAGCAGCGCCAGCTGCGCCGGCATGTGACCGACCGCGATCGGCTCCAGTCCACGCTTGCTCGCCAGCACCGGCACCTCGACGCAGCAGCCCGCCGGCAGGTTGTCTATCAGCCCGAAGTTGCGCACGTTGCCGTTGAACTTGAACATCTCGCCGTCGCCGAATATCGCGTTGAATATGTACGCCGCATACTCAAACCCGCGCTTGAGCTCCAGCGGCTCCTCGAACCACTTGTCCATCTCGCCCTTCCAGGTGGTCTCGCGCTTGCGGTACTCGTTGAGTATGTACGCGTACTCGCCCGGATTCCAGCCGGTGCCGTGTATGCAGTACTTCTCAATCAGGTCGGGGCGCTTGCGGAACCAGGCGTTGTACTCGCTGTTGTGGCCCGAGGACTCGGTCACGTAGTAGCCCAGCGCCAGGAACATCTCATTGCGCACCTGTTCTTCATTGTATATGGCCTCGTTTTCGGTTATCGCCTTGCGGATCAGCGGGTATGCGTCCTCGCCCTTGTACAGGAATTCGGTGTAGAACGCCTGATGGTTTATGCCCATGCAGGTGTAGGCGATGTCCTTTTCATCGGCGCCTATCCAGCGCGCCAGCATCGACGCAGTGCCCTGCACGCTGTGGCACAGGCCCGAGCACACCATCTTGGGGAACGCGCCCTGTACCGTGCGGCACAGCATGGCCATGGGATTGGTGTAGTTCAGGTACACCGCGTTGGGGCAGTAGCGGTCTATGTCGGCGGCTATGTCCATTATCGGGTTCACGGTGCGCAGGTAGCGGAATATGCCGCTGGGACCGCGCGTGTCGCCGACGTTGGTATCCACGCCGTACTTCTTGGGTATCAGTATGTCGTGCTGCCAGACGTCAACTTCGCCGTGCAGTATCGTCGTCACTACGCCGTCCGCGCCCATCAGCGCTTCCTTGCGGTCGAGCGTGGCCACGACTTTGGCCGGGTACTTGCCCTGTTCGACTATGCGATCCACGGCGCGCTTTATGTAGTCCAGGCGCTCAGGATTGATGTCCATCAGCGCGATTGTTGCGTCGGCAAACGCCGGGAACGTCAGCAGGTCGTTTACGAGCTTGCGCGTGAACCCGAAGCTGCCCGCGCCTATGAACGCTATCTTCTTTGACACTTTACATTTCCTCCCATTTTTTAATGTCACCGCGCTCCATGTGCGCGCAATTTAACCGTGTTTTTCACACACATTATATCGCGCGGCCCGCTTGAATTACAGCCCGGTTTGTTGCATAATATCGTTGGAAATGTTGCATGCGGGAGGTGTGCGCCATGGATATGGGCGCGATGACGATACGCATAACCAATACCGGCGAAGAACGCTGTGCACCGCAGCATCAATATGGCCCTGCGGTGCGCGGCTGCTATCTTATACACTATGCCGTTTCGGGCCGGGGCCAGTACATAGCGCGCGGCCACACATGGGAAGTGCACGCCTGTCAGGGCTTTCTAATAGCGCCGGGCGACGTGACGACCTACCGCGCCGACGCCTTTGACCCCTGGCACTACCTGTGGATTGGCTACGCGGGCAGCGGCAGCGCGGAACTTACGCGCATGGCGGGGCTTGACCCGGCGCGGCCGGTATTCGACGCGCCCGACGTGGACTCAATGGCCGAACTGATGCGCGCCGCCGACCAGGACGTACGCGCGCTGCGGCTGGGTGAGCTGGGCGCGCTGGGCTGCCTGATGCGCATAATGGCCCGCATAGGTCAGTTCAATGCCCCGCGCCAGACCGATCCCCGGCGCGGCGTGCTCATGGAATACTTCGGCAAGGCCACCTGGTTCATAGAGGGCAACCTGAGCCAGGGCGTGACCGTGGATGAGGTCGCGGCATACGTGGGCCTGTGCCGCTCCCAGCTGTACCGAGTGTTCATGGCGGCTGACGGTGCGTCGCCGCAGCAGTGGATACAGCGCGCGCGTCTAAGGCGGGCGCGTGAACTGCTGCTGAGCCAGCCCGCGCTCACGCTGAGCGAAGTGGCGGCGTCCGCGGGCTATTCGGGCGCGCCTCAGATGGCCGACGCATTCCGGCGGTTCGAGCACACGTCGCCGCGCGAGTTCCGACGCGCAAGTCACAACGAATGACATGGGGTTTCCGGCTCGGCGCGATACACTGCGCAATATCCAGAAAACTTGTGTCAATCGAACCGAGTTTCCAGCAAAGCAGCTTATATGGATATGACATGCGATAACTGGAACTGAGCTTTTGCCCAACAGTTCATGCGGATACGCCCGACCATGCACTGCATTTTCAGCACGCCGGCCGACGCAACCGTGCATGTCACAACCCAGGTAGTAACCTGAACAATGCCGACCATGTCCGCCGCATCCTGCTCCAACGCTTGCCGCCGAAAACACCACAATCGAACTGTTAAACAAAGCGCCGGAGCCGTCGTGTTGACGCGCCCCGGCGCTCGATAACCGAACCATGCGTCCGGTGATCATATGCATTTGTGTCGCAAATATACCGTGTTCAGCCCAGACGTTCACAGATTTCATCCAGCGTCATGCCGTCCTTGGGCACGAAGCCCCGCCAATACTCGACCGACTCGGCAATCTCCTTCAGGTCGGCATGTACGTCGGCGGCCGTGGATATGAACGGCTCCAGCGTCAGCGCAATCTCGCTCACGCGCGGCGGCATGTCAGGCTGCTCCGGCGCGTCGTAAGCCGCCTTCAGCGCGCGCAGCACGTCGGGCGCATTGATTATGCCGTTTGCATTGCGCAGGCGCGTGAAGTTCCAGTGCGGCGACGACTTGCCGTCGGACTGCTGCAGGTGCACTATCGGCGCGTACGCTCCCAACTCGCTCAGCCAATGCTCGACCGAGCCGTCGGAGTACTCCGCAAACATGTGCGGATAGGCGTCCATGACGTCGCAGATGCGCTCAGCCTCGCTCAGCGCGCCGTCTTCCGAGTCGACCGCGCGCTCAAACGCGCGATACGCCGCGTCCGGGCCCAGGTATATCTGAGTCGGTTCGCCGCGCCGCGCGGCCTCAATCGCGCCGGCGACCTGATTGGAGTCGGGCATTATGAATCGACGCTGGCCATTCATGTGGCCGACGTCTATCGTCAGATACATGGGCGCGCGCCGCACCGCATACACATCGGCCACCAGGCGCCGTGCACCCGGTACGGTGAACGGTATCTGATGCGGAGAGTACATCTGCTCCAGCCCGATCTCCCGCGCGCCCGCCGCCAGCCCGCTGGCAGCCACATCCGACAGGTCGTCAACCAGACGCTCATACGCGGCGCGGTACTCCTGCGCATCGTTCAACACGCTCATATCGACGCCGTGTGCAAAGAATCCGAACCCCGCGCCCAGCTCGCCCGCCAACGCGGCCTGCCGCTTGATCCAGTTGTCGCGGAAAAACATGCGCGCGCCGGCATCGGTATGCATGAGTCCCAGCGTCGCATACGTGCCGTGACCCGAGTAGAGATTGCGCACGGTCTGTCCGGTCTCATCCGCCACGCGCGCCACCTCGGCCCGCCAGCGCGCCATGTATTCCGGGCCCATGTACAGCGGATCGCATTCGGTATCGGCGCTGGCCTCTATCTGGTACACGCCCATGTCGCGCGTTATGCACATCCAGTCCACGGGGCGGGTATAGCGCTTGCTTGCAAAGCAATTGTCTATCGCCAGAAATATCCGGGGATACATATTCGCCCTCCTTTCCGGCGTCACAGGTACAGCGACCCGGCGTTCTTCATCTCGAAAATCTCGTCCTTTTCCAGCGCGCGCTCGTGGCCGGCCAGCATCAACCGGGTCAGCTCGCCCAGATCCTTGCGGCGCAGCGCCTCATCCACGCTCATGTACTGCGAATCGGCGTTCAGCGTGCCGCCCAGCAGCTGGCAGTTGAACGCCGCGTTCCAGCTCTTAAGGCCAAAGTGGAATCCGGCCAGCGTCATCGCGCGCACGTCAAGTCCGGTCTGCGCTTTCACATAGCGCGCCAGCGTGTCCTCGGGCGACTCGCCCGGGCATGCCGGCCCACCCGGCAGCGTCAGCCGCCGTTCGCCGTCAGAGTCGCGCCAGGTCAGCAGCACCCTGCCCGACTCCACCACGATTGCGCTGACGGACTTGCCCATATCGCCACTTGCTCCGTTCATAGTATCCTCCTTATCTCCGCGGATGTGATCCTACCTGTGATTATACCACCTTGTCGCGATTTTAGGAAGACCTGTCGCGCGCGTTCGATGAGCGACGGCGGTTTAAATCAAGCGAACTTGATATTCGGATTTCGCCGGCGCCGCTACGTAAACGCCCCGGCGTTTTCGGCGTAGCCATCGCCAGGGCTGACGCCAGTTGATTCGTCGGGACATTGCAGGCCAATGGCCGTTCACATACTGATTCATGCGCACGCGCGTGAACTCTATTAAATTAAATCAACCTGCGAAGTACGTATTGCGTCAGCCTGATGCGCTATCCGCAAAACTCAGTCTGAGCCGTCAACAGCCGATGCATGCCACCGCACTTGCGCGCACCAGGCCTTCACGCAGGCATTGCAGTATATATGCCCTCGCGATCACGCCCGGCATTCAACGGCGCGACAGCACCTCACTCAGATTCAGCCCGGCCCTGCCCGGTCATGCCACATAACCGCCTGACGCGCCGACCCGCAAACGGCGCACTAAACCGGCCCGCAAATGCCCGGTCGCCCGCACACCGCGCAAATCGTCGAAAGAAATCAGCAAACCAGATTGCTGGTAATTTCAGCAAGTCTGTGTTATAATTGTAGGCAGTAAAATATCGGCCCGCGCTCAGGGCCGCATCAGGAGGTAATAAGATGGCAAATCCCAAGGCGTTTCCGGTAAATGAGTGCAAAAACCGCTTGAAGGGCGGCCTGCCCAAGATAGGCATACGCCCGTGCATAGACGGCCGCTGCCGCGGCGTGCGCGAGAGCCTGGAAGAGCAGACGATGAACATCGCCAAGTCGGTCAAGGAGTTCCTCGAGGCCAACCTGCGCCATACCTGCGGTCTGCCGGTAGAGTGCGTGATAGCCGACTCCACGATAGGCCGCGTCGCCGAATCCGCCGCGTGCCAGGAGAAGTTCGACCGCGAAGGCGTCGGCCTGACGATATCCGTCACGCCGTGCTGGTGCTACGGCGCCGAGACCATGGACATGGATCCGCTGCGCCCCAAGGCGATTTACGGCTTTAACGGCACCGAGCGCCCCGGCGCGGTGTACCTGGCCAGCGTGCTCGCCGCCCACGCGCAGAAGGGCCTGCCCGCATTCGGCATCTACGGCCGCGACGTGCGCGAGGCTACCGACATGGAGCTGCCCGAGGACGTGCGTGAAAAGCTGCTGCGCTTTGCCAAGGCCGGCCTGGCCGTGGCCACGATGCGCGGCAAGAGCTACCTGTCGATGGGCTCCACCGCGATGGGCATAGCCGGCTCGATGGTCGACCCGGCGTTCCTGGAGAAGTACCTGGGCATGCGCTCCGAATCGGTCGACATGGTCGAATTCACCCGTCGCTGGGAAGAGGGCATCTACGACAAGGAGATGTACGAAAAGGCGCTGGCCTGGGCCCGCGAAAACGTCAATATCGGCTACGACAAGAACCCCGCAGAGCAGCAGCATGACGCCGCTCGCAAGGAGTGGGTGCTCGAGACCTGCGTCAAGATGGGCATAATCGCCGAAGACCTGATGCAGGGCAATCCCAAGCTGGCCGAGCTGGGCTTCCCGGAGGAGGCGCTGGGCCACAATGCCATAGCCGCCGGCTTCCAGGGCCAGCGCCAGTGGACCGACCACTTCCCCAACGGCGACTACATGGAGAGCCTGCTCAACTCGTCGTTCGACTGGAACGGCATACGCGAGCCGTTCGTAGTCGCAACCGAAAACGATCACCTGAACGGCATAGCGATGCTGTTCGGCAAGCTGCTGACCAATCAGGCTCAGGGCTTTGCGGATGTGCGCACCTACTGGAGCCCCGAGGCGCTCAAGGCCGTAACCGGCTGGACGCCCACCGGCCTGGCTGAGAACGGCTTCATACACCTCATCAATTCCGGCGCGGCGATGCTCGACGCCACCGGCGCCATCAAGAACGACAAGGGCGAAAGCTGCGTCAAGCCCTGGTGGGAGCTCAAGGGCGAAGACGCCGCTGCCTGCATGGACGCCACGCAGTACTGCTACGCCGATCTGGGCTACTTCCGCGGCGGCGGATACTCCAGCCAGTTCCGCACCAACGGCGTAATGCCGATGACCATGGTGCGCGTCAACATAGTGGACGGCCTGGGCCCGGTGCTGCAGCTGGCCGAGGGCTGGACCGTCGATCTGCCCGACGACGTGTTCGAGATCATCAACAAGCGCACCGATCCCACCTGGCCCAGCACCTTCTTCGTGCCGCGCCTGGACTCGACCCCCGCGTTCAAGGACGTGTACAGCGTCATGAACAACTGGGGCGCCAATCACGGCTCGTTCTGCTACGGCCACATCGGCGCGGATCTCATCACGCTGTGCTCGATGCTGCGCATACCGGTATGCATGCACAACGTGTCCAGCGACAAGATCTTCCGTCCGTCGGCGTGGAACGCGTTCGGCATGGATCAGGAAGGCGCCGACTACCGCGCCTGCGCGAACTTCGGCCCGCTCTACGGCCGCAAGTAAGCCGCGCCGCGCCTGACGCGCGCAAATGCTCAGGCATGAGTTGAATCAAGCAAGTCACAAACTGCACAGCCCCGCGCACGGCACATGCCGCACGCGGGGCTGTTCGCATTTTGGCTCCAACCGCAGCTCGCGTCCGGCGCGATGCAGGCTGGCGTCGCTATAATCACGGCAAAGCGCCGCACGCTGGAACCCATATCCCGTCCAGCGGTTCGGTCAATATCGTCCGGGCTTTAGTGATAACATGCATTGACGCTAAACCGCGCGCCGCTCTGATCGGCCTATGCCGAGTTGCCGCCTCGCGGTGCTGCTCTTATAGAGCTACTTAGCCGCATCGGGCATGTCGCCATATCTTGCATGCCGCTGCGATTCTGATGTCACTGCACCAAATCAGCGCCGGCATTCACCGCGCGCTCAGCCGCCGCATCCAGCCGTGCCCGTGTGCGCACGTCCAGCGCTTCGCGCCAGCGGGTCGGTATCGAGTCGTAGCCGTACATCGCGCCCGCCAGCCCGCCGGCTACCGCGCCCACCGTGTCGGCGTCCCCGCCCAGATTGACTGCCCTGACTATCGCGTCCTCCAGGCTCGACGTGCACGCAACCGCATCCAGCGCACAGTTCAGCGTGTCCACCACGAAGCCGGTCGGATCAAGCCGGGCCTGGCCAGCCAGCGCCGCCTGATAGCGCGTGCCGCCAAATGCAGCCTTCAATGCCTGCCGCGCCGGCACGCCGCCGCGCGCCATATCCCATATCGCCGCCGTGTACAGCTCGCAGGCCTCGCTCGCCAGTGGATCATAGTGCGTCATACGGGACAGCTCGACCGCCACGCGCAGCGCCTGCGCCCGGTCGGCATACCACAAGCCCGGATACGCGCTGCGCATCAGCGAGCCGTTGCCCGCGCTGCGCCCGCCCAGATCGTCGTGCGCAAACCGCGCCGCGTCCGCCCAGCCCCGCCGCCGGGCGTAGTTCAGCGCAACCGCGCATGTCCGCCCCACGTCGCGGGGCTGGGTATCCAGCCACTCGATGAACCTGCGCCCCACGGCCTCCACCGGCGCGTCGGGCTGCTCAGCTATGCCCTCGGCCACGGCCAGCGTCATCTCGGTGTCGTCCGTGACCTGGCCCGGGCGCAGCGCCAGCCATCCGCCGCCCACTATGTCGCGAAGCGTGCCATACCTGCGCGCGATCTCAGCCGCGCTCATGAACTCCAGCGTCGCGCCCAGCGCGTCGGCCACCGCCACGCCGTACAGCGCGCCGCGCGCAACATCCATGCTCAACCGCATTGTGCACCTCCTGTCATGCGCGGCACACCGGCCACGCCGCTCGAATCGTCATGCCGCTCACTCCGGCATCCGCATACCGCCCATGTGCGGAAATGGCCGCACAAACTCCAACTCCCGCTCGGCAATCTCGCGGCACATGTACACCCGCACTTCGGGCGCAGGCCGCACGTCATCCAGCCGCGCGGCATCGCCCGCCTTCAGGCCCATCTTATCGATCATGTACTGCTGGTCGGCGTAGCTCAACGCGCACATGCCGCCCGTGCAACCCGCCCGGCGCATGAATCCCGTGTCAAACACCGCCGCCGTCAACAGCGCCCGCAGACTCGGCGCCAGGTATATGCATCGCCGCGCCTCGTCCACATAGTATACCGCTACCTCTTCGTGCATGTCGGCGCACTGCCCCAGCGAGCAGAACCATCCGCCCGCCCGGTCATGCGCAAACACCGTCATGAACGGCACCGGATAGAACATCGCCCGCTTGGGCGCGTCTTCAAACAGGAACTCCATCCCTATGCAGTCGCGCGCTATGTCATATGCGCGTTCGCGGTCGCTCGCGGGCATCATATACATGTTCACACCGCACGGCGTCACATTTACCTGATCGCCACCCTGACTTATTATCGCGCACATTATCGGGCCGTTCCGACCGTTTCGCGCCAGTTCGTTTATGTCCACATACAACTGTTTCATATATATCCGATCCGCCTTTCACCTGCGCCGCCCGCCGGGCCGCGCCCTGCGTCAGTTCACGCCATACTTGCGCGCGTCGCGCTCAAACCGCCGCCGCGCCTCCAGCACCAGCTGCCGCGCATACGGCTCGTCGCTGACCAGCAGCCGCCGCGCTTCGTCATGCGTCAGCTCTATCAGCTCTGCGCCCGCGCTCATCAGCCCGTTCATCAGCTCGTCCATGCCCGACTGGCGCGCGCCCATCAGCTCGCCCGCACCGCGCTGCGCAAGGTCCTGCCGCGCTATCTCAAAGCCGTCATTCGTGCGGCAAAACCCCGACAGCCGCTCGTCGGGCTCGGCCAGCAAAAAACAATAGCTCTCATACTCGCCGCGTCCCACGCGTCCGCGCAGCTGATGCAGCTGACTCAGGCCGAACCGCTCGGCATTGACGATCACCATCACGCTCGCATTGGGCACGTTCACGCCGACCTCTATGACCGTCGTGGACACCAGCACCTGCGTCGCACCTGTGCGGAAGCGCTCCAGCACCGCGTCCTTCTCAGCCGGGCGCATCCTGCCATGCACCAGCTCGACCGTAAGCCCGCTGAGCCGGCGCGTGCTCAGCTCCTCAAAGAGCTGCTGCGCCGAGGTGGCGTCGGTCTCCTCGCTGTCATCGACCAGCGGACACACAAAGTACGCCTGCCGGCCCTCATTCACCCGCGCCCGCACAAACCCATACAGCCCGTCCAGCTTGCGTTCGGGCACGATGTACGTGCGCACCGGCGTGCGGCCCGGCGGCAGCTCGTCTATCACCGACACGTCCAGATCGCCGTATATCACCAGCGCCAGCGTGCGCGGTATAGGCGTCGCGCTCATCACCAGCGTGTTGGGACTGAGGCCCTTTTCGGTCAGTCGCGTGCGCTGCCTGACGCCAAAGCGGTGCTGCTCGTCGGTCACGACCAGCCCCAGATGCGCATACTCCACGCCCTCGGATATCAGCGCGTGCGTGCCTATCGCGACCATGCAGCTGCCGTCGGCCAGCGCCGCAAGCACCGCGCGCCGGCGCGCGCCCGTGACCGAACCGGTCAGCAGCTCGCAGTGTATGCCGTAAGGCTCCAGCTCTTTGAGCGCATTTTCATAGTGCTGGCGCGCCAGCACCTCGGTCGGAGCCATCAGCGCCGATTGCCAGCCCGCCCGCGCCGCCGCGTATATCGCCGCAAACGCCACCGCCGTCTTGCCACAGCCCACGTCGCCCTGCACCAGCCGCGCCATAGGCGTGCGCGCGGCCATGTCGGCGACTATCGCGTCTATCACGCGCCGCTGCGCGCCGGTCGGCGCAAACGGCCACGCGGATATGTATTCGTCCAGTCCCGCGCGGTCGACGGCTATCACCGCGCCGCCCTCGCCGCGCGCGCGCATCGAGCCCAGCGCCAGCTGGTATATAAGCAGCTGTTCGAACTCCAGATACCGCTTGGCTGCCGCGAGCGCCTCGCGCGATTCGGGCGCGTGCGCCCAGCGTATCGCCTGCGCATAGCTGCACAGGCCGTACTTGCGCCTTATCTCATCCGGCAGCAGTTCGGGGACCTCATCGGCTTCGCGCTGCGCCGCTATCGCAATCCAGCCGCGCAGCATGTTCTCGGGCACGCCGGGTATGCGCTTGTACAGCGGCTCTATGCCGTGGCCATGGCAGATCTGCGGCGAGGCCATCTGCCTCACGCCCCGGCGGTATTCGGCGCGGCCGTACAGCTTGAGCAGCTGACCTGGCGCTATCTGCGTCGCCAGCCACGGCTGATTGTACCACACCGCATACAGCGCGCCGCTTTCATCCTCAACGCGTGCGCGCACAATGCTCAGTTTGCCCAGAAAAGTCCGATCAACTCGCCCTGCGACCCGCGCCTGTATCACCTGCGGGCGGTCAAACCGCGCCTGCGCTATCGGGCATATGTCGTCCAGGTCGCGGTACGCGCGCGGAAAGAACCGCGCCAGATCCGAAAACGTATATATCCCCGCGCCGCCCAGCGCCTCGATGCGCTTTGCGCCCAGGTTGCGCAGCGCCGCCAGTTCGCTTGTCTGCGCCATTTGCGCCCTCCTTACCGCCGATAAATGCCAATGGCCGCGCCTGCTCAACAAAAAGCCGCCCTGACCGCAGCGGGTCATGGGCGGCGGCGGGCAGCGCCCGCTCACTCGACCGAAAACAGATAATAGTACAGCGGTTGACCACCCTTATGTACCTCAACATCGCAGTCGGGGAATATCTGAGTAAGCTGCTTGGACAGCGCCTCGGCATCGGCCTCGCTGACGTCCTGGCCGTAGAACACCGTAATCAGCTCGGACTCATCGTCGACCATGCCGCGCAGCAGGTCGATTGACACCGCGCTGACGTCCTGGCCCAGCGAGCTTATCTTGCCGTCCATAAGGCCCATTATATCGCCTTCATGTATCTCGGCGCCGTCCAGCGTGGTGTCGCGCACCGCGTAGGTAACCTGGCCGGTCTTGACCGCGCGCGCGGCCTCCTTCATGTGTTCCAGGTTAACGTCGGCCGGATCCTCGGGCATGAACGCCACCGCCGCGGCTATGCCCTGCGGCACCGAGCGCGTCGGCACGACCAGCACGCTCTTGTCGGTGACTATCTGCGCGGCCTGGTCGGCGGCCATGATTATATTCGAATTGTTGGGGAACACGTACACCGTGCGCGCCGGCACCTTTTCGATGGCCTGCATTATGTCGTCGATAGAGGGGTTCATCGTCTGACCGCCGTCCACGACTACGTCCACGCCCAGATCGGCCATTATCGCAGCCAGTCCGTCGCCCTGCGACACCGACACCATGCCGTAGTCCTTGAGCTCCACGGGCTTTTGCTCGGTCTTTTTGGCCATGCGCTCGCGGAACTCCTCCATCATGTTGTCGACCTTTATCGCGTCCAGCTCGCCCAGCGCCAGGCCCATCTGTATCGCCTTGCCGGGATCGTTTGTGTGCACATGCACCTTAACGACCTCGCCGTCGCTGACGACCACGACGCAGTCGCCGATCTTCTCAAGCCGGTTGCGGAACCGCGTGACCGCCGCATCGGTGCAGTCCTCGTTGGGATGCGACACTATGAACTCGGTGCAGTAGCCAAACGTAATTTCCTCCAGCGCCGCGTGGTCGTCCACGAAGTCGCCCGGCAGCGCGGCCGGCGCGGCCTCTATGCCCACCGCGTCTATATGCTCGCCCTTGAGCGCGCTCAAAAAGCCCGCCAGCACTACGCACAGGCCCTTGCCGCCCGAATCCACCACGCCCGCCTGCTTGAGCGCCGGCAGCATATCGGTAGTGCGGCGCAGTATCGCGTCGCCGCTGCCCAGCGCGAAACCCATCATGTCAATCAGGTCCCAGTCGGGCCGGAACGCGGCTTCGACATCCTCGGCTATCACGCGTATGACCGTGAGTATCGTGCCCTCTTTGGGCTTCATTATGGCCTTATATGCGGTATCCGCGCCCTGGCGCAGCATGTTGCGCAACGCGGTCGCGTCAATATTGTCCAGTCCCTCGGCCGCGCGCGCGAATCCGCGGAATATCTGCGACAGTATCACGCCCGAGTTGCCGCGCGCACCCTTGAGCGCGCCGCGCGCCACCGCCTGCATTATCTCGCCCGCCATGACCAGATCGCGGCTGGTCATCTCGCGCACCGCCGCGTTCATGGTCTGCGACATATTCGTACCGGTATCTCCATCGGGAACCGGAAAGACATTCAGTTGATCGACGGTCTGCCGGTTCTTTTCCAGCAGCGCCGCGCCGGCTGATATCATATCCTTCAGCAGGATCCCGTCAATCGTTCTAAGCGCCAAACATTACCACTCCTTACGCACATGTAACTCCGCCGCCGCCCGGGCGCACGGACGGGAGGGCGCGCGCCCTCCCTGACGATCGATCAGACCCTGATGTCCTCGATGGACACATTGACCTTGTTGACCTTTATGCCGGTCAGGTACTCCACGTTGTACTTGACCGTGTCTATTATCGATTTGGCTACGGTGCCTATGCTGGTGCCGTACTCGACCACTATGAACAGATCCACATCCACATAGTCGCCATTCGCGCGCAGCCGCACGCCCCGGCCCAGGTTGTCGCGGTTCCACAGCTGTATCAGCCCGTCCTTGGCCGATTTGGACGCCATTGCCACGATACCATAACAGCCCAGCGCGGTATAGCTGGCGATCTTGAGCAAAACCTCCTCGTTCACCGTTACGGTGCCCAGGTCGGTCTTAAACTTGCAATCCATAAATCCACTCTCCTTTACGAGACGGGCGGCCGCGCCCACGCGCGCCCTGCCATATATAGTATACAGGATTTTGCGCCCTTTTTCAACCGGAAACCGAAAATAAACGCCCTGCGTACCGCCTCCGCCACTTTAGTTTAAACATAACACATATCCGGGTTTCTAATCCCAATTTAAAAATAAAGTTACCCTTTTTGAAAAAAGTGCTTGCTATTTTAGTTGATTGGGGTTACAATATAGGGGACTTGTGGGACACGGGTCTGTGATTGAAAGTCGATGCCAGCCGCAGGCAAAGCGATCCACGTAACCCGGGCAAAGCCCCGGCGAGCATGGTGCGGTCTAGAAGTAAGTCCGCCCCGGTCTATCCGGAGAAGGCGTGTAGTGAGAGGGCAGGTCCCGGGTAGCGATAGCCTCAGGCGGCGAGTGTGGGGTCAAAGATCAGGTCAGCCGCGCTTCCATGAGCAAGATTTATTTAGTTTAGCGGGGGGAAAAATCCAATGTACGAAGACAAGACGCTGGTTTGCAAGGACTGCGGCAAGGAGTTCATATTCACTGCCGGCGAACAGGAGTTCTACGCTGAAAAGGGCTTCCAGAACGAGCCGCTTCGCTGCAAGGAATGCCGCGATGCCCGCAAGGCCAGCCGTGGCGCCAGCAATGGCCAGCGTGAGATGTACGAGACCGTGTGCGCTGAGTGCGGACGCCCGACGCGCGTGCCCTTTATTCCCAAGAACGACCGTCCCATCTATTGCAGCGAATGCTTCGCGGCGCGCAGAGGTCAATAACTCCCCGCGTCCCTGACTCCTATTTGACTGCTATGGCCGCGCAGGTTCGCCTGCGCGGCTTTATTATATGCGCCTGCAACGCCGCTGCATGTCTTTACCGTCTATTAACATCCGGCCGTCGCACCGCCTATGGACAGCCATGCGCACCCATGGTATAATATGCACATGCATATTCAGTTCATGCATGCAAACAATTCAATACAAAAGCTGGATCCAAACGCTTCAGCGCCGCGCCTTTTCGCGACATGCAGTCCGAATACGGCGCGCACTGCCGGATCATATGCACACGCACATCACATATACGCGCGCCACATACTTCTCGCGCGCAGTTCACCAAAGCTCCGCAAAAGTACAAAAGTTGCATAAATATGCTTCGCCAGGCTCGCCGCGGCCGGCGCATAGCTCGCGCCCAAACAGGTTATCTTAATCGCATAAAACGCGCGAAAGGATGATCTGATACCATGAAACAAGTTATCAGGCGCATAGCGGCGGGCCTGCTCAGCGCGGGCCTGCTGTTGTCGTTCACGCCGCGCGCACGCCAGATTGCCGAGCTGCCCAGCGAGATAGTGCTGCCCGCCGGCCAGGCGGGCGCATTGAGCGAACTGCTGCCCTTCCAACCGCTGCAGAGCGCATACACCGCCGCCGCAGCCAGCTATGACGAACAGCTCGCCGCCTCGGGCGAAAGCCAGGTCACGCTGAGCATGCTGGGCGTGCCGGTCAAGCGCGTGACGCTGAGCGTGACTCAGGAGCGCCGCGTGGTGCCCGGCGGCCACAGCATTGGCGTCGCGCTGCGCACTCAGGGCGTGCTGGTCGTGGGCGTGTCCGACATAAATACCGAATCGGGCGCGGTCTGCCCCGCGCGCAGCGCCGACCTGCGCGCCGGCGAGAGCATAGATGAGATAAACGGTCAGGCCGTAAACTCGGTCGACGAGTTCACTCAACTGCTGGCTCAGGCCGGCGGCGAACCAGTTGAGCTCACGATAAGCGGCGAATCCGGTACGCGCACTGCTGAAGTCACGCCCGTGCTGGATCCTCACGACAACAGCTACCGTCTGGGCGCATGGGTGCGCGACTCGACCGCCGGCGTGGGCACGCTGTCGTTCTACGATCCCGAAACCGCGCATTACGGCGCGCTGGGGCACGCCATATGCGACGTAGACACCGGCGGAATACTGTCCGTGTCCGACGGCGAGATACTCAAAAGCGACATAGTGTCGATACGCGAGGGCGAACGCGGCACCCCCGGCGAACTGCGCGGCGCATTCATAGAGCAGGCGCTGCGGCTGGGTGCGATAACCGAAAACCTCAACTGCGGCATATACGGCAACATGTATTCCGATATACAGAACCCGCTCTATCCCGACGGCATCACCGTGTCCAATCGCACGCTGGTGCACACCGGCCCCGCTCAGCTGCTGACCACGCTGGACAGCGAGGGCATTCGCGCATATGACTGCGAGATAACCCGCGTGTTCCACCAGGACGAGCCGTCCACACGCAGCATGATAATCAAGATCACCGACCCCGAACTGATCGAGCGCACCGGCGGCATAGTCCAGGGCATGAGCGGCAGCCCGCTAGTGCAGGACGGCATGTTGATAGGCGCGGTCACGCACGTCTTCATCAACGATCCTACCCAGGGCTACGGCATATATATAGACTGGATGCTGGATGCCGCCGATTCGCTCGAGGCCGCATAGCGCCTGCCGCGCAGACAAGCGCTTTGACGTTTCCATTGCGCGCGGCCGGCTCGCATGGCACTGTGCGCATATGCCGCAACGGCTTGAGCCGCCGGGCATGCTTAAGCCCCGCAGGTTTGCGGCAACGGCGCGGCTGCTTCGCATGGCATCGCGTGCATATGCCGCAATGGCTTGAGCCGCCGAACATGCTTAAACCCCGCCGGTTTGCGGCAACGGCGCGGCTGCTTCGCATGACATCGCGCTCATATGCCGCAACGGCTTGAGCCGCCGAACATGCTTAAACCCAGCCGGTTATGCCACAATAGCAAGGCTGCTTCGCATGACACTGCGCGCATATGCCGCAACGGCTTGAGCCGCCGGACATGCTTAAACCCCGCCGGTTTGCGGCAACGGCGCGGCTGCTTTGCATGGCACTGCGCGCATATGCCGTAACGGCTTGAGCCGCCGGACATGCTTAAACCCCGCCGGTTATGCCGCAATGGCACGGCTGCTTAGCATGGCGCAGTGCGCATATGCCGCAATGGCGCGGCCGGCTCGCATAATCACAACACGCGCAATAATGTCCAACAACGCCTGGCTGCCATGAATATGACCCGCGCGGCTGACAGGCACCCAACGCTCATAACACACGCAACTGCGTCCCGCGCCGCCCGAGCGCAGGACGCGCGCAGTACCACCGGGAGGTCTAACACTATGATAAAGCCTCAATTCACACTGCTGCTGTGCGACGACGACGCGCATGAGCTGGCTCAACTGCGCCATGACCTGCGCCTTATCACCGGCGCCACGGTCTACTCCGCCGCCAACGGCATAGACGCCGCACTGGCCATCACCCGCCATCAACCCGACATAGCGTTTATCGATCTGGTGCTGCCCGGCATGGATGCGCTGGGCATCATGCGCTACCTGAGCGACACACATCCGCCGCACATGCCGCGCATTATTATAATGATAGAACCCGGTCAACAGGCGGCCGCACGTCAGGCGATGACACTGGGCGCGTGCATGGTCGTCGAAAAGCGCGAGCTGACACGGGAGCGACTGTCGGCAATATTGCGCCGCGCTCAGACCGCACAGCAACCGCTGCCGCCCGACGCCGAAGCGCGATTGCACAAATTGCTGCTGGAGTTGGGCATGCCCCGCCATCTCGATGGGTTCAATTACATAACTCAGGCCGTGCTCATGGCGCTATCTGAGCCGTATTTGTTGGACAATTTTTCGAAATACCTTTACCCGGCTGTCGCGCGGCGGTATAATACAACCACCGGATGCGTTGAGCGCTCGATACGCCACGCAATAGAGGCCGCCTGGGCGCACATCGCACTGGATGTATTGCAGCGCGAATTCGGCAACACGATTGACAGCGATCGCGGCAAACCCACCAATGCCGAATTCATCGCGCGCATCGCCGACAAACTGCGTCATGGCGGCGAGTACTTACCAGGAGGTGATTAGTATAGCTAGATACAGTCGCGTGTTGCTGATCGTAATGGACTCGGTCGGCATAGGCGCGCAGCCCGATTCGCCCGCATATGGCGACGCCGGCGCGCACACGCTGAAACACGCGCTTGAAGGCAGCGACGTCGAATTGAATACGCTGCGCGCGCTGGGTCTGTACAATATACCCGGCGCACAGCTCGGCCCGGGCGCAGCGCACCCCCGCGCGCGCTACGGTCGCATGACCGAGATATCGCCCGGCAAGGACACAACGACCGGTCACTGGGAGCTGGCCGGACTGCCGCTCAAAAAGCCATTCCCGGTGTTCCCAAACGGCTTCCCGGCAAACGTCATTGACGAGTTCAGCCGGCGCACCGGACGCGGCGTGCTGGGCAACGAGCCGGCCTCGGGCACCGAGATAATCCAGCGCCTGGGCCCGGAGCACCTGCGCACCGGCAAGCTGATAGTCTACACCTCCGCCGACAGCGTATTCCAGGTGGCCGCACACGAGAGTATCGTGCCCCCTGCACAGCTCTGGGAGTACTGCCGCATCGCGCGCGGGCTGCTGACCGGCGACTTGTGCGTGGGCCGGGTCATAGCGCGGCCGTTCGTGGGCGAGCCGGGCGCGTTCACCCGCACCGGCAACCGGCGCGACTTTTCGGCCGAAATGCCCGGCGATACGATGCTGGATCTGATCGTACGCGCCGGTCAGGACGTAGTCGCGATAGGCAAGATCGAGGACATATTCGCCCACCGCGGCATTACCCGCTCCGACCACGCCAGCGGCAATCCCGCCTGCATGGCCAGCGCGCTCGCCGCGTTCAGGCAGGGCTATCGTGGGCTGGAGTTCGTAAACCTGGTCGACTTCGACGCCATGTACGGGCACAGGCGCGATCCGGCCGGTTATGCGCGCGCGCTGGGCGAGTTCGACCGGTGGCTGGGCGCGCTGCTGGACGAGCTGACGGACGACGATCTATTGATAATAACCGCCGATCACGGTTGCGACCCGCGCCATCACGGCACCGATCACACCCGCGAGCATGTGCCGCTTGTGATTTATTCGCCCGGACTCGAACCCGGGCCGCTGGGCACGCGCACATCGTTTTGCGATGTCGCGGCCACGGTACTGGATGCGCTGGGCGTGCCCGCAGCAGGGCTGCCGGGCGTGTCCTGCATTAACTGACGCCCACAAAACTGCACTTTACACGGAGGATACGGCATGAGTGATATTTTAAACCGCATAGATGAGGCCGCGCGCCACATCGAAGAGCTGGCCGGCGGCCGGCCGGCGCTGGCAATTGTACTGGGTTCGGGACTGGGCGACGCGCTGGATTTCATGACAGTCGAGCGCCGCGTGCCCTACGCCGACATACCCGGCTTCCTCATCCCCACGATATCTGGTCATGCCGGCGAGCTGGTAATAGGCCGCGCCGGTGGCAAGCTGATAGCCGCGATGCGTGGCAGATTCCACATGTACGAGGGGCATTCGCTTGAGGACATAGTACTGCCAGTGCGTGCGCTTATCCGCGCCGGCGCTCAGCGCCTGCTGCTGACCTGCGCCGCCGGCGGCGTCAACCTGAACTATCGCCCCGGCGACTTCATGTTGATAAGCGACCACCTTAACCTCACCGGCCGCAATCCGCTAACCGGCCCCAATGAGCCGGAACTCGGCCCGCGCTTCCCCGACATGACATATGCCTACGACCGCGAACTGCGCGCACTGGCGCAGGAGTGCGCCTCAAGGTTGGGCATGAGCATACGTCAGGGCGTGTACGCGTGGCTGCCCGGCCCCAGCTATGAGACGCCGGCCGAGATCCGCATGCTGCGCACGCTGGGCGCCGACGCCGTGGGCATGTCGACAGTGCCCGAGGTCATCGCCGCACGCCACATGGGCGCGCGCGTGCTGGGCATCAGCTGCATAACCAACATGGCGGCGGGCGTGTGCGACCAGACGCTGAGCCACGAGGAAGTCACCGAGGTCAGCCATCGCGCCGCCAACGACTTCCAGCGCCTGATGGCCGCGATAGTCGAGGCCATAGTCTGACTTAACGAGCTGGTGACCAATGCCGTTTTGCAGCAGCTTAACGAGCCCGCGGCTCATGCCGTTTTGGCAGCAGCTTAACGAGCTCGCGGCCCATGCCGTTTTGCAGCAGCTTAACGAGCCTGCGGCTCATGCCATTTTGGCAGCAGCTTAACGAGCTCGTGGCTCGTGCCTTTTGGGCAGCAGCTTAACGAGCCCGCGACCCATGATTTTGGCAGCAGCTTAACGAGCCCGCGGCTCATGCCTTTTCGGCAACAGCTTAACGAGCCTGCGGCTCATGCCTTTTCGGCAACAGCTTAACGAGCCTGCGGCTCGTGCCCTTTGGGCAGCAGCTTAACGAGCTCGTGGCTCATGCCCTTTTGGCAGCAGCTTAACCAGCTCGTGGCTCATGCCTTTTGGGCAGCAGCTTAACGAGCTCGTGGCTCATGCCTTTTGGGCAGCAGCTTAACGAGCCTGCGGCTCATGCCTTTTGGGCAGCAGCATAACGAGCCCGCGGCTCATGCCTTTTGGGCAGCAGCATAACGAGCCCGCGGCTCATGCAATTTTGGCAACAGCCCGCGCCACGGATCATGCCGCGGCGCGGGCTGTTTTATGCGCTGGCGGCATTCCGACAGGTTACGTCCGCACACAACGACTCACATCAGCCAGCATGGTTGCGGCCGAGCTTTGGACAGTTTGACCTGCCATATCAATATCCTGACCGCAACATCAATCCCGCGCCGCTAACGCGCAAGCCGCATGCCCATTCATTGGTACGCAACGGCGCGCAACAGTTGCGACAAGCCGCCCTGTACCGCGCGATACATTCGCGGTACAGGGCGGCTCAGTTTGATCTACAGTTCAGCGGTGCGTGCACATTGTCGCCTGCGTTACAGGGCTGCTCGCGTGCCCGGCATGCTGCGTCCGGCGACGCAGGGCCATGTTGCGGCGGCGCTCAGCCGTGCTGCACGCGATTGCCGCCATCCTTGTGCGCCAGCTGCGCCGCATCGTTTGCGCGGCGCATCAGTTCCTCAATTCCGTCGCCGGGCTCAGCGCACGCTATGCCGCAACTGAACGTCAGATGCACTTCCGGCGTGCCTATCGCGCTGTCCAGCACCGCGCCTATGCCCTTCTGGATTATGTCCTGCCCGGTCTGGTCGCACGAGAACGCCCAGTACTCGCCGCCCACACCGCGCGCCAGCACATCGCACTCACCCAGCGCGTCACGCATCAGCGCCCCGCCCTGCTTGATCAGCTCCAGCAGCGTTATGCCCGCGCTGTCGCAGACCTCGTCCGCATTGTCCACGCGCACCACGCACAGCGCGCCGCAATGATGTATTCGCTTTTCCAGCAGCTCACCGGCCTTGAGCCGGAACTCGGACAGCGTGTCCAGTCCAGTCAGCGCATCGCGCGCGGCCCGCTGGCGCAGCACGTCCATGCGCCGGGCCACATCGTCTATGTCTATCAGCGTCACGATAGTGCAATCGGAATCAGCGGTGTGCTCGGGCGCGCTCAACACCAGCCGGTACATGCGCGTTGCCGCGCCCTCCTGCGCGCGCAGCCGGAAGTCGCCCGACAGCACGCCCCGCGCGCCCAGTATCGCGTCGCACAACTTCAGATACGCCGCCTCGTCGCGCGGATCGACGATCTCCCCGGCGTGTTCGGGCATCAGTATGCGCTCCAGCAGCCAATCGTGCGAGTGATCGCCCGGGTCTATCGGGCGCGCCGCCAGCGCGTGCATGTCGAACTCGAACGGCGGCAACCCCAGCGCCGCCAGCGCCACGTCCTGCTTGCGCACGCGCGCCGTCAGCACGCCCACGCGTTCAAACATTCCGCGCAACCGCCTGTGCGTCAGCTCCATTATGGCCGCCGCCAGCGCACCGCCCAGCAGCACCAGCTTCAGCGCCATCAGCAACAACACGCTCACATGTTCCGCCGACAGCCGCCGCCACTCGCTCTCGGGTATCACCGACATTATGTACCAGTCGTTTATGCCCAGCAGCGTATAAAACCCCAGCATGCGCTCGCCGCTGAGCGACACATAGTTCACCGTATTGCTGCGCCCGGCCTTCACATCGGCCATGAGCCCTTCATAGCTCGAATCGCCCACGAACTGCGCGCCGCTGAGCGAACACGCCGCATCACCCGCACCGGACAGGCCCTGCACAGCCGTACACACCACGTATCCACTGCCCGGCGCAAACACATGAAAACCGCCCACCGTGCCCAGTCGAGACGCGCTCAGCGCTCCCGACACCGTCGCCAGATCGTACAGCCATTCCAGCTGACCCACACTCTGTCCATTGCGCACTATCGGCGTCGTAACGCACACCGCGCGCTGCTCATCCTCGCCGCTGAGCGATATGCTGCTGTGCGGCGCGCCGGAGCCGTCATACTCAAGCGCCCCGGTCCACCCGACCGTGCCCTGAGTGCTTGCGTATTCGCCGTTCATGCGCGTGACCACTATCTCCCGCGCACCCGAACGCTCGCCCACATCGTCCAACGAGCCCAGCACATCCGCGCCCAGCATGTCGCCGTTTCGCGCGATCAACAGCGCCGCGTCCTCGCTCAGCTGCAGCAGATTGTCAAAGTACATGCGCACATAGTGGCTCGAATAGTCCGACAAGTCACTGAGCTGTTCCAGCAGTTGTGTGCGCGCCGTGTTGCGCGTGTGGTATATCCCGTCCCACACCGTCAGCCCCGCCAGGCACAGCGCCACCGCACACAGCACTGCCACCGCAGAGCGCCTGTCTATCTTCATAATATATCAGCGCCTCCCGCTATCGCAAAGCGCGCAGCGCCCCGGCGCACCACGCACGAAAAAAATTCGTAAGTTAATTTTAACAGGTTTATTCAATTTAGTCAATGCATAGTGCCAATGTTATATGAAAAATATTTCATCGGTGATATTGACAAATCCGCCGCGTCAAGGTATAACTTACTTGATGAAGGAATTAACGGAGGTGCGCCCATGCGTATTGGCTTGCAGATATCCAGTTTAAAAAAGTATATCCAGACGCGCGACGACACGGCTGAGACCTTCCGGCGCGTGCGCGAGCTGGGCTATCAGGACGTGCAGTTGCAGTGGACCGGCCCCGACGTGGACAGCGACTTTCTGGCGGAACTGCTGCGCGCACACGGCATGCGCTGTTGGGGCACGCAGGACTACTACGACGTGGTCATGGCGCGGCTGGACTACGAGATTGCCGCCGCCGGTAAATACAATGCGCGCTACATCTGCGTAAGCGGCGTGCCCGAGCGGTTCATGTCGCCCGACGGCCTGAAGGCCATGGCCGCCGAACTGCGCGCGACGCGCGACAGGCTCGCCGAACACGGCCTGATACTCACGTTCCATCCACGCTACCATGAGTACGTGCCCATGGACGGTTCGACGCCGACCGAACGGCTGCTGGAGCTGGTGCCCGACATGCAGCTGACGCTGGACGCATACCACACCGAAGTATGCCATCTGGATACGCCGGCGCTGATGCGCCGCTACGCCGGACGCGTCGACCTGGTTCACATCAAGGACGCCCAGGCGCTCGACCCGCGCGCCCCGCTCACCCCGGTGGGCGCAGGCGCGATAAACTACCTGCCGGTGTTGCGCGCATGCGAAGGCGCGGGCGTTAAGGTCGTGCTGGCTGAACAGGAGTCCTGGCAGTGTGACGCGTTCTGCTGCATGGCGCAGTCGCTGGGATATCTGCGCGGCGCACTGGACGCGCTGGGCGTGGCATACGACTGACGCGCGATCTGGCTTTCTACCCCAACATGCATCGCCGACTGTACATGACCGACGTTATCTAAGGAGGACATCATGCGCATACTGTTCATAGACATAGACACGCTGCGGCCCGATCACATGGGCTGCTACGGCTACTTCCGCAATACCACGCCCAACCTGGACGCGCTGTGCGCCGACGGCATGCGGTTTGACAACTACTACTGCTCGGACGCGCCATGCCTGCCGTCGCGCGCGGCGCTGGTGACCGGCATGTTCGGCATACGCAATGGCGCAGTCGGTCACGGCGGCACCGCCGGCGATCGCAAGCTGGTCGGCCCGACCCGCGGCTTCCGCGACCAGGTCAACGACGGCAACCTGCACAACGTATTCCGCAAGGCCGGCATGCACACGGTATCGATCAGCACGTTCCCGGAGCGGCACTCGTCGTTCTGGTTCAGCGCGGGGTTCAACGAGACCTACAACGTCGGCAAGTGCGGCAACGAGTCGGGCGAAGAGGTCATGCCGGTTGCGCTGGATTGGCTCAAGCGCAACGGCATGCGCGACAACTGGTTTCTGCACGTGCACCTGTGGGATCCGCACACCCCCTATCGCACGCCCGCCGATTTCGACGACCCCTTCGCAGACGACCCGATACCCGACTGGATAACCCCGGAGATATTCGCTCAGCACAAGCGCATGGCTTCACCCCATGGCGCCAACGAGATCAACATGTTCGACGACGCCGAAAACCCCGCCTATCCCAAGCACCCCGGCAGTATACGCACCTATGACGAGCTCAGGCGCGTATTCGACGGCTATGACTGCGGCGTGCGCTACGCCGACATGCTGCTGGGCCAGCTGCTGGATGCGATGCGCGATATGGGCATATACGACGACGCCGCGATAATACTGACCTCCGATCATGGCGAAAACCTGGGCGAGCTGGGCCTGTACGCCGAGCACGGCACCGCCGACAACATCACCTGCCGGATACCTATGATAGTCAAATGGCCCGGCGGCGCGCGCGGCACCGACGACCAGCTCCATTACAGCCTCGACCTGGGGCCGACCATGTGCGAACTGCTGGGCGTCGCGCCCACCCCGTGGTGGGATGGGCAGTCATATGCCGCCACGCTCCGCACCGGCGCGCCTCAGGGCCGCGACAGCCTGATAGTGTCCCAGATGGCTCACGTCTGCCAGCGCAGCGCGCGCTTTGGCGACTACATCTACATGCGCACCATACACGACGGCTTCCACCTGTTCGACCGCGAGATGCTGTTCAACGTCGTCGACGACCCGCATGAGCTGAACAACCTGGCCGCCGGCAGGCCCGACCTGTGCGCTCAGGGCGCAAGGCTGATACTCACCTGGCAGGAGGATCAGATGCTCAAAAACGACGTGGACTCCGACCCGATGTGGACGGTCATGCGCGAGAACGGCCCGTTCCACACCTGGGGCGCGCTGGACGGCTACATAGAGCGCCTGGAGCACACCGGCCGCCACGAGGCCGCGGTCAAGCTGCGCGCAAAGTACGGCAAGGGCTGAGTCCGTCCAAGGCCAACGCCCCAGCGCCATGCGACAATGCAGCTCCGCCCGACACGCGCGACCTGCTGCATGTGCCGCGGGTCTGAACGCCTGGTTTAACGCGCTTTATAAAATGCGGACCATGACGCAATTGAACGCGTCATGGCCCGCAAACCGTTAATGGGCATTCAACCGCAAAATAGTTCGAACGCTCTATTGGCGCTCTCACTTTGGGGCAAGCGGCCGCTTTCATCGCCTGAACCGGCGATTTGCACGACATGGCCGGCGTGTAGCAACGATTGACCTTCGTGCTGATTCGCCGTGCCAATCCGCCGTGCCAATCCGCCGTGCCAATCCGCCGTGCCAATCCGCCGTGCGGGCCATGACGCAATTGAACGCGTCATGGCCCGCTTCTACGTTCGGAACAGTCTATCGCCGTTCAAGCCTTACCTGCGGCGACGGTGCACCGGCAGCTTTACAACCGTGCGGTACGCATCGTCATCGTCCTCGGGCGGCGTGGTCGCAGTGGACTGCGCCTGTGCCGGCATGGGCCGCGCGCCGCAACTGCGCGCCGCGCCCGCCGCCAGCGAGTTGAGCGTACAGCCGACCTGCGTGGACTGCGCCATGCTCGCGCGCGCCGCCTCGCCCAGTACCGGACAGCTGTTGTCCGCTTCCGCAGCGCATTCGTCCGCGCGCGGCTGCGGCGCACACGGGTTCTGCGGCTTGCAGGGCTTACAGGGCTTGCCGGGGCCGCAGGGTCTGCTCGGGCCGCAGGGCCGGCACTGACAGCTCGGAGGCGTCTGCACGCACTCATCGTCATCATCAAGCTCCAGCTCTATCAGCTCCTGGCGCACCAGGTACGCATGCACGTCGAGCTTGAGCAGGTACGCTATGCACTCGAGACTGGTAGCCTGAACCGTCAACTCCTGCGCCTCGCATCTGAGCACTATCTCGCCGCAGTCGCTGCGCGATATGTCGGGCGCATCCAGCGATACGTTATAAGTGGCCATGCCCTTGCAGAAATATGTATTGCCGCATTTGTCGCGGAACTCGGCCTCCAGCGGCAAATCCAGCCGCCCCAGCACGCGTGCCGCGCCGTCCTGTCCGAACTCCACGCGCGCGCACGACGCGCGGGCGCACTCGTCCAGCACGCTCAACCGCTCCAGCTCAGGGCAATTGTTGCCCGGGTCGGGCACCATGTCGTCCAGCGTCATGCGGCCCTGAACCTCCTGCGCCAGCGCCTCGCCGCTCCACAGCACCGCGTCTGCAAAGAACTTGAGCTCGCTTACGTCCTTTTCGCCCAACTCCATTTTTAGCTTCATTCGCCTTCTCCTCCTATGCCGCTTTAAGGCGCGGCAATGCTTGCGCGCCTCCAGGCATCTGGACATTGCGCGTCACTGCATAATATGCGGTTGCGCCGCCGCGCGTCACAGTGCTATAATATTGATTAAGTTCTGTGAGCGTGCCGCAACCGGCCGCAAGGAGGATCAAATGCTGATAGACGTGTTGGATACCCAGATCGAATTTGAGCCCTGCGAGGGCGTATTCTCGCCCTGCGCCGCCGACAGAGGTACGCTGGCCATGCTCAGGGCCGCAAAGCTGACCCCTGACGCGCCTGAAAAAGTACTGGATCTGGGCTGTGGCTGGGGCCTGGTGGGCATATATTGCGCGCTGATGTGGGGGCCCGAGTATGTGACGATGCTCGATATCGATCCTACCGCCGTGGACTGCGCGCGCCGCAACTGCCTGCGCAACGGGCTTGACGCGCTCCACCCCATAGTCAGCGACGCCTACGACGCGCTGGACGACGCCGGCTATACGCTGATACTGTCCAATCCGCCGTACCACGCCGACTTTGCAGTCGCGCGCCGTTTCATCGAAAAGGGCTTTAACCGGCTCAAACTGGGCGGCCGCATGATGATGGTCACCAAGCGCCGCGACTGGTATCGCAACAAGTTCATCTCGGTTTTCGGCGGCGTCAAGATCGACGAGATCGACGGCTATCTGGTGTTCACCGGCATAAAAAAATCGCCCAGCTACGCAAAAGGCCGCGCTTCAAAGCGCAAGCCGTCAAGCTGACGTGGCGCAGCCTGACGCAGCCCGCGGCACAGAGCGCAACGCCGGGACCAAACCCGACGCCGCCATTTAGGCCCAAGCCGCCGAATTGCACTGCATAAGCCGGCGCCCCAACTGGCTTGCGAGCAATATCGCGTCCACTGCGCATTCTCGCGCACACCGCCGCGCAGGCGCATCCCCTGCCACCCTCACGAGCGATTTTAACCGCCCGCGACACGCGGCGCATCGCCGCACGACCATACAAAGGAGGCTCATATGAGCAACATTACCGATGTAGAAGCTCAACACAAGCGCATGGTCGAAACGCCCATGACCCGGCTGATCGTAGCCATGGCGCTGCCGACGACGGCCAGTCAGCTCGTGACGGTTATATACAACACCGCCGACACCTACTTCGTCTCGCAGATGGGCACCAGTGCAACTGCGGCGGTCGGCGTAGTGTTTTCGCTGATGTCGATAATACAGGCGTTCGGTTTTGGCCTGGGCATGGGCGCCAGCAGCATAATAAGCCGCAAGCTCGGCGCGCGCCAGGAGGAGGACGCCCATCGCTTTGGCTCCAGCGCATTCGCCGCGGCAATCGCATTCGGACTGGCGATACTGGTGGCAGGGCTGTGCGCACTGGAACCGTTCATGCGGCTGCTGGGCTCGACCGAGACGATACTGCCCTACGCATGCGGCTACGCGCGCTATATACTGATCGGCGCGCCTATAATGTGCTCGTCGTTCGTGCTCAACAACATACTGCGCTCGCAGGGTCAGGCCACGCTGGCAATGTGGGGCCTGTGCGCGGGCGGCCTGCTCAACATCGCGCTGGATCCGCTGCTTATATTCGCGTTCAACATGGGCATTGAGGGCGCGGCCGTCGCCACTTTGCTGAGCCAGTGCGTGAGTTTTGCCATACTGCTGAGCGTGTTCCTGCGCGACCGCAGCATAGTGCAGCTGCGTCCGCGCTACATAAGCCATCGTCCGGGCGACTACCTCATGATACTGCGCATGGGCCTGCCGACGATCTGCCGTCAGGGACTGGCCAGCCTGGCCTCGGCGCTGATGAACATACAGGGCGCGCTGTTTGGCGATGCCGCAGTGGCAGCGCTCACCGTGTCCAACAAGGTGTACCTGCTGGTGCGCAACATAGTCATAGGCGTGGGCCAGGGCTTCCAGCCGGTCGCGGGCTACAACTACGGCGCGCGCAACACCAAGCGCGTGCGCGAGGCGTTCTTTGTGACCTGCGTGATCGGCACGGCGCTGTGCGTGGTGGCCACTGGGGTGCTGACGCTGTTCGCGCACGAGATAACCGGACTGTTCAGCAAGGACGCCGAAATGATACCGCTATGCGTAAAGGCGCTGTACTACTTCAGTGCCGTGACGCCGCTGCTGGCGTATTCGACTTACGTAAACCAGCTCTATCAGTGCCTGGGCTTCAGCGGACAGGCCAGCTTTCTGGCCAGCTGCCGCCAGGGCATATTCTATCTGCCGCTGATATACCTGCTGCCGCACTTCATCGGGCTGGACGGCGTTATGCTCACTCAGCCGCTGGCCGACCTGCTGACGTTCATAATATCGATACCGTATCAGGTCTGGTTCTACCGGCACATACTGCGCCTTGAACCGCGACCCGGCATCGCCGGCGAGCATGGAAAGGCGGGGCGCTGAGTAGGTTTGCATCTCAGCGCAGCTTGGGCGCGTGCACGCGCGGGATTGGCGTCAAACCACAATCACAATACAACCCGGCCCACTGCCTGCATGAGGCGGTGAGCCGGGTTCTGGTTTATGGCGGCGCGGCTCCGTACTGCGCTGCAATCATGCCATTGGATTTAAGCGCGGCCTTGCTTTCATAATGCATGAGCGCCCGCATGTCCGGGGC
>DSLFC04102__coassemble_724_pt1 | contig 32816 bp, 19 predicted proteins | sample DSLFC04102__metabat2_low_PE_005 | metagenome-assembled genome bin DSLFC04102 | reverse complement strand
GCTTCGGTCGGGGCCTCGGTCGGAGCTTCGGTTGGGGTCTCAGTCGGCTCTTCGGTCGGTTCATCGGTCGGAGCCTCGGTTGGGGCTTCGGTTGGCTCTTCGGTCGGAGCTTCGGTCGGAGCTTCGGTGGCCGACAGCGCATTCTGCGACTCGGATGTCAACGCGTCGGTAGGCGCCTCGGTTGGCTCATCGGTCGGCGCGGCAGAAGGCGCTTCACTGGGTTCGGCAGTCGGCTCGGACGCCGGCTCATCAGTCGGCTCATCGCCCGGCGCGTTGGTGGCCGTGACTATGCCGGGGCCATCGTTGGATGCGCCGTCGTCTATCTCGAACACCTGGCGCACGCTGTCAATCAGCTCGTCGGCATATGGCTTTACGGCTTCCGTGCGGTACACCAGAGCCCAGCCCACCGCAAACACCGCCGCAAACAGCACCGACAACAGCGCCTTTACTGCGGCGGGCCACCTGAGCTTGCGCCGCCAGAGCAGTATGAGTCCCACCGGATACAGCACCGCCAGCATGACTATCGTCAAAATGGCGTACAGCACCGGTGGCCGCCGGCGACGGCGCGGGCGATAATTGCCGCGCTTTTGCGAGCGCTCCATATACACGCCGGGCTCATGCGCGAGCACAAAGCCTCTTTTTAAAGCAATATCCATCTGCATACCATCCTTAATAAGCAAGGGTACAAACTCCCCATTTTTCACTATACAGCATACCACATTCGACATCGCGGCGCAACCGCCGCCCTGAAAAAACCACATTTGCGCGCCCGCCAAGTGCACAATTTGCGCGCAAAACCGGCGGCTTTCACAGCTAATGTTCGCTAATTTAACGTTTTGCGCGCCAGCATGCGCCACTGTCCAGCCCGATTCACGTCTAAACGCGAACTATGCGCTGGCCAGCACAGCTTTGCCGCACTGATTAGACGGCGTGCGTGAACCGTTTGTTCGACCCGGACATGGCGTTGCATACTGTTAACCTTTGAGAGCGGATATGTGGACATATATTCGCTGCCGGAGCTTTGCATCTGCTTGCGCCGAGACCGCCTGATAGTATTTGGCTATGGCAATTATGGCACGTGGAGCTTCGCGCACGCTTGCGTCGCGACGACCTGATGGTTTTTAGCTACGACAACCATGGCGCACGGAGCTCTGCGCCCGCTTGCGCCGTGACCGCCTGATGGCATTTGGCTACGGCAATTATGGCACGTGGAGCTTCGCGCCCGATTGTACTGCGACGGTAGCCGGCCCGGCAGACGCCATAACCGGTCGCCAGCCTGTTTTGACAGCGCATATTCGCATATCGATAATGCGTTTGAACCCCATTGCAAAACAATGCGGGCTACACGCATATACACCTCGGCCATGCGCCTGCGCCCCGCGTCCTGCCGTTTGTGCTGCGCATACACAGTCAATTGCGCCATTTTAACCGTAGCTACCGCGTTTCATGCATAACGTTCGGCTTTTTTGATTATACGGGGCGTTCTGACCCCACTGGTACCACTTATCGCCGGCAAAACCCGAACGAAGCCGGCTCGTGCCATGCGCAGGCATCATGACGCCATGCGGAGCGCTACAATCGATTAGCGCTGCGCCATGTGCATGCCGCCGTGTGCGCGCGCTGCCGTGCATACTTCGCAAATGAATCTGCCGCACGTGCAAAACTCATTTATGCCGTGCTATGCGGCCCGATATGGGCTGCTTTTTAACCACCGCGCCGCCCGCCTTTCACGCGCGCTGAATCACCCGCAGCGCCTTGGACAATCGCCATCAACCATTGCCCGGCGCCCGCTGCAACTCCGGGCTTTGTCTCCGCCAGTTGCGCTACATAGCCCGCCCGACAAGCCGCATCCCACGCCGCCGCACACCCGAAATACTGTGTGCAGTCATTCCGAATGCGACTTTAAGACTCGATTAAAAAGTTCGTGAAAAATTCGCCATTTAACTTGCATAGCCGCACTTTGTGCGCTATAATTATAACCAATTCCCGCTAAAGCCGGTATGCGCGCAGCCCGGCGCTGCATATCATTACACGAATATTACTTCCAGGCGACGTCAAGCCGCCGGCGGGGAGCTTGAAAGGGAGGATTATACGATGGAGCGCGTTTATAATTTCGCGGCAGGCCCTTCGACGATGCCTGAATCGGCCCTCAAAAAGGCTGCATCCGAAATGCTGTGCTACGGCGACACCGGCGTGTCGGTCATGGAAATGAGCCACCGCGCCAAGATGTACATCGAGATCTGGGACGGCGCCATGGACATATTTAAAAAGCTGATGGGCGTGCCCGAAGGCTATACGGTGCTGTTCTTGCAGGGCGGCGCTACCGCTCAGTTCGCCGCCGTGCCCATGAACCTCATCGGCATCACCGGCAAGGCCGATTACGTCGATACCGGCTCGTTCGCCAACGGCGCAATGAAGGAAGCTCAGCGCTATGGCGACGTCAAGTGCGCCGCCTCCAGCAAGGCCGACGGCTACACCTACATACCCGAGCTGACGCGCGAGACGTTCCGCCCGGATGCCAGCTACGTGCACATAACCGGCAACAACACGATATTCGGCACGCGCTATGCCGCGCTCCCCGACACGGGCGATATACCGCTGTGCGCAGACCTGTCCTCGTGCATACTGTCCGAGCCGTACGACGTGAGCAAGTTCGGCGTGATATACGCCGGCGCTCAGAAGAACATCGGCCCGGCCGGCCTGACCGTGGTAGTCGTGCGCAACGACCTGATGGGCCACGCGCTGCCCATCTGCCCCAAGGTGTACAACTACACCACCGAGGCCGAAAAGGAATCCATGCTCAACACCCCGCCGACCTACTCGGTCTACATGGCCAAACTCTGCATGGAGTGGCTCGACAGCGTCGGCGGCGTAAAGGCCATAGAACAGGTCAATATCGAAAAGTCCAAACTGCTCTATGACTTCATAGACAACTCCAAGCTCTTCAAAAACAACGTCGACCCGCGCTACCGCTCGCGCATGAACGTGACCTGCGTGACCGGCGACCCCGCGCTCGACGACGCGTTCGTAAAGGGCGCCGCCAAACACGGCCTGATCGCCCTCAAGGGCCATCGCCTTGTAGGCGGCATCCGCGCCAGCATCTACAACGCCATGCCGATCGAAGGCGTAAAGGCGCTCATCGACTACATGAAGCAGTTCGAACTCGAAAACGCCTGACCGGCAGGAGGAAGCAATATGTATCGCATACAGACGCTCAACGAGATCTCCGGCGTGATAAACCAGGTGTTCAACTCCGATTACGAGATCGGCAAGGACGTATCCCAGCCCGACGCAATAATCGTGCGCAGCGCCAAGATGCACGACATGGAACTGCCTGATACACTCACCGCCGTGGCGCGCGCCGGCGCGGGCTACAACAACATCCCCGTCGACAAGTGCTCACAGCAGGGTATAGTTGTGTTCAATACCCCCGGCGCCAACGCCAACGCCGTCAAGGAACTGGTCATCGCCGGCATGCTGCTGGCCGGCCGCGATATAATCGGCGGCGCCGAATGGGCGCGCACGCTCAAGGGTCAGGGCGACAAGGTGGGCGCACTCGTAGAAAAGGGCAAGGGCCAGTTCGTAGGCCCCGAGCTCAAGGGCAAAAAGCTGGCCGTCATAGGCCTGGGCGCCATAGGTACCATGGTCGCCAATACCGGCCGCGCACTCGACATGGACGTGTACGGCAATGACCCGTTCCTGTCGGTCGAACACGCGCTGCAGCTGTCGCGCGCGGTGCATGTCGTCAACCTTGATCAGCTGCTGGCCTGCGCCGACATAGTGTCGCTGCACGTGCCGCTGATGGATGCCACGCGCGGCATGGTCAACGCCGACTACCTCGCCCGCATGAAGGACGGCGCGGTGCTGTTGAACTTCTCGCGCGGCGAACTGGTCGATTCCGACGCGGTGCTGGCCGCGCTCAAGTCCGGCAAGCTCCGCCGCTACGTGACCGACTTCCCCACTGACGACATGCTTTGCACCGAAGGCGTCATAGCGCTGCCCCACCTGGGCGCGTCCACGCCCGAGTCCGAGGACAACTGCGCCGAAATGGCCGCACGCCAGATCGTCGATTACCTCACCCGTGGCGCCATCGTCAATTCGGTCAACTACCCCGCCTGCGATCCGGGCACGACCGCCGGCCCCCGGCTGTGCGTGCTGCACGCCAACGTGCCCAACATGGTCGGCGCAGTGACCGGTCTGCTCGCCGGCAAGGGCATAAACATATCCAACATGGTCAACAAGTCGCGTGGCAACGTGGCCTACACCGTCATCGACGTCGATACCGCGATAGACGCGGCCACCGTCGACGCAATAGCCGCCGTGGACAACGTGTACAAGGTGCGGCTGATAGGCTGACCTGGACACAGACTGCCATAAACACACCGGCGCTCGAAGCTTTGCCGCTCCGAGCGCCGGTTTCATTTTGGCCGGGGTAAACCGCACGAAATACGCGCGGCCGGCCGCAACGCATGCGAGGCCGGCCAGGCAGTGCGAGCCATAACTCTAACCCGCGCGATCTCCCTGCATGTGGCAGACGAGCGCGCGCTCAGACCGTTGCGGCGGCGCGGCCGACCTTAGAGCCCATCCGGCTGTCGTTGACATGAGTGTGCAGGATACATGCCTTATAGCTTGCAGGATAAATTATTTCGCATTTCTGCTTTGACATGCGACGCATTCCCGGGTACACGCTGTTTGCTCACCGCAATATAAAAGCGCGGAGCTGGGCGCTTGCGCATGGCCCCGCGCCGCCCGCTCGTGCCCGGGCAGCTGCACATGTATTTGCCGCTGCTTTGACATGCGACGCATTCCCGGGCACGCACCGTTTTCGCACCGCAATATAAAAGCGCGGAGCCGCTCATTTGCGCATGGCCCCGCGCCGCCCGCTCGCGCCCTGGCAGCTGTACATGTATTTGCCGCTGCTTTGACATGCGGCACCTTGCCAGGCACGCACCGTTTTCGCACCGCAATATAAAAGCGCGGAGCCGCTCATTTTCGCATGGCCCCGCGCCGACCGCTCGCGCCTGGACAGCTGCACATGTATTTACCACTGCTTTGACGTGCGGCGCATTGCCGGGCACGCACCGCTTGCGTACTGCAATATAAAAGCGCGGAGCCGCTCATTTTCGCATGGCCCCGCGCCGCACGCTCGTGCCCGGACAGCTGTACATGTATTTGCCGCTGCTTTGACATGCGACGCATTGCCGGGCACGCACCGCTTGCGTACTGCAATATAAAAGCGCGGAGCCGCACGTTTCCGCATGGCCCCGCGCCGCCCGCACTTGTCCGGGCAGGTCTTCAGTCTAATTATCAGTTCTTGGGCGTCAGGCGCTCCAGGCCGCCCATGTAAGGCCGCAGAACCTCGGGTATGATGACCGAGCCGTCCTCCTGCTGGAACTGCTCGACTATCGCCGGCATCAGGCGGCTGGTCGCCAGGCCCGAGCCATTGAGCGTGTGCACATACTCGATCTTCTTGGTGTCGGCGCGGCGGAAGCGTATGTTGCCGCGGCGCGCCTGGTAGTCGTGCGCGTTGGACACCGACGAGCACTCCTTGTACTCGTTCATGCTGGGCAGCCACAGCTCCACGTCATACGTCGTCGCCATAGACGCCGAGCAGTCGCCCGCCGCCAGTTTGCTCAGCTGGAAGTGCAGGCCCAGCCCCTCAACCAGCGCGCATGCCTTGCGTATCAGCTCCTTGAGCATGGCGTCCGAATCCTCGGGCTTGGTGTAGCCGAACATCTCGACCTTGTTGAACTGATGGCCGCGGATCATGCCGCGCTCGCTCGCGCGGTACGTGCCCGCCTCGCGCCGGTAGCACGGCGTGTACGCAAACAGCTTGCGCGGCAGCATGCTCTCGTCGAGTATCTCGCCGCGGTACAGGTTGATCAGCGCCGTCTCGGCCGTGGGCAGCATGAACCGGAAGCCCTCCTCGTTGAGGCGATAGACGTCATCCTCGAACTTGGGGAACTGGCCCGCCGTCAGGCCGCACTCATACGTCAGCATGTGCGGCGGCAGCATGAACTCATACCCATCCGCGATATGCGTATTTATAAAGTAGTTCAGCAGCGCCCACTCCAGCTGTGCGCCCAGTCCGGTGTACAGCCAGTAGCCGTTGCCGCCCATCTTGACGCCGCGCTCGTAGTCGATCAGGCCCAGGCTCTGGCACAGCTCGACGTGGTTCTTGCCCTCGTAGGGCAGGTGCGGCTTCTCGCCGAACGTGTATACCACGCGGTTGTTCTCCTTGCCGCCGGCCACCACGTCGTCAGCAGGCAGGTTGGGCAGCGCCAGCATGAACTTCTCTATCGCGTTTTCGAGTTCGGTCTGCTTTTCGTCGAGCTGCTTTACGCGCTCGGCCATGCCTTTGAGCTGCTCAAGTAGCGGCGCGGTGTCCTGGCCCTGCTTGCGCAGCGCGGGTATCTGCTTGTTGAGCTTGTTGCGCTCGGCCTTTATGCCCTCGTTTTCGGCCAGTATCGCGCGACGCTCCTCGTCCCACTTGAGCAGCTCGGTGAAGTCGGCGTCGTAACCACGCTTGGCCAGGCCGGCCTTAACGTAGTCCGGATCGCGGCGAATCAGATTCAGATCCAGCATAGTGTTCCCCTCCAAGTCATGTTCATAGGTCCTGCGAAAAAAATAAGCCCCTGCCTGACGCAGGGGCGAAATATCTTCCGCTGTACCACCCTAATTAAGCCGCTTCAGATACGGCCCTTTATGCGCTATATCGGGCGCGCCCGCGCGGCTCATCGCCGCCCGCTCCCGGCTGGAAATCGCGCGCCCGGGCACGGCTCACACCTGCCGCCGCTTCTCTTGAGCCCGTTGCACGCGCGAGCTTGCCGTTCGTCGCGTTATGTCTATTATAGGCCATTTTCCCGAAATTGCAAGTAAATTTTCATGTAGCGCCGCCACGCAGTGCCAGGCGCGCCCGGCAGTCTGCTGTGCATGTGACCATCTCGCGCGCGTTACTGTGCGCTGCCGCGCTGTTTCCCGAAATTACAAACAAATTTTCATGTAGCGCCGCCACGCGGTGCCAGGCGCACCCGGCTGTCTGCTGTGCATGTGACCATGTCACGCGGGCCTGCGCTGCCGCGCTGCTTCCCGAAATTGCAAGTAAATTTTAGTGTAGCGCCGCCACGCAGTGCCAGGTGCGCCCGGCAGCCTGCTGTGCATGTGCACATCTCGCGCGGGCCTGCGCGCAACCACGCTGCCGCAAGTCTGTGCGCATATATCCGCGCCCGCACCGCACGCGCCGCCAACTCCGCGCTGCGCCAGATGCCGCCGCGCTGGTCACTCCGGCGCAGCGCTGGCCAGGCAGACGCCGCATTTGGCCACTTTGGCATGGCTACAACTGATGCGCCGCAGGCGTTTATTCGGCCGCCGCAGCGTCATCTGCGGGCTGCGCCGCCGCGTCGCCGCCATCTATGCGCCGGCACTCCAGATAGAAGCGCTTCTCGTGCGCCTCGCCCATGGAGAACGTCTTGCGCGGCAACGCGCCGCCCTGCTCCACCGCCGGGAACAGCGTGCGCTTGTCCATAGGCTCCAGCAGCACCCCGCAGCAGCCCTCTCGCGACGCCAGCTGTCTGAGCGACTGCTCGCCGTGCACAAAGTCCAGTTTGACCTCGGGATGCAGCTTAACCCACTCGTCCAGGAAGCTCTGCAGCGTGCCCACGTCAATCGGATAGCGCGAGCCGGTCACGGTCACGGCCATGTTGCTTGCGCCGTTGACAAACCGGAACACATGCCCCGCGCGCGCGCCGCGCTCCATCTTCATGCCGCCGCGCTCACACCACGCTCCGAAGTCGCGCACCAGCACGCCCATGTCCGCCCCAAACAACACCCGGTGCACCGGCTCGAACACCAGCGCATCGCTGTGCAGATTGACCAGCTCGCACAGCGCAAACCGCGCCGGGTGATTCTCGCGCTGCTCAGGCGTGAGCGAGTCGCGCATGTCCAGCCAGCACTGGCGCGCGGTCGCCAGCGAGTGATTGCCGTCGCCGACGGCTATGAATATGTCGCCCGAGCGCGCCCGCAGCTCCGCCATGGCGCCCAGCACGAACTCTACGGCCTCGCCCTCGACGGCCCAGCCCCGGATATGTCCGCCGCCCTGCATAAGATCAAAATCGTACAGCTTTTCCAGGCTCTCGCGCATCTCGTAGAGCGGCTCAATCACCGTGCGCTCATAGTCGTCCAGCAGCATCATTATGTGCGGCAGCTCTATGCACGCGCCGCGGCGTATCCTGACGCGCGGCGGTATGCGCTCCAGTATCGTGCCTTCGGTCGCCCGCACCGGCGAACGCGACCCCGCCTCAAAGTCATACGCCTCCAGGTCGACCGGCGCGACCAGGCCCACACGCGCGCCATGTTCGCATTCGCGCTCCACCAGCACGAACCCGTGCACGCGCGGCACCAGCACGCCTTCGCTCAGATAGCGCCGCATCCGTGCATTTATTTCCGCAATGCGCGCATCGCCCTCGTCCAGGAACGCCTCGGGGTATATCAGGCCCAGCGTCGACGGCGCGTCGCCGACTTCGCGTTCGACCTCGTGCCAGTACTCGGGCTCGGACGTGTACTGGTCACACGCCACGACCGCCCACTTGCTCATGTCAACGCCTTCTGCAGGCAGGTATATGTCATCCACAGCCAGGCATACGTCGGTATGCAGTTCCATGTTGCGCCTCCTAATCGATTGCCGGCGCGCGCCGGCCTGTCAATACAGATTTTAACATCGCCAGCGCGCGCCATATAGTATATTTATGTAAATTATAAACGCCGATATTCACATTACCCGCATTCGGCAGTTCTACCCGCGGCGCTGCGTGCGCTTGACGCGGTACACGCCAGCGTAACCCGCGGCATCGCACGGTGCTTGCCGCCGCTCTCGCCTACGTAACACGCGGCGTTGCGTTATGCTTGCCGTCGCTCTCGCCAGCGTAACCTGCGACGCTGCATACGCTTGACGCGGCACATGCCAGCGTAACCTGCGACGCTGCATACGCTTGACGCGGCACATGCCAGCGCAACCCGCGGCGTTGCACGATGTTTGCCGCCACTCTCGCCAGCACAACCTGCGGCGTTGCATGCGCTTGACGCGGTACACGCCAGCACAACTAGTGTGCATCGCACGATGCTTGCCGCCGCTCTCGCCAGCACACCCCGCAACGCTGCATACGCTTGACGCGGCACACGCCAGCGTAACCCGCGGCGTTGTATTATGCTCGCCGTCGCTCTCGCCTGCGCCAGTTACGTCACCGCGCGGCGCTTGCCGCTGAGCCTGCCGGCATAACCTGCACAACGACATGCAGTCTACTGATGGGCACGCCGTCGCGGCATTCCATGCGCCCACAAACCGCCCACGCCTAGACGGCCCGCAATGCGAACTCATCCAACGGACGCGTCCGGCACAGCTTCACACTACCTGCGGCTGTGCTTGCCGGGACGACTGCGCGGCACAGCCGGCTCGTCGTGCGGCGGATGACGGTCTGCATGCGCCCGACGCGTGGGCACGTAGACCTTTACGTCGTCGTCCTCATGCGCCTCGGGCGGCACGGCATGGCGCGGTCCAGACCTGGGACCGCCGCGCTTGCCCTGGCGCGCAGAACGACCGCGCGCAGCGCTGCGGCGCTTCTGATCGCGCGCGCGATTTGCGCTTACAACCACCAGCAGCACTATCACCAGGCACACCGCCGCCGCCAGTATGTACGTCAGCACGCGATTGATCGCGCTGTCGTATGCGCGCAGCGTGGTCGGCGACATCGTCGCGGCAGGCGTAGGCACAGGCGTGGGCGTGGGCGCCGGACTGGGCGTAGCCGCGCCCAACGAGATCGTGATCGGCCCGGCTATGGCCTCGCGCGTCGCGCCATCGGACTGCGTCATAGTGGCCACAAACGTGAACATCTCATAGCCGGTCACGGTGTACTGCGCGGTTATGGGCATGCTCTCGCCGGCGCGCAGCGTGTCGACATGGGTTATCGCGCCGCGCGTGCGCTCCATGACGTCTATGCCGGTTATGTCCGAGGAGCCGCCGTTGCTCAAAAGCAGCGTAAACGTGACCGTATCGCCGCTGTACACCGCGGTCTTGTCGGCCTGCGCGCTGAGCGTCAGCCCGGCCTCGTCGGTCTCGCTGACCACGTCTATCGTAAGCGAATTGGACACGGCCGTCACATCGCTGCCGGTGGTGTCCTTGGCAGTTATGGTGAACTTGAACGTCGTGCGCGACTGTATGCGCACCGACTTGGCATAGACCGTGTCGTTGCCCGCGCGCAGATCGTCTATGAAGCCCAGATCGCCCAGCACCTGATCGCTGAGCTGTATCTTGCGGTAGCCCACGTTGCCATTGTTTATCAGCTTGCAGCGCAACATCACGGTGTCGCCCGGATTGACCAGCGTCGCGTCGGACTCAAGCACGACCTCCAGGCTGGGTTGCGCGATCTTTATCGACGAAGCGGCGATGTCCTTTTGCACTATGTCCTGGCTGCCCTCGTATGAATAGCTGACGCTGGGCGCGCTGGTGAGCGCCGTCGAGCCCACGGTGACGCGCTTGGTGAACGTCTTTTTCTCGTCCACGCCCAACTTATCCAGCGTGCCCACCTCGCCGAACAGCGAGTCGGTTATGCTGATGTCGACCAGCGGCACATTGCCGGTGTTCTTTACGGTATACGTCAGCGTCACGCGCTGGCCGGGCTGCGCATATGTCATCGACTGCGAGCGGCTGAACTCCAGATCCGGGCGCATGCTCACCCGCTCAACGCTGACCGCCACCGGCTTTTTGCGCTGCTGTTCATACAGCGGATCGCCCTTGGCCAGCACATAAGTCACGTTGACCCGCGCCTCGCCGGCGTCCAGCATCGCGTCGGTCACCTCTATCTCGCCCGACCAGGTCTTGCGCTCGCTCAGGTCGAGGTCGTAGGGCCCCCACAGTACATTGCCCGCATCGTCGCTCAGCGTCACATCGCCTATCACATCGTCGCCCTGATTTATCAACTCGACGCGCGCCTGATAGCTGCCCGCCACCGTAAGCTCATCCGTATCCAGCGTCAGCGTGGCCTCCAGCGGGTCGTATTGTTCCTGTTCCTCCAGCGCCGCGGCCTCAAGCGCATTGGCTACTATACCCGCAGGCGCTCCCAGGGCCGGCGCACACAGCGACAGCGCCATCAGCGCTACCAGCGCCATAAACACGCCGAGCATCCCGCCGTGTCCGTCATGCATTGCCACTGTTTCCGCCTCCCTTCACGCATTTGTCGCACATATATAAGTACAGTTTATTTTATGACAGCCATCCCTGCTTGTCAAGTTCGCGCCCGAATCGGCGTTTTACAGTAGCACATTTGTTGCATTTGTCACCGTATCGTCATTAAAGCGTAGTATTTAGCGGCGACTTTGCGCAAAACAGCGCTCAACACCCAACAGGCAGCCCAACCGCACCGCGTCACTAACCGCATGGATGCCGGCGCTGCACTCCCGCGCCCGTGACGGCGCCGCATGTGGACGTGCGCTCGCGCTGGCAGATCCATAAGGGCCTTGCCAATCAGCAGTGCCCTGGCCTGATTAGGGCTGCCGCGCGGCTTGACATGCTGACAGCCCAGCCATAAATCGCCAAAGTATGCCGAAAAGTCATGCCGCCAATGCAGGTGGTGTGCTCGCCGGTTGAACTGACAGGCACGCCAGACGCAGGCCCATAATATAAATGCGGTCGAAACGGCAGGCCGGTGCCTGTCGCAAATTTGGGCGCGACGTTAATGCGTACGCCCCTCGAAGTGGCGGTTGCAGCGGCAGGCCTTCGTTTCCCGACGGCCGGGCGCAGCGTCGATACGACCATAACTTGACAATGGTGATTGCAGCGGCAGATTAGCATTTACCGGCGCCTGGCCATGTCTGCAATGCAGGCCATGAATTGACAGAACACTCTGCGGCGGCAAGCCGTGCATTTACAGAACCCTCTGCGGCAGCAAGCCGTGCATTGACAGAACACTCTGCGGCGGCAAACCATGCGCTGGCAGACTCCAGTTACCAGCAGCGCGCAATCACGCCGCGCAGACGCGCACGCTCCAAGCATGTGACGGCCTGCTGCCGATACCCGCTCCGCGGCTGCACGCCGCCCAATTTGAGCCGCCGACGCATGGCGAAGCTCGCCGTGCACAGCTAAAGGCGTGAGTTCGCTCCGTAAATTGGCTTGGCCGCCTCCCGCGCCTACCGGCTGCCAGGCACAAAAAAAGCCCGCTCCCATTGTGGAAGCGGGACAAATCAAATCCCATGAGTGCCGTCTGCTCCGTCTTTTTCACCCGCCACGCTGGCAGGGCGGTGCCCTACAGTCGCTTGCTGCCGTCCCCTGGCACCCCGAAGGGCGGGGGCATGACATCCACGATCTGACGCGGGCTCCATTTTATGAAGTGTCGGTAAAAACAAGAACATAACGTACACCACAGGATATCTGGCGAATTGTACGACCTGACTGCACGCCCGGCCCGGCGTCGCCGCCTCACCGGCTGCATTTTTATCAGGCAAGCAAATTATACAGCCTTACACCCCAACTGTCAAGTGCATCTACCCATTTGTCATGTTTTTTCAATATTTTAGCGTGCCCGCCTCATATGCGCCGCTGCACGATCTCGCCCGCGCGCTTGTATATCATGCCCTCGCCGACGTAACCGCGCACGCTCGAGGTCGGGTACACGCTCGCGCGCCGGCCTATCACCGTGCCCGGATTCAGCACGCTGTTGCAGCCGATCTCGGCCCCGTCGCCCAGCAGCGCGCCCAGCTTCTTGAGGCCCGTGTCCAGCCTGACCTCGCCCATGCGCACCGATACCGGCGTCTTGTCGCTCTTGACATTGGACGTTATCGAGCCTGCGCCCATGTGCGCCTTGTAGCCCAGTATCGAATCGCCGACATAGTTGTAGTGCGGCGTCTGTACGCCGTCGAACAGTATGCAGTTTTTCAATTCCACAGAGTTGCCCACGACGCAGCCCCGGCCCACCAGCGCCGCGCCGCGTATGAACGCACAGTGCCGCACTTCGGTGCCCGCGTCGATTATCGCCGGCCCGCCTATGTACGCCGAACCAAACACATGCGCATCCCTGTGCACCCACACGTCCTCGGCCACGCGCTCAAACTCGGTCCCATCCAGCTGCGCGCCCAACTCGCGTATGAAGCCCTTCAGCTCGCCCAGCACCTGCCACGGATACTCGCAACCCGCCAGCAGTGCCGCCGCGCGCGTGTGCTCCAGATCGAACAGCGCCGCCGTCGTCAGTTCATATACCGATCCACCCATCTTGTGACGTCCTCCCATCGTATATCTTATGCGCGCGTTGCGCGGCGTATTCACTCATGCGCATATGTCGCGCATCAAATTCGTCCAAAAACTGCGCGCGCGACTCCATCCGGCAGGAAACCGGCACGCACGCGGCGTATTCAGATAATCGAAATCAATTTTGCAAAGGAGCATTACCATGAGCAAACAGATACTGCATACCGATTCCGCACAGGGCGCCATCGGCCCGTACTCCCAGGCGACTCGCATCGCCGACTTCGTGTTCACCAGCGGCCAGCTCGGCATAGACCCCGCCACCGGCAAACTCGCCGACGGCGTGCAGGCGCAGGCCGCTCAGTCCATGCGCAACATAGGCGCGATACTCGCCGCCGCCGGCCTGGATTACGCCGCCATCGTCAAGACGACCATATTCGTAAAAGATCTGGCCGACTTCAAGACCGTGAACGACGTCTACGCGTCCTTCTTTGAGGGCGACTATCCGGCGCGCAGCTGCGTGCAGGTCGCCGCGCTGCCCATGGGCGGACTGGTCGAGATCGAGTGCATCGCGCGCGCCTGAAACCCGCGGCGCTGCCGACTCAAAACATATCGAATGGCATTTGACGAGCGCGCACTGGCAAAGTGCGCGCTTGCGCTTTGCAGCCGCGTCTGGCGGTTGGCTTCATACTGTCTTGCGCCGCGTTTGGCTTGTCGTGTGACTTGCGCTTTGCCGGTGCGCCCGGCTTTTGGCTTCATACCGCCTTGCGCCGCGTTTGGCTTGTCGTGCGATTTGCACATTGCCGGTGCGCTTGGCTTTTGGCTTCATACCGCCTTGCGCCGCGTTTGGCATATAGTGTGACTTGCGCTTTGCCTACGCGCCCGACTGTTGGCTTCATATCGCCTTGCGCCGCGTTTGACATATCGCATGACTTGCGCTTTGCCGGTGCGCCCGGCTTTTGGCTTCATACCGCCTTGCGCCGCGTTTGGCTTGTCGTGCGACTTGCTGACGCGGTTTGTCATGCATCTCAGGGCCTTCTGTCTGTCTCATGCTTTGCCGCCGCTTCGCACAACTGTTTGCATTGCGTACAGTCTTTTGCTTACAGCGCAGTTTGCCGCTTTGAAGAGCAATTTTCAGCTTTCGCATTTCCCGGCCATGTCACGGTCTTACCACGTAGCGCGGATTTCGCAATGCCATATGGCCTATGCTCATAACGTCGTGCCCGAATAATCCCGGTTGTCCCCCACAACACATTTTGCCGCGCAGATTTCGCCGTGCCGCGCGGCTTTTGCGCAATTACTCCGCAACCCGCGGCTCGCGCCACGCGTTCAACGCAAAAGAACGGCGCGCACCGCCCGCCGTTCTTCAATTGCCTCCAGTTTGGGATCAGTCGGCTACTTCCATCTGAACGCGCTCGATCTGCGCGCCCAGCGAGCGCAACTTCTGCTCCAGGCACTCGTAGCCGCGGTCTATAAAGCGCACGCCGCTTATCTCGGCCACGCCCTCGCACCCCAGCGCCGCCACCACCAGCGCCGCACCTGCGCGCAGATCGCTGGCGTGCACGCGGCAGCCTGTCAGCCTGTCCACACCCTCTATTATCGCTATCCGATCCATCACGCGGATGTTTGCGCCCATGCGCAGCAGCTCCTCGGCGTACTTGAACCGGCTCTCATATATCGTCTCGTTTATGACCGACGAGCCGCCCGAAGTGCACAGCAGCGCCGTTATCGGCTGTTGCAGATCGGTCGGGAAGCCCGGATAGTACTGGGTCTTTATCGTCACGCCGCGCGGCCGGCCGCCGGTGGCGCGCACATGTATAACGTCCTCCTGGCTGTGCACATATATGCCCATCTCCAGCATCTTGGCGGTCAGCGCCTCCATGTGCGTGGGTATGACGCCATGTATCTCGACATCGCCATGCGTCGCGGCCGCAGCCAACATCAGCGTGCCGGTCTCTATCTGGTCGGGTATTATTGCATAGCGCGTGCCGTGCAGCGTGCGCACGCCCCGCACGCGTATCGTGTCGGTGCCCGCGCCTTTTACCGAGGCGCCCATGCTGTTGAGGAAGTTGGCCACATCGACCACATGCGGTTCGCGCGCGGCGTTATGTATCTGCGTGACGCCCTGCGCCTTGACCGCGGTGAGCATGGTGTTGATCGTCGCGCCGACGCTGGGCATATCGAGGTACACCTCGCCCCCCAGCACCTCGTCGCTGTCTACATACATCACGCCCGCATTGCTGGTATAGTTTACATTCAGCGTGCGCAGGCCCTTTATGGTCTGATCGATGGGCCGCGAACCTATGTTGCAGCCGCCGGGCATCGGCACCTCGGCTCTCCCGAACCGCCCCAGCAACACGCCCAACAGGTAGTACGACGCCCGCATGCGACATGTAAGACTCAGCGGCGGCTTATACGAATTCAGCGTGCGCGCGTCGATGCGCATCACGCGGTTTTCAAACGACACCTGCGCGCCCAGCTCGGTAAGCATTTCAGCCAGCACGTACACGTCGTCGATCTCGGGCAGGTTCTCGATATATGACACGTCGTCGGCCAACAGTGCCGCAGGTATTATCGCCACAGCGGCGTTCTTGCCGCCGCTGACGTTCACGCTGCCGCGCAACGGCTGTCCGCCGCGAATTCTGAGCACATCTTCAATCGCCATATCGTAAATCCGGCCAGGTAAAGCCGGCTCACCTCCTGCACCGCGCGGCGCGCCGCGCGACTTGTCAAAGCGGGATGTGCGCAAGCGCGCACGAAACACGCCGGCCCGCCTTCATTAATATGTGCGGGCGACGCTCCACAGTATCTAATTATACACATTTTTACGCCGCCGTGCAACCTTTTGCTGACGTTTAGTCTGCATTTGATGTGCTTACACTGTTAAGCTGATGTCAATCCTGCTTAAATTGGGGTAAATTATGCAAGATTTAACACCACGCCTTCACCGGCCGCGCTGTAACGCGCCGCGCAACGCGCGAATAGTATAAACCATCCGGGAGGTGAGCCGATTTGGAAAATCGGAATATCTGGGACATGGGCGCCCAAATGGACGCATTTGAAACCTTTAACGCAGGCAGCTCCGGCCAATCCGCGGCCGACATGCAGTCCGATACATACGCCGGCCGGTCCGCAGTCAACATGCAGTCCGATACATACGCCGGCCAGATCACGTCCGGCACGCAGTCCGATGCCGCCGGCCAAACCACGTCCGGCACGCAGTCCGATGCCGCCGGCCAGGATGCCGCCGACACGCAGTCGGATACATTTGCCAGCCAGTCGGGTGGTCAGACGATAACCTCGCGCATCTGTCCGCGCGGCTACTCGCGCTACACCTGGCGTACCGGCGACACGCTCGAGTCAGTCGCCCAGCGCTACGGCGTGACCACGACTTCCATAAGTGAAGCAAATCCGGGGATAGTGTTCACGCGGCTGAATTTCGGCGATGAGATCTGTGTACCCTTCGGCGCGACGGCATGCACGACAGGTCGACTCTACACGGTGCGGCGCGGCGACACGTTCACGTCGATTGCGGCGCGGCTGGGCGTGAGCGTGTACCATCTGACCGAACTCAACCCCTACGTAGATCCCACGACGCTTCAGATCGGCCAGCTGATCTGCGTGCCCGCGCAGTCCGGGCCGGTGGTAACGCCGCCGTCGTATCCGGGCGGCTGCACCGGCTGCACTGGGTCCACCGGCTCGACTGGCTCGACCGGGTCCACCAGTTCGACCGCATGCGCGGCCGACAACGTCACCATACTGATGCCGATGGGTTGGAGCTATGCCACGCTGCTGACGCGCTATGGCATATCGTACAATGCGCTGGCCGCCGCCAATCCCGGGCTCAACCTGGATGCCATACCCGCAGGCCAACGCGTATGCATACCGCCCGTCGGATCGCGCCGGCTGTGCGAAAAAGGCACGCGCTCGCATGTTATCTCGCAGGGCGAAACGCTGGACACGCTGGCCCAGCGCTTCAATACGACCGTCGCGCGCCTGTTGCGCATAAACGCCTCGCTTGCGCCCGCCGACTTCATCACGGGTCAGGTCATCTGCGCGCCGGAATGAGCCGCATTTGACAGCGCCGCCCGCACGGCGGTTGCGCCGGGCTCATGTAACAGCCGGGCATGCCGCTGCATACCGGCACATCTGACAATCATTGAGGGCCGCTCGGATTTGCCGGGCGGCCCTCAATAGCCGATTTGCTTACTTATTCACGCTGACATTGCGCCGCTTCACGCTGACTCTGCGCCGCCCGTGCAAAAACAAAAGCGCCGCAGCTCGCGCCGCAACGCACATACTCGCTTCCACCTCTCACGCCTTTGCGTACAGCTGCCGCCGGCTGTCTTCCGCGCGCCGCCCGCGCAAAACAAAAGCGCCGCAACGCATGCCGCAACGCACATACTCACTTACGCCTCTCACGCCTTTGCCTTTGCGCACCGCTATCGCCGGCTGTCTTCCGCGCGCCGCCCGCGCAAACAAAAGCGCCGCAGCTCATGCCGCAACGCACATACTCACTTCCGCCTCTCATGCCTTTGCCTTTGCGCACCGCTGCCGCCGGCAGTCTTCCGTGCGCCGCCCGCGCAAAACAAAAGCGCCGCAGCTCGCGCCGCAACGCTCCGTTCTCCTACGCGGCTTTGGCACTGCGTCCGCCGCCGCGCGCCTCGCTTGCAACCGATCCGTCCGATGCCGCCTGCGCGCATGCCCATCGCGCCGCACGCTCCGATGGTGGGTGCTGCACCGCCTTCGCACACCGCGCCCTGCGCCCACGCACATCCGCGCCACCCGGCGAATCCCGACCGCCGCGCACATCGGCACACGTCAGTCATTGAGTTTATGTTACCACAATCCACTCATGTTTGCGAGCATATCGAGGTTATTTTACGATTAAGTAAAGCATGTCATTTTAACAAACAATTCTCTTTTTTTGTGCGTAGCCTTTTCAGGCACAAACTCTTTATTTCACGGGTAAATCATGTTAGAATAGTGCTGATTTGATATCGTCCGACGCATCGCGTCGGGCCGGTCAGCTGCAGACCCGACGCAATGCTCAAGGAGGTTTATATGATTACCGCACGGGAAAAGCAAGTACTGCGCGAACTGGCGGCGCATCAGATGGAACTGGCGACCACGCCGCGCAATCAGGAACTCGTGAGTCTCTGGCTCAAGCATAACGCGTGCCTTGATTCGCGCCCCACGGTCTACATAGAGTGGGGCACGTTCGAACAGGAGGTCATACCGCCGCTGCTGCGCTGTGAAAACGAGGAGGCCCGCCAACTCGAATACGCGCTGTACGCCAACTTCATCGGTCAGGAGCTGTTTGGCGACGACAGCGTGGTTCCCGATTACATGCCGGTCGGCGTCAACACTCACTTTGTGCCGTTCGGCATAGAGGTCAAGGTCGACCACGCCGCAGGCGGCGGTCTGGGCCACCACTTCCATGAAGTGCTGCACGACCTGGGCGAGGACTTCCACAAGCTGGGCAAGTCCACCTACGGCGCCGACATGCAGAAGTCCCAGGCGCAACTGGAGCGCTGCAATCTGCTGTTTGGCGACATACTGCCCGCAAAGCTGACGGGCGCATGCCTGTACGCCGTGCCCACTCAGTGCATCGTGCACATAATGAGCATGGAAAACATGCTCTTTGCGATGTACGACTACCCCGAGCTGTTCCACAAGATGATGGACATGCTCACAAACGACTACATAGAATACTTCCGCTTCCGCGAGACGCGCGGCCTGATACTGCCCACTACGCGCAACGAGTGGGTGGGCAACGGCTCATTTGCGTTCACCGACGAGCTGCCCGGCCCCGAGATCGCCGCGCGCCGTCAGCTCACCTCCCACGACGTATGGGGCTTCCTCGACTCGCAGGAGACCACCGGCATCTCACCCGACATGTACGCCGAATTCGTGTTCCCCTACTACAAGCGCATCGCCGAGCAGTACGGCATGCTGTCGTACGGCTGTTGCGAGGCCGTCGACCCGATCTGGGACAAGTGCCTGCACGCCATGCCCAACCTGCGCAAGGTGTCGATATCGCCCTGGTGCAACGAGGAGCTCATGGGCGAACGCCTGCGCGGCACCAACATCGTCTACCACCGCAAGCCCTCGCCCAACATGCTGGGCACCGGCACTGTGCTCGACGAGGACGCCGTGCGCGCCAGCACCCGGCGCACGCTCGCCGCGGCCCGCGGCTGCACAATAGAGTTCGCTCAGCGCGACGTCTACACCGTAAACCACGACATGCCCAAGGTGCGCCGCTACGTCGAACTCATACGCCAGTGCTGCGAAGAGGCATAACGCCTCCGCGCCGCTTCCTTCACACTGCCCCGGCCCGAAATCGGGCCGGGGCACGTTGCGGGCCGCGCATGCGCTTCAGCGCGCCCAAAAACCGGCCGGCCAAATGCTTGACGCGGCGGCTGAGGTGTTGTACACTACTTACTATACGCAAACAAGGAGGTCGGGCAAATGCTGTCTACGCTGGACATGAGCATACTGGAGATACTGTACGCCGACGCGCGCACGCCCCTTACCGATATAGCCACCATGACGGGCCACGATCTGGACGAGATACAGGATTCGATCAAGCGTCTCGAGCGCGAAAAGATAATACTCAAGTACCCCGCCCTGATCAACTGGGACAAGACCACCACCGAACGCGTCGAGGCGATTATCGAAGTGCGCGTGACGCCTCAGCGCGATCAGGGCTTCGACGCCATCGCCGCGCGCATATACCGCTATGAGGAAGTGCGCTCGGTATACCTGATGAGCGGCGGCTACGACCTGTGCGTCATGGCCGAGGCGCGCACGATGCGTCAACTCGCGTTCTTCGTAGCCGAAAAGCTGTCCACGCTTGATTCGGTCATCTCCACCGCCACCCACTTCATGCTCAAAAAGTACAAGGAGGATGGCGTCATATTTGAGGGTGCCGACGCCGGCGATCACAGATTGGCGGTGTCGCCGTGAATTACGACAAGGTAATGTGCCAGCGCGTACTGGCTACGCCCCCTTCGGGCATACGCAAGTTCTTCGATATAGTGTCCACAATGAAGGACGCCATATCGCTGGGCGTCGGCGAACCCGACTTCGTGACCCCGTGGAACATGCGCGAGGCCGCGATTTATTCCATCGAACAGGGCCAGACCCACTACACCTCCAACTGGGGCACGATAGAACTGCGCCAGGCCATCGCACGCTACCTCAGCGAGCGCTATGGCATAAACTACGCGCCCGAAAACGAGATCTGCGTGACCATCGGCGCAAGTGAAGGCATCGATCTGGCGTTGCGCGCGATCTGCGAGCCGGGCGACGAGGTGATGGTGCCCGATCCGGCATACGTATCCTATCAGCCCGGCATAATCTTCGCCGGAGCCACGCCGGTGCCGCTGGCCACCCGCCGCGAGGACGAGTTCAAACTGACTGCGCAGGCCGTGCGCGCCGCGCTCACGCCCCGCACAAAGGCGCTGATACTCCCCTATCCCAACAACCCCACCGGCGCGATACTCAATCGCGCTGAGCTCGAGGCCATTGCCGACGTGCTGCGCGATACCGACGTGTTCGTGATATCCGACGAGATTTACTCCGAGCTGACCTACGGCGGCGCGCGCCATGTGAGTTGCGCGTCGGTGGACGGCATGTACGAACGCACGATAACCTTAAACGGATTTTCAAAGGCGTTTGCGATGACCGGCTGGCGCATAGGCTACATATGCGCGCCCGCGCCTGTCATGAAGTCGATAGTCAAGATACATCAGTTCACGATCATGTGCGCACCGACTGCCGCGCAGGCCGCCGCCCTGGAAGGCCTCAAGGATGGCTTTGACACCGGTTTTGCCAAGGTCGGCGAGATGACCCGCGAGTATGACCGCCGCCGCCGGCTGATAGTCAAAGGCTTCAACGACATGGGCCTTGAATGCTTTGAACCGCTGGGCGCGTTCTACGCATTCCCGTCGATACGCTCCACCGGGCTGACTTCGGACGAGTTCTGCACCCGGCTGCTCAACGATAAACACGTGGCATGCGTGCCCGGCACCGCGTTCGGCGAAGCGGGCGAAGGCCACATCCGCTGCTCCTACGCCACGTCCACCGATAAGATAAAGCTTGCGCTTGCCCGCATAGCCGAGTTCGTAAACCAGCTCAAAGGCTGAGCGCGGCCCCACCACCGATATCATACAGCAGACAGGCACGCGGCGGGATCGGACGCTTAAGGCGCATCCGTCCCGCCGCGCCTGAATATGACTGACCTGGAGGCGATTTCACCATGGACGATGCCGCATTGCTGGACATCTGCCGGGCCGAGGGCGCAGCCGACGCGCGCGTGATCGATACCGGCAAAATACCGTTTGACCCCAAACTGCGCTCGTACTGCGCCGCCAATGCCTGCGGCTCTTACGGCCGCAACTATGCCTGCCCGCCGCATGTGGGCGAGCCCGACGAGCTTATCGCGCGTGCAAAGTCGTACCGCCGCGCACTGCTGTTTCAGACGGTGGGCGAATTGGAGGACTCATTTGACATCGAGGGCATAAACCGCGCCGGTCAACGCCACAAGGAGGTCTGCGCGGCCATATTCGACCGCATAGTCCCTCAGCTGGGCCGGCACATGGTGCTGGCCGCCGGCGGCTGCGGCAAGTGCAAGACCTGCGCGGCCGTGACGGGCGAGCCGTGCCGGTTCCCCGATCAGGCGGTCAGCTCGCTTGAGGCGTACTGCATGAACGTGAGCCAGCTCTGCGGCAAGTGCGGCATGAAGTACATAAATGGTGCAAACACCGTCACTTTTTTTGCGATGTGCCTGTTTGACTGATGGCGCGTCTGGCGCATGTGCGGGTTTGGCGCGGGGTTGACTTGCGTTTGGCGCGCGCCGCCTGTCGGCTCGATGAAATGCGCATGTGCGGGTTGACGCGGAGTTGACTTGCGTTTAGTGTGGGTCGCCTATTGGCTCGGTGCCACACGCATGTGCGGGTTGACGCGGAGTTGACTTGCGATTTGTGTGCGTCGCGTGTCGGCTCGGTGCAATGCACATATGCAGGTTGAGGCGAAGTCTACTCACGTTTGGCGCGCCACCTGTTGGCTCGGTACAACGCGCATGTGCGGGTTGACGCGGAGTTGACTTACGTTTGGTGTGCGCCGCGTGTCGGCTCAGTGCAACGCGAGTGCGTGGGTTCGACGCGGGGTTGACTTGTGTTTGGTGCGCGCCGCGTATCGGCTCGGTGCAACGCACATGTGCGAATTGATGCAAAGTTGACTTGCGTCTGGTGTGCGCCGCCTGTCGGTTCGATGCAACGCGCATGTGCGGGTTTGACTTGCGATTGGTGCGCGCCGCCTGTCGGCATGGTGCAACGCGCGTGCGCAGGTTTTGTGCGGGATTGGCTTGCGATTGGTGCGCGTTGTGCGTCGACCTGGTGCAATGCACATGTGCAGGTTGATGCGGAGTCGATTCACGTCCGGCGCGCGCCGCCTGTCGGCTCGATGCAATGCACCCACGCAGGCCTGACACATCCGCGCGTATCCACCATAAACCGCAATACACCTGCCCGAGCAACACGCCCGCTCATGCGGAGCGCAACTTTTCGGCATGATCCATGTATGCGCCACATCCCGCTTCAGCGACAATCGGCTCATATACCGGCTGGCACAGCACGCGCCGCCTGCTTCAGCCCACCCCTCCACGTACGCCTTTGCAGGAGGTACTGCATGACGATAAGACCTACCCGGCCAGACGAATATCCGGCTACCGAAAGCCTGACGCGCGACGCGTTCTGGAACAAGTACCAACCGGGCTGCGACGAACACCTGATACTACACAACTTTCGCCGAGATCCGGCATTTGTACCCGAGCTTGACTGCGTGCTCGAGGACGACGGTGAACTGATAGCTCACATAATGTACTGTCGCGCCCACCTGGACTCCGAGCGCGCCGGCCGCGTGCCCGTGCTGATGTTCGGCCCGATAAGCGTGCGCCCCGACCGTCAGCATCAGGGCTACGGCAGCGCGCTGATAAACGAAACTCTCTCGCGCGCTTCGGCGCTGGGGCATGGCGCAGTGCTGATAACCGGTTCGCCTGCCTATTATGCGCGCTTTGGCTTTGAGAGCTGCTCCCGCCACGGCATATACTACCGCAACGCTGATCGCTCTGATCCGGCTGATTATTTCATGTGCCGGGAGCTTCGCCCCAATTACCTGCCCGGTGGGCTCAGCCTGTTTGTGGAGCCCGCAGGGTATACCGTGGATTCAGCTGAGCTCGAACGCTTCGAGATGCTGTTTCCGCCCAGACGTAAGGAGCGTCGCCCTGGTCAGCTGAGGTGACCGGGGTACGCGCTTTCTTTTTAGGAAAAAAGAAAGCTGCAAAGAAAAACCTTTCTGGGCTTTTCACTTGTTGTGGGTTTTTGTGCTTGAATTGGGCTTTGCGCTTGGCGTGGGCTTTGCGCTTGACCTTGGCTTTACGCTTGGTAAGGGCTTTCTGTTTGGCACGGGCTTTCCACTTGACCTTGGCTTTACACTTGGTATGTGCTTTCCACTTGGCACGGCTTCGCGCTTGATAAGGGCTTTACGCTGGACTTGAGCTCTACGCTTGGCGCGAGCTTTGCGTTTGGCTCAGGCTTTCAGCTTGGCACGGACTTTCCGTTTGGCACGAGCTCTGCGCTTGATAATGGCTTTACGCTGAACTTGGGCTCTACGCTTGGCGCGAGCTTTGCGTTTGGCTCAGGCTTTCCGTTTGGCACGGACTTTCCGTTTGGCACGAGCTCTGCACTTGGCTCAGGCTTTCCGCTTGATCTGGGCTTTCGCTGCTGATGCCGCTTGGATTTGTGCCATGTGAGACGTTTTTGCCGTTATCGTGCAACGCCTTACTTTATGACTGCACGCTTTTCAATGGCATGATTCTATGCATGCGTTCACCGGTTTGGCCTGCTTATGGCAAAAGCATAGGCGACATGCTTTCTGGCATGTCGCCTATGCGCGTTTTTATGCCTATTGCTTATCGTCGTCCAACAACCTGCGCGTCAACTTGTCGAGCTGATTCGTCAGTCGCGACAGTTGCGACTCAAGCTCTACTATTCGCTGCCGCATCGCGTCCACGTTCTCATCCTCCGGCTGGACTCCCGCGCCCTGTCCCACCGCTACGGCCGTGCGCTCCGTCGGCACTGCTGGCTCGGATGCCGTGCCGACCGGCGCGCAATCGTCCGTCTGGGTGGGCTTAGGCTCAGTCAGCGTTATGCCCCATCGCTCTGCCACACGCGCTGGCGCCGCAGGTTTCGAAGACGGCGTAGCCTCTGCCTGCCCCACCTCCAGCTTGAATCCCCACTGCCCTTTGCCACTGCGCCCTGGCGTATCCGGCGCAAAGCCCCATATCTTCGCCGCATCGCGCGTATATGGCTCCACGTCGGCCGATTCAGTTGTCGCCTTCGTCGCCTGTGCGTCGCCGGCAGACCCGGCCGTGACTTCGGCCGGCCCGTCGGTATATACGCAATCAGCCGTCTTCGCCGCCTGTGCGTCGCCGGCAGGCCCGGCTGTGACTTCGGCCGGCCCGTCGGTATATGACACGCCATCAGCCGCGTTCACTGCTTCACAGTTCTTCGAACTGCCGCCGTCCTGTCCTGGCCTGATCTCTGATCCGACCGCCGCAAAGCCCCAGGCCTCGGCCGCATTGGCCAACGCCCCGCCCGCAGCCACGCCCGCCGACGAAGCATCTGCCGTCTGAGCGTTATCACCGCTTGCGACATCAGCACCCACGGGGCTCAGCCCCGCTGATTGCACTCCGGCGTCGCGATGAGCTATCGACATGCCATCGCCGGCACCGGCCGCCGCAGATGCCTCGGCAGCTCTGCCGTCGGATGATAACCGCACATCGTCAGTCAAAGCTGCTTTGGCGTCGGCATTGTCATGCGAATACACGCTTGCGGCATGCTTGCGCTCAATCGGCGCATCAGCCGCCGTCGCAATCCCGCCTGCCGGGCCAAAGCCCCATTTAAGCGCCGCGTCCGCCGCATCGCCGTCCGCCGCTTGGTCTCCAGTGCGCTCGGCTTCGCCGGACTCAGACACAGCTTGCGCTCTGCCATTCGACTGCGCAGCGCGCGCTGCCCGCACACGCTGCTCAACCGCCTTGCGCGCCGCCTGCAACAGCTGGTATGACGCGTTGTCCTCTGCATCCATATACCCGTGAGCGTCGACGTCCGGCGTCTGAGCCACATCGAACTCGGGCTGGCGCCCCTTAAACTGCTCAAACTCGGGTGCGGCGCTTGGCCTTGCCGCATTCCAAGGCATGCCGGACTCATGCTCGCCGGTTTGCGCCGCATCACGCTGATTTCGCGCGGGCTCGCCAGCTTGCGCCGCGCCCCGCTGATTCTGCGCAGGCTCGCCGGTTTGCGCCGCACCCCACTGATTCTGCGCAGCCTCGCCGGCTTGCGCCGCACCCCACTGATTCTGCGCAGCCTCGCCGGCTTGCGCCGCACCCCACTGATTCTGCGCAGCCTCGCCGGCTTGCGCCGAGCCCCGCTGGTTCTGCGCAGCCTCGCCGCCCGCGCGCATGGAGTGCGCTATCGCATCACGTATATCGCTATGCCGCTGGGCGAGCGTGCGCCGCGCATGATCCGCAACCTCGCCAGCCCGCCGGCCCGCTTCAGACGACGCCCATCCGCGCTCGCGACCCTGCACGCCGTTAGTCGCGCGCTCCACGGCGCTGCGTATCTGTCGATATGCATCGCCGAATATCTCGCTTACTCGCTCGCTCGCCGCCGAGAAGTCGACCTCCCAATCCGGCGTGCGCTGCTCGTCCCGCGTTGACCTGTTGTTGGCCGTATCGCCCTTCTGGCCGTCGCTCGGCTGTCCCGTGCGCGCATCATGCCATCCGTTCCAGTCCCCATCCATTTCGCTACCTCCACCCGCGTCATGCGCGTTGTTGCGTGCCGCGTCCCAGGCGCGGCGCGCGCTGTTTGCCATCTGTTCCATCTCTCCGGCAATGCGCTCGGTGCCCAGCGTCAATGCCCGCGCCACGGCATCGCCCAGTTCCTTGCACCAATCCTCAATGCCGGCTGCTCGCGCCGCATCGTCCGCCTGAGCCGCATTGTCGCCGCCGGTTTCGCCAGCAGATGCGCCCTGACGCCCGTCCTCGGCCCGGCTCGCCTGTGCGGCATCGCCAGAAGAGTCACCGGTCATCCTAGCTCTCGCCGCGTCGTCGCCTGCAATGGGCTTTCCACAGCATTCCGCGTTTCGGACGCCTTCATCTTTCGATGCGGCAGTAGCCGCATTGTCAACGCCATCCACAGCATTAGCCGCCGCGTCGTCGCCTGTAACGGTCTTTCCACAGCATTCCGCGTTTTGGACGCCCCCGGCTTTCGATGTAGCAGTAGCCGCATTGTAAACGCCATCCGCTGCATTGGCCTCCGCGTCGTCGCCTGAGGCAGGCTCGCCACAATGTTCTGCGTTTTGGACGCCCCCGGCTTTCGATGTAGCAGTAGCCGCACTGTCAGCGCCATCCGCAGAATTGGCCTCCGCGTCGTCGCCTGTAACGGCCTTGCCACAATATTCCGTGTTTTGTACGCCTTCATCTTTCGATGCGGCAGTCGCCGCATTATCAGCGCCATCCGCAGAATTAGCCACAGCTCTCAGCCCATCGCCGGCAGCGACGCCCTTCACCGGCGGCGTATCGCCTGCATCCGGCGGCGCGTCCACCGCTGTGTGCGCGCGCTCCGGCCCCAGTGGCAGTCGCGTTTCCCCGGCCTGCTGTTCCTGCGCGCGTCGCCGGTCTATGTAGCGCTCGACCTCCTCGCGCGTTATCGCCCAGGTGCGCGTCAGCTCGTCCACCGGGATCTGGTAGCCCTGATGCCGGTTGTTGTTGTCCAGCGTGACGTCCAGCTTGCGCGCGCGTATCATGCGGCGTATCGTCTCCTCGTTGCGCCGCACCAGTTCGGCCACGTCTTTGACCGTCAAATAGTCCATAGCCGCCTCCTCCCGCTACGCCTGGCCGCCCTCGTCCGCCGCGCCAAACGCGCTCAGCACGCGCCCTATCGCCGCATCCAGTTCGCCGCCGGCATGCTCCAGCCAGCTCAGCGCGCCTCCGGCCATGCCTGCCAGCTGCGGTTGCGCACCGGCCCATGCGCGCTGCGCGCCCTGCCATGCCGCCCCGGCTGCGCGGCCCAGCTGTGCGCGCGCGTCATCGACGCCCTGTTTAAGTTCGGGCGCCTTGCGCTCCACGAACCGCACCGCGCCGTCAAACCACTCGGCCAATCGCGCCGCGCCCGGCTCCAGCGCCGCCTGCTCCAGCCACATGCCCGCCTTCGCGCACAGCTTTAGCATGTCGCAGGTGACCTTCACGCCCACCGGCAACCCGCACACTATGCCCAGCGCCAGCGCTACGCCGCCCAGCACGCCGCCAAAGCCCAGCAACAGCCCTGCCAGCTGTACCACGCTCAGCCCCGCATACACGCCCATAGCGCCGCTTACAAACAGCGCCAGCGCTATAAGCAGCGCCTCAGCCACCGCCCGCAGCACTTCGGCCACGCGCTCGCCGCTCATGCGCCCCTCTTGCCCGGCGCGCAGCGCATCCGACTGCGCCTGGCCCGCGCGCACGCTCGCGCCTATGAACCGCAGGCAATCGTCGCTCAGGCTCACGCCCTCCACGCCGCCGTCGCGCAGCACGCAGAACGCCGCATAGCAGCGCATAAGCTCATCCGCCGCGGCGCCATCGATATCCTTAAGTGGCGGGCGCTGCGCCGCCTGAGCCGCTTCGGCCGCGCGACAGATGCTGTCCAGCGCTTCACCCGCAGGCTGCTGAGTATCGTCCGGCGCGCCGGTCTCGCTCATGCGCAGCAGCGCCCGCAGCACGTTCTCACTCGAGCCGTCCAGCGCCGGCTTGAGCCGCTCCGCGCCCGCCTGCTCCACAAACGCCCGCACCGTGCCCAGAAACCGCGCGCGCTGCGCCTCGTCCATCGCCTGTGCGTCCATTATGTTCTCCAGCGCATGGCGCACGTACTCGCCGTCGCTCAGCGTGCCCTGCAGCTCGCGGTCGAATGCCTCAAGCCCGCTCCGCAGCGACTCCAATACCTCGTCCAGCCCATCCTCGCCATATCGCGCCCAGTCCAGCCGCATCGCCCTGTACGCGCCGACCTTGCCCGCCAGTTCCTCCAGCTCCAGGTACTTCTCGGCAATCGCGAGTGCCAGCTCCTCCTTATTTATCATATATATATCCTCCATATTGTTAGTAGCATTGCAATGTAGTATTGGACCTATGCTAATGCTACAACGGCGCGCACACTTTGTCAAGGCCAAGCCTAAGCGTTTAAGCTGGGATGAGTACAATTCTAATCCGGCTTTAAACTGAGCGCGCGGGGCGCATATTCAAGGCGCGGTTTGCGGCTTGTGAGTGCCCGGGCTATGTGATATAATACGCTCAAACGTCGGAGTCGGCTCCGACAAACAATACATTCGGGAGGTCTACATTATGCGCGTAACAGTCTGGAACGAGTACGAGCACGAGCGCCGCGAACAGCGCGTGGCGCAGGTGTACCCCCAGGGCATACACACCGCAATAGCCAACTTTCTGAGCGCACAGCCGGACATGCAGGTGCGCACCGCAACGCTGGATGAGCCCGAAAACGGACTGCCGCAGGCCGTGCTGGACGATACCGACGTGTTGATCTGGTGGGGTCACATGGCGCACGAAAAGGTGGCCGACGAGGTGGCGTTGCGGGTCAAGAACCGCGTGCTGGACGGCATGGGCTTCATAGCGCTGCACTCGGCGCACGCCAGCAAGCCGTTCCAGCTGCTGATGGGCACCCACACCACCACGCTGCGCTGGCGCGAAAACGACGAGCTGCAGCGCTACTGGGTGGTGGCGCCGGGCCATCCGATAGTCGCGGGTCTGGGCGAGTACTTCGAGATTCCCAAGGACGAGTCGTATGGCGAGTACTTCGACATACCCCAACCCGATCTGCAGGTGTTCATATCGTGGGTACAGGGCGGCGAGGTATTCCGTTCCGGTTGCTGCTGGCGGCGCGGCGCAGGGCGCGTGTTCTACTTCCAGGGCGGCCATGAGACATATCCGATTTACTACCAGAGCGAGGTACAGCGCGTGATAACCAACGCGGTGCGCTGGGCCGCGCCGCTGCACAACGAAGTCGAGCTGCGCGACGCGCGCCACTGCAAGGTCACTCCCAATCAGCTGGCCGGCATCTGACGCGGCGCATCTGATGCAGCTTGCCTCCGCGGGCGGTGGCGATTGCAAGGGCGCGGTTGCCTGCCTCAGGCATAGATGCGCACGCCTCCAAACGCATGCGGCAAAATCATATTCATCAATATCACAGGGCCGATCAGGACGGTTGACGCGGCAATTGCGGCGTCATCCCGCTGACCGGCCCTGTTCATGTACTGCGGCTTGGTCGCGCTATCCGCATCGCTGACGGCCGGAATAGCGCCGCCGCACATGCGCCCTTACAGCCTACATCGCCCGATGCGGATTTCATGCATAGCCCAATGCGGATTCCTCTCATGCCGCGCAATCTCGGAATATAACGCGCCGGCCAATTTGACTCATTGTCCGCCTCCATGCGCCCGCAGCCAAGCGCCGTCGGCCCGCATCATTGACAGACGCATATACACAAAAGGAGCGCCCCGACATATGTCGGAGCGCTCCCATCAATTGCTCATCACACCGGTCACTCAAGCACCCTGCGGCCCCACGAGAACACGCGGTTGTAATAGCCCGAATCCAGATTGGATATCATGACCTCGCCGCCGCCCGAGCTGGCGTGTATGAAGTTGCCGTCGGAGATGTATATGCCCGCGTGGTCGCTCAGGTCGGAGTCGGACACGGTGTTGAAGAACACCAGGTCGCCCATCCTCAGCTGACTGCGCGTCAGCTTGGTAAAGCTGTCATCGTAGCCCTGCTGTTGCGCGCTGCGCAGCAGCGAATAACCGTACTTCTTGAACACGAACGACGTGAAGCCCGAGCAGTCAAACGTATTCGGACCCGAAGTGCCGTACACGTACGGGCAACCCAGATACTGCTTGGCGGTGGCGATTATCTTCTCCGCCGTGCTCGACGCGTCGGTATCGACCGACGTCTCGCCGTCGTACTTGGGCGCATCGCTGGCGTACAGCGCCGCCTGCGTCGCCTGGCCCGCCACGCCATCCACTGTGATGCCCACCTGCTTCTGGAACAGCTTGACCGCAGCCTTGGTCGCCGAGCCAAAATCGCCGTCCGCGCTGCCGCTCAAGTAGCCCAGCTCTATCAGCCGCTGTTGCAGCTTCTTTACAGCCTCGCCCCTTGAACCGACCTCCAGCGTTGTAGCATCCTCGGAATCCGCCGCGGGCGCATCGCTGGCATACAGCGCCATCTGCGTCGTCGGATCGGCCACGCCATCGGCCTCAAGTCCTACCACCTGCTGGAACGCCTGTACCGCAGCCTTGGTCGCCGAACCGTAGGTGCCGTCCGCGCTGCCCGTAAGGTAACGCAGCTCTATCAGCCGCTGTTGCAGCTTCTTTACCGCGTCGCCGGTCGAGCCCTGCTGGAGCGTGCTGCCGCTCAGTTCGGGCGCATCGGTAGCTTCCAGCGCCTCCTGCGTATCTATGTCGGCTACGCCCGTCGCTTCAAGTCCTGCCGCCGCCTGGAACTGCATCAGCGCCGACTTGGTGCCGGAGCCGAATATGCCGTCCGCGCTGCCGCTGAGATATCCCAGCTCTATCAGCCGCTGCTGCAGGCCCTTTACCGCGTTGCCAGTCGAGCCCTGGCGCAGTATCGCGCCTTCCTTTTCAGGCGCGTCGGACGCGTTGAGCTTGTCCAGCGTCGTCTGACCGACCACGCCATCCGCAGTCAACCCTACCGCCTTCTGGAACTCCTTGACCGCCGCTTCGGTCGTATCGCCGAATATGCCGTCCGCGGTGTCGGTCAGATAGCCCAGCTTGCGCAGCCGGTTCTGCAGATCCACCACCGCGTCGCCACGGTCGCCACGCTTGAGCGTGCCGTCGGGCTTGCGCGGCGCACTCGCCGAGAACATCGCGGTTATCGTCGATGCTCCCGCCACGCCATCCGCGGTTATGCCCGCCGCCTTCTGGAACTCCTTGACCGCCGTAGTAGTGCCCGCGCCGAACACGCCGTCAGCGCTGCCCGTCAGGTAGCCCAGTTCTATCAGTCGATTCTGCAGTGCCTTTACCGAGTCGCCCTTGTCGCCCTGCTTGAGCGTGGTCGTATCGACCTTGAGCGGCGCGTCGGTCGCAAACAGCGCATTGATCGTCGCCTGACCCGCCACGCCGTCCGCCGACAGTCCCGCCATCTTCTGGAACTCGGTCACGGCGGCCTTGGTCGCCTCGCCAAACGTGCCGGTCGCGCTGGTCGTAAGATACCCCAGCTCAATGAGCCGCTTCTGCAGCTCGGTCACGGCGTCGCCCTTGTCGCCCAGCTTCAACGTGCTGGACGAATCTATCGCATTCTTTGACGGCGCATCCTCGGCGTACAGCGCCTGCTGCGTCGTCTGACCCGCCACGCCATCCGCGGTCAGGCCCGCTTTCTTCTGGAACTCGATCAGCGCGGACTTGGTCGCGCTGCCGAAGTTGCCGGTCGCGCTGGTGGCCAGATACCCCAGCTCTATCAGCCGGTTCTGCAGCGACTTTACCGCGTCGCCCGAGTCGCCGTACTCCAGCGTCTCATAGGTGACGCTGCTGTCCGAACTCGAGCCCGAGCTGTTCAACGAAAAGAGCTTGTTGAGCGTGCCGGTGCCGACCACGCCGTCCGCACTCAGCCCAACCGACCGCTGGAATGCCATCACGGCATTCTTGGTCGCCGCGCCAAAGCTGCCATCGGCGCTGCCGGTCATATGACCCAGTTCGATCAGCCTGCGCTGTATCTCCTTAACAGCGTCGCCCTTGCTGCCCTGCTTGTAAGTGCCCGAGGGCACCTCGTACACTTCCAGGTAGTCGCCCAGCACAAAGCCCGAGCCATCCTCGGTCTCAATGCCGTACCAGTCGCCCGAGCGCGAGCGCAACAGCACGCGTTCATTGCGGCTGACCTTGTAGAGCAGCTTGCCCGACGTCGACGCGGTGCTGCGCACATTCAGCGAGCTCGCATCAATGACCGCGCTGCCCCATATGGCGACTGAGGCGGTCTGCTCGACCGCGACGGTCTCGCTCACGTACTCGGCAACCACATAGCCCTCGACGCCCTCGCCGCGCGCAATGCGCACGCGCAGGTAGCCGTCCACGTCCTCCAGTATCGATACCTCAGTGCCCTGCTCCAGCTGCGTCACTATCGGCGCATTGGCCGCCGGCGCGCTGCGCATGTTGAGCCAGCTGACATTTACATATCCCGTGCGTCCGGTCGGATGCTCCGCATCGTATGCCTCGTCTATCTCATCGGCATCGGGGCCATCGTCCTCGGGCATGGCGCTGGGCTCTGCGCTCGGTTCCGCGGTCGCATCGCCTTCAGGCAGCGCCGTGGGCTCGACAGTCGGTTCGCCCGTGGGCTGAGCCTCGTCGGTCGGCTGCGGCTCGTCCGTCGGCTGAGCGCCTTCGGTGGGCTGCGGCTCGTCCGTCGGCTGAACCTCATCGGTGGACTGCGGCTCGTCCGTCGGCTGAGCCTCGTCGGTGGACTGCGGCTCGT
>DSLFC04102__coassemble_722_pt1 | contig 32962 bp, 26 predicted proteins | sample DSLFC04102__metabat2_low_PE_005 | metagenome-assembled genome bin DSLFC04102 | reverse complement strand
CAGTCATTAAGCCGGCTGCTCGTCGTTGAGCCGATTACAAGTTGTTTACTGAATGCCCGTCGTTTAGCCGACTGTCAGTCATTAAGCCGGCTGCTCGTCGTTGAGCCGATTACAAGTTGTTTAGCGACTGCCCGTCATTTGGCCGACTGCCCGTCGTTTATCCGGCTATCCGTCATTTAGCCGACTGTCTGTCGTTTAACCGGCTGCTAGTCGTTTAGACGATTGTCCGACGTTAACCGACTGTCTGTCATTTAGCGGGCTGTTAGTCGCTCAGCCAACTACACGTTACTTACCGCATGACCGTCATTTAGCCGACTGCCAGTCATTTACTCGGCTGTCTGGCGCGCGTTCCGGAGCGTCAGAGCGCACTGAAAAAGCCGGGCGGAATTTGCCCGGCGCGGATATGACAGCCCTGTCATGGCAAGTATTTGAGCCTTATGGGGTAAATATCTATGACAAAATGGTCTGCGTCGATGCCGGTATTGGGATGTGAGGTGCTCAGGCCGAACTCGACGTCGCCAAGTCTGTGGTGATATTCGGCGCTGCACTTGCCGAAAGCCACGTATTGGCAGATGCAATATTCGAGATAGCCGTCCTCATCCGGCTCGAGCGGCAAGGTCTCGAACGGCTTTTCGATATCAATGCCCAGCCCGGCAAGGTATTCGGCGACCTCGGGATATGCGGCCCTGACCTGCCGGCAGTAGTTCCGGCAGTAGTCGCAGTCGCACAGCTTTTCATCCGCCGCAGATTCGTAGTAGTCTTGCGTCGCCTTCAGGTTTACGTTGATATCCATTTAACTTCCCTTCGCGGCCGCGCTCAGCTCAGCGTGCCGTCAAGCATCTCGATCACGCCAATCGCGGTGGACAGCAGCTCCTCAGCGGCGTGCGGTTCGGCCTGAGCGCCGGGGCGCGTTGACTGTTCGAGCAGTTTGAGCAGGCCGTCCAGTGCGCGGAACTGCTCGCCGGTAGTCACGCCGGCGGTGTTGAGCGCGTTAAGGCAGCTTGCGGCATCGGCGCCATGCGAGTCCAGACGCGCCTGTTCGGTAAGCGACTTGAGCCGCAATCCCAGCGTAGCGCGCGCGCCCGCCAGCGCCAGCTCCAGCGGCCGCGTTTCATTCAGCGAGGCGTATGTGCCGCGCGACTCGTCCAGCAACAGTCCCGCGTCCGATATGCTCTGTTTGAGTGCGCTCACCGTGCGCAACCGGAGCGGTTCAACGGCTTCCGCCTGACCGTCGCGGCTCCGCTCGCGCAGCACCGGCGCAATCGCTATCAGCGCCGCCAGCGCAAGCGCTCCCAGCGATGCGCCGTCAAACGCTATTTCCGGCCGCAAGAGCCGCATTATAACTATTGCCACGCACAGCGTCAACACCGCCATGCGCGCGGTGGTATCGGTTGTCATCCTCATCTGCGGTGCCTCCAAACACAGTCTCCACCTGAACAGTGTATCATATATCGACATCTCGTGCAACCGCATTGTGCGAGTGCTTAGCGTCTTTTAATGTTGGGGGAATGCGTTTGGAGGCGGGCATGCGCCGTATGATGTCTGCATATGCGGGCGTTTGACGGTCGCATATCACGGCGCTTTGAGCAGGCCTGTCGACAATCTCCCGCGCTGGGCACGGCAAATGGCGCAATGAAAGGTAAATGGCCAGCGGTTAACAGCAACCGGAGCGATGAACGACCGGCAAGCACGGGTTAATGGCAATCCGCGCGAATAATGGCGGGCAAGCACAGGAGCACACCAACCTGCGCGATGAACGGCAAAACAAGCCAATGCAAACAGCAGCCAGCACAAATGAACGGCTAATGCGCAAATGCAAAATCGATGCTGGATGCGCCCAGATGCACAGCGCCCCGGGCAATCACCGGCGCTTTGTGCGCGACGTCGATTGCCCGGGGCGGCGTAAAAGCCCGGAAGCGGGGGTATTATTGCTTTGCCTCGCGGTTGGCGCGCTCGATTGCGTATATCGCGATTGCGCATTCCAGGCGCTTGCGCTCCAGCTCGCACTCCATGTCGTTGGGGCAGGATATGTCGCCATTGAGCAGCTGTGCATTGGCCGCGCATCCGCCCGAGCAGTAGAACCGCGCCCAGCAGTTGCGGCACTTTTCCTTGTTAAGCACATGGTTGGCGGCGAATGTCTGCTGGATATCGGTGTCGAACGTGTCGTCCAGCACGCTGCCCATGCGATAGCCCTCCCGGCCCACGAACTGGTGGCATGGGTATATGTCGCCCTCGGGCGTCACCGCGACGTACTCGTTGCCGGCGCCGCAGCCGCTGAGCCGCTTGCGTATGCACGGGCCGCCCTCAAGGTCCACGTTGAAGTGGAAGAAGTTGAGGAAATGTCCTTCAGCGCGGCGCTTGAGGTATTCGCGGCCCAGCTTCTCGTATTCGTCCAGCAGTCCGGGCAGCTGATCGGGGCGCAGCGCGTACGGCGAATCGGGCGTCAATACGACCGGCTCGACCGATATCTGTTCAAACCCGGCGTCGTGCAGCGCGAGCACATCTTTGGAGAAATCAGCGCTCACTGCGGTATAGGTGCCGCGCACATAGTACTCCTTATCGCCGCGGGCCTTGGCCATCTTCAGCGCGTTGGGCAGCACCAGGTCGTAAGAAGGCTTGCCGTTGGCTGTGGGGCGCATGAAGTCGTGCACCTCGCGCCGGCCGTCCAGCGACAGCACGACATTCTTCATCTCGCGGTTTATGAATTCTATGCGCTCGTCGTTGAGCGCCACGCAGTTTGTGGTTATCGTGAAGTTGAAGTGCTTGCCGGTTTCTGCTTCGCGCTTGCGGCCGTACTCTACCAGCTGCTTGACTACGTCGAAGTTCATAAGCGGCTCGCCGCCGAAAAAGTCGACCTCAAGGTTGTGGCGCGCGCCCGAGTGCGCTATCAACCAGTCCAGCGCCTTTACGCCTACCTCATAGGGCAACAGCGTGCGCTTGTGGCCGTGGAACTCGCCGGTGTCAGCAAAGCAGTATTTGCACCGCAGGTTGCAATCGTGCGCGGCGTGCAGGCACATCGCCTTGACGGTGCCGGCATTCTTTATCTCCAGGCCGGAATAGTCGTAGTGGGTCAGCAGCTCGCCACGCGCCCGCATCTCGTCGATCTCCGCGAGTATCTCGCGCAGTTCGGCTTCGTCGAAGCGGTCTTTGAGCTCGTCAACTATCGCGTCGGGCTCCATGGTCTCTATGCGGCTGAGCACCTCGTAGGCGGGCTCATCGACCATATGTACGCTGCCGGAGTCCACGTCCAGCGCTATCATGGCGCCCAGCGCCTTGAATACGTGCAGCATCATGTCATCCTTTCTTGTATACAGCCGGGTTCGATCCGGCAGGGTATTGCCGTCCGTCGAAGCGGCGGACGTTGCCGCGCTTTGCAGTCGGGCGCGCGGGCAAGTCTCATCGAGCGGCTTAAGGGCGCGCCGTGCGGCGTTATCCGAACGCGTGCTTTTAAGCCGCGCGCAGGTTTAAGCATATGGCAGGCTGCGCGCCTTGCGGCCGCGCATTATGTGCGGGACCACTCTGAGCCTGTGCAGCCGTGCCGGCATTTAGAAGGCGCATCAAGGCCGTATGCCCTGGTGAGCAGAGTCGCAGTCAAGGCTAAATTGCAGCATTACAAGCGGCAAAGCTGTGCGCGAGGCGAATCTGCCTGCATTGCATGTAATTGCGTTGCGTGCGAGGGAAATCTGCCCGCATGGCATGCGATTGCGTTTCGTGTGAGGGAAATCTGCCTGCATTGCATGCAATTGCGTTGCGTGCGAGGCAAACAAGCCCGTATGGCATGCACTCGCATTGCATGCGAGGCAAACCATTCCGCATGACATGCAATCACGTTACCATGGGTCAAACCATCCCGCATGGCATGCAATCGCGTTGCGCGTGGGGTAAAACCCTACCGCATATTAAGCAACCAAGCCGTGGGAGGCAGCGTACGGCGCGCCTTGTGGCATGCCATACACTGCGCGCTGTGTTTCGGCGCATTCTACCCGGTTTGCGCGCATGAAAAAAGGCCGCCGAAACTCGGAGGCCCTTCGCATTTCGATTGCGACCTTACTTCTCCTCGCGCTGGCACTTCTGATTGGCCACAGTGCAGGAAGTCTTGCAGGCGCTCTGGCAGGAAGTCTGGCACTCGCCGCAGCCGCCATGCGCAGCGCTGTTTTTAAGGCACGCGGGCTGAACCGTCTGGATATGCTTCATGTTACAAAACTCCTCTCGTTACGGCGGCGATGTACCGCCGGGCTAAATGCTGATTGCGCCCGGGCGCCAAGGCCCGGGCTGCATATGGTGCCGATGGCCGGGGTCGAACCGGCATGCTGTCACCAGCGGCGGATTTTGAGTCCGCTACGTCTGCCAATTCCATCACATCGGCAAGTACTTATTCATTATAGCAGACAATGCCGACGATTGCAAGTGAAAAATTGCGCGTTTTGTTAATTTCAAGCTGAACAGCGGCGTCGGCCGCTTCGCGCAGCCAGCGACATGCGGGCTGTACGGCCAACGACATGAGTACCGCACAACCAGCGACAAGTGTACCGCATAGCAAGCGACGAATGTGCCGCACGACCAATGTCATGCGTATCACACAACCAGCGACAAGTATGCCGCACGACCAATGACAAATGTACCGCACGGCCAACGACATTCGCACCACACAACCAGCGACAAGTGTGCCACATAGCAAGCGACAAATGGGCTGCACGGCCAATGACATGCGCACCACATAACCAGCGACAAGCGTACCGCACGACCAGCAACAAGCGTGCCGCACGACCAACGACATGCGCACCGCATAACCAGCAACAAGTGTGCTGCACGGCCAGCGACATGCGTACCGCACGGCCAGCAACAAGTGTACCGCATGGCCAGCGGCATGCACGCCACATTTCCAGCGACATTCGCACCACACCAAAAACGTCAGGCACACCGCACAGCCAGCTAGCAGCGCGGCTGCAAACAGGCTTAAAGGCATGCGACTGCTCAGGGTTCTTGCTGCTTGACGTATGCCGACCATCAGCCGCGCCAGCGCGACGTGCCGGCTGCGGGGTGGTTTCGCAAGCGTGTCAGCAGCGGCAGAGCGCACGGCGTGAGCGCTCATGGCAGCAGAACGCCCGGCCAGTGCATGAGCCGGCCGGGCGCAGTTTAAATCGCGGATCAGTTGTACTTGGGCAGCCAGTCGCCGTGGGCCTCGATGAGGTCGTCGCACATGGCGACGATGTCGTCTATCGACAGCTCGGAGGAGGTATGCGGGTCGAGCATGGCGGCCTGATAGATGTAGTCCTTCTTGCGGGTCATTATGGCCTGTATCGTCAGCAACTGCACGTTGATGTTGGTGCGGTTGAGCGCTGCGCACTGCTCGGGCAGCGCGCCCACGTACGTCGGAGCCACGCCGCTCTTGTCGACCAGGCACGGCACCTCTACGCACGCGTTGGTCGGCAGGTTGGTTATGACGCCGTTGTTTATCACGTTGCCGCCGAACTTGAACGGGCGATTGGTCTCCATGGCCTCCATTATGTAGCTGGCGTACTCCTTGGAGCGCACATGCGTCAGGCCGTGATCGGCCAGCAGCTCGTCGCGGCGCGCGTCCCAATCGGCTATCTGACGCACGCAGCGGCGCGGATACTCATCAAGCGGTATGTTGAAGCGCTCGATCAGTTCGGGGTAGCGCGCCTTTATGAAGTAGGGGGTGTACTCGCTGTTGTGCTCGCTGGACTCGGTGATGTAATAGCCGAAGCGGCGCATCAGCTCCAGGCGCACCATGTCGCCGTGCAGACCCTTCTGGGTGTAGAGATCGTAGTCCTTGCGCAGATGCTCGAGCATGCGCTCGTCGACCTCGCGGCCGCCGGTGAGCGACTTGACGCGCTCCTCGAACGTGCCTATGTCGAGCTTGCCGGCGTTGTAGAGCAGCGCGCGGCGCTTGATCTCGGGGTAGAGGTCCACGCCGTCACGGGTGCACTCCAGCAGCCAGGCCTGATGGTTGATGCCAGCGATCTTCCACTGTACGGTGTCGTCGTATTCCATGCCCAGCTCATTGAGCAGGTGGGACGCGCACACCTGTACGCTGTGGCAGAGACCCACGGTCTTTATGCCGGTGAAGCGCTGCAGCGTGCCGGTCAGTATCGCCATGGGGTTGACGTAGTTGAGGAACCATGCGTTGGGGCAGACTTCCTCCATGTCGTGGGCGAAGTCGAGCATGACCGGCGCAGTGCGCAGCGCGCGGAATATGCCGCCGATGCCCAGCGTGTCGGCTATCGTCTGACGCAGGCCGTACTTCTTGGGCACTTCGAAGTCGGTCACGGTGCACGGCTCGTATCCGCCGACCTGTATCGCGTTTACGACGTAATTGGCGCCCTTGAGCGCGGCCTTGCGGTTTTCTACGCCCAGGTAGCTCTCGATGTTGGCCTTGGAGCCGTTGTTGCGGTTTATCGTGTCCAGCATCAGGCGGCTTTCCTTGAGGCGGTCGGCGTCTATGTCGTAGAGCGCTATCGTCGAGTTCTCAAGCGCGGGGGTCATCATGCTGTCGCCGAGCACGTTCTTGGCGAACACGGTCGAGCCCGCGCCCATAAATGTGATCTTGGGCATTGTGCGCATCTCCCTTCGATTTCTCGATTGATAATACCATTGTACAATCATTCGGCGCGCCTCGCAAGCGGCAATGGCGCTTTTGTGGAGCGGATTTGGGCCGATGTTTTGCATTAAAGTCGCATGATTTCGCACCTGCCTGCACAAATGATACAATAGTACAAATAGGAACTGACACGTGCACAAAGCCGTATGCGGCCTGCAACCAGATTTTGCCGAGTGAGCGCGCTTTGCGCGGCGCATTTGATTGGTTGACAGCGCGCCAGAGCATGATATAATAATAACCATGAAATGCGGCGGAGGGTGCGTATGCAGAGACAAAGCATGTTTGAGGGCAACTGGGAGCTGAAATGGAGCGCAGGCGTGACGACGGCGCTGGTGGCGTTTATGCTCATAAGCTGCGTGGGCGGAATGTGGGACTACCGCGACGAGGTGGGCGGCATCGCGCAGATGATATTGGGTATAGCGTTTCTTATGTCGCCAATGCTGATAGGGCTGGTGCTCAACTGGATAGGCACGGTGCGCAAGAACCGGCCGTTGCTGTTCATAGCGGGCACGTTCTATGTGCTCAACGGGCTGTTTGATCTGGCGTTTTTGCTGTATAACGCGGTGCCGGCGATACTGGTGTTCAGGGCGTTTTACAAGCTGGGCAAGAAGCAGCTGCCCAAAGCGCCGCGGTTGAGGTGAATCGGGCGGCAAGGACGTTTGTGTGATAATCGCATAAGCATATGACAGGGCGCGCGGGCAATTGAACTGCCCGCGCGCCCTGTTGCATCGCTGGCGCAAAGACGGCCGGCGTCAGTTAAGCGGCGCGTCGTCGTACATCGATATGACATGCGCCTTGCGTTCGACCATTTCATCCAGACGCTGAATATACAGTTCTATGCTGCGCACGTTGGCGGCGCGCTCTATGCGGCGGCGCTCGGGGAATATCCACTTGGATATCGCGCCCGCGCCCAGCGCGAGGTTGTGCGTGGTCTCCTCCATGATGTCGATGTTATACAGGCATGCGCGTCCGGGCCGGGAATACCCGACGTTTTCGAGGTTGCCGGCCATGTACTTTTGCCGGTACAGGTAGTAGGGCACGTACCCGGCGGCGTGAGCCATGTCGCGCGCCAGTTCGACCATGCGCTGCGCCGTGGGTGCGTCGACCTGGTTGTAGCCGCGCTCATGCAGTCGCGACGCGCGCTTTATCGCCAGGGTGTGCACGGTGACGCTCTCGGGCGCCAGTTCGCATACGCCGCGCATCGTGCGCTCAAAATCGGCGATGTCCTCGCCGGGCAATGCGGCGATCAGGTCCATGTTTATGTCATCAAAGCCCATGCTGCGCGCCAGCGCGTAGGCGTCCAGCGTGTCGCGCGTGGTGTGACGGCGGCCGATGATCTCGAGCGTGCGGTCGCACAGCGTCTGGGGATTGATAGATATGCGGGTTATGCCCAGGTCGAGCAGCGCCTGGAGTTTGGCGCGGTCGATGGTGTCGGGGCGACCGGCTTCGCAGGTCCACTCAATCGCGTTGGGGAATTCGCGCTGTGCCGCGGTTATCACGCGTGTAAGCTGCGTCGCGCTCAGCGCGGTGGGAGTGCCGCCGCCCATGTACGCCGCGCGCACTTTAAGTCCACGCGTGCGCATCAGCTCGCCGGTCGCGGCGATCTCGCGCAGCAGCGCGTCCAGGTATGGCTCGACCATGCGGCCGTTGCCCAGCTCGTCCGAGGCGAACGAACAGTACGCGCAGCGCGTCGTGCAAAACGGTATGCCTATGTACAGGTCGAACACGCCGGTATCGTGGCAGATGACCGGGCGCTGCGCGCGCACTATCTCGCCCAGCAGTTCGGACTTGTGCTCAGATACGTCGAATGTGCGGCTGAGCCAATTCAGCGCCTGAGCTTCGTCCATGCCATGCTCCAGCGCCTCGTAAACCAGGCGCGTGGGGCGTATGCCGGTGAGCGAACCCCACGGCGGCCGCACACCCAGCGCATCGCGCAGCAACAGGTACAGCGTGTGCTTTATCAGGCGCTTGAGCTGCTTTTTGCGCTCGAGCGCGTCGCCGCCGGGCACTGCCAGCGCGGCTTCGCGGTGCGCGCCTATGTAGTCGAACGCCTCGACCCATTGGCCGTCGCGCTCGGCATGGGTATGGATTAGGTCGGCATCCTGGCCGGGCTCGGCCAGCCTTATCTCGCTTACGCTGATGAACAGGCGCACGACCTCGCAGATGTCATTGAAGAATTCGGGCAGCGGTGTGCGCAGTATCATTGTCCGGTCACCTCATGGCGTATCGTGGTCTCGGGGCCGTGACCGCACAGCACGCGCGTGTCCAGCGGGAGCGTGTACAGCTTGCGCAGCGACCGGCGCAGCTGTACCGGCGAACCGGTCGGCAAGTCGGTGCGCCCGAACCCCTCATAGAACATTGTGTCGCCGGCAAAGAGCACGCCCTGCTCCGGCAGATAGTAGCTGACCGAACCCGAGGTATGGCCGGGCGTGTATATTATCTCCATGTCCAGCCCGCAGACGTTCAGCTTTGCGCTTTCGAGTATGTCCAGCGGGCAGTCGGCGGCGACCTGCACATGCTCGTAACCGGGGCGGCCCAGCGAGCGCTCAAGGCTCAACAGCATGTCGGCGTCGTTGGGATGGATGTGTATATGCGCGCCGGTGAGCCGGACGAGTTCGGCCACGGCTTCGATGTGGTCAAAGTGGCCGTGGGTGAGCAGAATATCGGTCAGGCGGCAACCCTGAGCTTCGCAGGCCTCGCAGATCTCGCCGGCGGCTCCGCCGGGGTCCACGACGAACGCGGTGCCGGTCGACTTGTTGCAGACGAGGTGAGCGTTCTCCTGCATCGAATTTGTTATGATTGTCTGTATCACTGTGTTCATTTCAGAATCTCCTCTTAGAGTCCAGCAGTATCGTGACCGGGCCGTCGTTCACCAGTTCGACCTGCATATGCGCCTGAAAGCGGCCGGTCTGGACGGTAAAGCCGTCGGAGCGCAGCGCGTCGGCCAGCTCGCGGTAGAGGCGGTCGGCGTCGGCGGGCGCGGCGGCATCCGAGAAGCTGGGCCGACGGCCGTGGCGGGCGTCGCCCAGCAGCGTGAACTGACTTACCAGCAGCAGCTCGCCGCCCACGTCGCGCAGCGCCAGGTTCATCTTGCCCTGATCGTCCTCGAACACGCGCAGGCCGGCCAGCTTTGCGCGGCAGTACTCCATGTCGGCGGGGCCGTCGCCCTGCTCGACGCCGCACAGCACCATGAATCCATGGCCTATGCGCCCGATGACCTCGCCGTCGACGCTGACCTGTGCGCGCGTGCAGCGTTGTACAACGCATCTCATGTCTGTTTACCTCCGGGGAGTGCAAGTTTTCGCAGTAACGTGCGGCGCATAGCCGCGCACGCATGCGTCAAGGCATGCGCCACGGCGCGCAACGCCATACATGGCCATTATACCGCTCCTGTGTAAAGCCGCTTAGCGATTTTGCAAATTTAAAGGAATTGTGATAATTGAGTATTGCCAAGTCGAGCGCCGAATGACGATGCAGCGCGGGCGGCGCGACCGATGGGACAGTGTATATACTCAGCGGATCACCTTCGCATATTCGCAGTGCTCGCTTTGCCGGGACGTCTGTTCAAACGGCAGGCATTGCGCAGCCGCAGAAGAGTTCGGTCAATGCGGCGGCGGAACGAAGCGCATTTGGCATTAGAGCTGCTTGAGCCGCCGGACTGCCGCATGATCTGAGCACGGCGACATTGCGGGAAATCGCATGTAGGCGAGCAAGTTGTGCCTGGGCGCACCCTGCCCAGAGGAACGCACCATACCGGTCAGATCTGATGTGCGCGCATACGATGTGCGCATCACGCGCAGAGGGACGCACCCCGTCTGTCAAATTTGATGGGCATGCATACGATGTGTACACCCCGCCCAGAGGTACGCACCCCGTCTGTCAAATCTGATGGGCATGCATACGATGTGTACATCCTGCCCAGAGGGATGCACTCCATCAGTCAAATCTGACTGGCGCATGCGATGCGTGTATCCTGCCCGGCTGGATTCACAAGTTCATGCGCAGCACAGCCGATGCTGTACCATATGGCTGCCGGCGTGCGTCGCCGCCATGTTGAGCTTGCGCCGCGCCAACCACTTGCGCGCACTGTACGCATAGGGTAAAATAGATTTAACGACAAGCGCTTCTACCACATGCCCCAACGACGCGCCGGAAAGGAGCCGACCTCAATGCCCAATGATATACTCGAACTGTTCTCGCCCGCCTGCCAGAGCTGGTTTACGCGCAATATCGGCATGCCCACGCCGGTGCAGCGCGAAGGCTGGGCCGCGATTGCGCGCGGCGGAAACGTGCTCATATCCGCGCCTACTGGAACCGGTAAGACGCTGACGGCGTTCCTGTGGGCGATTGACCGCATGCTGGGCGAGGCCGTGCGCGGTGCGCTGCGCGACGGCATACGCGTGATATACATATCGCCGCTCAAGGCGCTGGGCAACGACATCCGTCAGAACCTGGACCGTCCGCTTCAGGGCATAGCGGCCGAACTGGGCGGCGAATGTCCGGTGAGTGCGGCGGTGCGCACCGGCGATACCACGCCCGCCGAGCGCCGCGCCATGCTGCGCCGCCCGCCGCACATACTGATAACTACGCCTGAATCGCTGTTCATAATGCTGACGGGCGAGCGCACGCGGGGACTTATGCATGACGTGGATGTGGTCATAGTGGACGAACTGCACGCCGTGATGGACTCCAAGCGCGGCGCGCACCTGATGATGACGCTGGAGCGGCTAAACGAGCTGTGCGGGCGCGAAGTGCCGCGCGTAGGACTGTCGGCTACGGTCAAGCCGCTGGCGCTGGCGGCGGAGTACCTGGCCGGCTTTGGCGCGGATGGCGCGCCGCGCGTGTGTGCCCGCGTGTGCCCGGACATACGCAAGCGCATGGACCTGCAAGTCGAACTTGCGCTGCCCGACCTGCGCGTGATGCCCGAGGGCAGCATATGGCCGGCGATATTCCGCAGGGCGTACGACGCCGCATCGCATTGCCGCACGACGCTGGCATTCTGCGAGGGCCGCGCCACCGCCGAAAAACTCGCCCATGGCGTTAACGGGCTGGGCGGCGAGGGCTTTGCGCGCACGCACCACGGCTGCATATCGCGCGAACAGCGCCTGGAGGCCGAACGCCAGCTCAAGAGCGGTCAACTGCGCATGATGTGCGCGACCAGCTCGATGGAACTCGGCATAGACGTCGGCGAGATAGACCTGGTTATGCAGATAGGCGCGCCGGCGTCGGTTGCGCGCGCGGCGCAGCGATTGGGCCGCGCGGGCCATCGTCCGGGCGAGGTGAGCCGTATGCGGTTCTATCCGCGCAACGCGCAGGACATACTGCTGGATGCGTTTATCGCGCGCGGCGTACTGGACGGCGAGATAGAGTCAATGCGTCCGCCGCGGCTGTGCTTGGACGTGGTAGCGCAGCAACTGGTGGCGATGAGCGTGTGCGGCGAGTATACGCTGGACGAGGCGCTGGGCGTGCTGCGGGGTGCGTGGCCGGCGCGTGAGCTCACGCGCGAACTGCTTGAGCGGGTGTTGTGCATGCTGGCGGGCGACTACGAGCGCGACGATGACATGCCCCAGCGCCCGAGACTGATATACGACCGCATAAACGGCGTGTTCCGCGGCGACAACTATAGCCGGCTGCTGGCGTTGCGCGCGGGCGGCACTATACCCGACAGGGGCTATTATGGCGTGTACCTGGAGGACGGCACGTATCTGGGTGAGCTGGACGAGGAGTGCGTGTTTGAAGCGCGATTGGGCGACAGGTTTCTGCTGGGCGCGTTTGCGTGGCAGATAGTCAACATAACGCGCGACCGGGTGCTGGTGCGCGCCAGCGATGCGGGCGGCGCGGCGCCGCCGTTCTGGCGTGGCGAGGGCATGGGCCGGCCCTACGATGCGGGCAGGCTGTTTGGCGGATATATGCGCGCGCTGGAGGATGCGCTGGCACGTGGACGGCTGGATGAGACGCTGCATGGGTTCTGCCTGGATGAGGATGCCCGGGTCAATCTGGCGCGCTACATATCGGATCAGGCGCGGGTGGGCCTGCCTACCGACAGGACGTTGGTGTGCGAGCACTTCAGCGACGGCGCGGGCGAGTACCAGATGCTGGTGCACAGCCTGTTTGGCGCGCAGGTAAACCTGCCGTTGGGCCTTATGCTGCAGAAGGCAGCGGTGCGGTTGCTGGGCGGCGACGTCCGGATGCACTATTCGGACGACGGCATACTGCTGCATTCGACCAGCGCTCCGCTGCCGGAAGGGCTGATATATAAGATAGATCGTGCCAATGTGCGCGAAGAACTGATAAGGCTGCTGCCTGCAGCGCCGCTGTTTACGATGGCGTTCAGGTACAATTCGACGCGCGCGCTTATGATGGGCATGCGCGGCACGGGTCGACAGCCGCTCTGGGTGCAGCGGCTGCGCGGCGAACAGGCGTATGCGCGTGCGCTCAGGCATGAGCATCATCCACTGCTGTACGAGACGATGCGCGAATGCCTGGAGGACTATACCGACTGCCGGGCGCTGATAGAGGTGCTTGAGCAGGTGGCCGCAGGCGAGGTCGGCGTTGTGGAGCGCAACAGTGTACTGCCGTCGCCATTTGCGCGCGGACTGCGCGGGCAGCTCGAGGCAGTCGAGATGTATAACTATACGCCCACCCCAACGGCCGCCGGCGGACTGGATATGACCGGCGAGCCGGAGCTGAAGCTCGCGCCGGCTCAGGCGGCGTTGGATGCGGCTCTGGCCCAGGCGCCGCGCGCTGAGAACGCCGACCGCCTGCATGAACTGCTGCTCAGTCATGGCGACATGGTCGCAGGCGAGTGCGACGCGCCGCTGGAGTGGCTGGAACGGCTATGTGCGCAGCGGCGGGCGCTGTATGTCGAACCGGGGCTGTGGATAGCGGCCGAGGATGAGCAGCTCTATGCGCAGGCGCTGGGCGAGAATACATATCGGAATGTGGACGGAACCGATATGAGCAACACACAGAGTGGCGCGCAGACGGCCGATTCAGCCGTTAATACAGCTCAAAGTGGCGCGGGTGATATGCAGTCTGAAGCGTGCACCACAAAATGTGGAGATTCGATTCTGAATGCCGGCGCCGAAGAGCGTGGCGCGGACGCAGCCGACGCCCCGAAGGCAACACCTGCAAATACTCCGCTGAATCGCATACTGCGGCGCTGCATACGCTGGCACGGCCCGCTGACTGCTGACGAGCTGGCGGAGCGCTATGCGCTGGATGAGCGCCTCGTGGCGGACGCGTTGGCGTCGATGGCTGCGCGGGGCGAGATAATCGCAACTGACGCGGGATACGTGCACCGCGACGTGTATCAGCAAGCCCAGCGCATAGAGCTGCGCGCACGCCGGGAATGCATACGCACCGTGCCGCCTGAACACTACGCCGCGCTGTTGGCTCACAGCCGGAGCGCGTCCGGGCGCACCACGGAGCGGCTGCTGAACAATTTAAAGCCGCTTAATGAGTTGGAACTGCCGGTGAGCGCGTGGGATACGGTGCTGCCGGCGCTCACTGCGGGGTATGCCGCACGGCACATAGATTCGCTGGTGGCGTCGGGCGATGTGATCTGGCGGGTGACGCCGGGCAAGCGGCCGCTGCTGAGTTTCCACGATCCGGAGCGCATAGACTGGGACGCCGACCCAACGGCTTCATGGCAGGGCATGGCGCTTAGCGACGGCGAGCGCACGCTGCTGGAGGCGCTGAAGGTGCGGGGCGCGTCGTTCATAAGCGCATTGCCGCGGATATCGGGCGCGCTGGAGCTGCTTACGGGGTTGTGCCTGAAAGGGCTGGTCACGGCGGACTCGCTTGAGCCGCTGCGCAGTGCGGGAGAGGCCACGCTCAAGCGTGCGGCGCGGCGCACTGCGGCTCAGGCCACGCGTCGCCGCTGGGAGCTGGCGCGGCCGCTCAAGCCGCTGGACGTGGATGCGCGGCTTGAGCAGGCGTTTGACCGGTACGCGATAGCCTCGCGCGAGACGCTGGCGCAGGCAGGGCTGAGCTGGGGCGAGGCATTGAGCCGTTTGCGCGCGCTGGAATACGCCGGCCTGGTACGGCGCGGCTACTTTGTCAAGGGCATGTCGGGCGCGCAGTTCGTGCGCGCGGACGACTTTGAGCGGGTGTGCCTGAACCTGGCGCGTCCGCGTGAGGATTGCGTGGCGCTGAGCGCGATAGATCCGCTCAATGCGTGGGGGTTGTTGCTCAGGCATGACGATGGACAGCGCGGTTTCATGCGTGTGGCGGGCACGGTTGTGGTGCTGCACGGCGGAGCGCCGGTGCTGATATGCGAGCAGCAGGGCCGGGTGTTGCGCGTGCTGGACTCGGCATGCGCGGTCGAAGCGCTGATCGAGTTGAAGCGGGCGTTCGAGTTGAATCAGGTCTATCCGTTGCAGTCGATGCTGCGCATATGCCAGTATCAGCGCGAATATGCCGACGCCCTCGAGCAAGCCGGCTTTGTGCGCGAGATGCTGGACTATGTCGTGATAAGATAGCGCATTCGGGAGTTTGTGGCTTGCTTGTGGTTCCGAGAACGCGCGCTTAGGTCTGGTCATTATTTTGCCAATGGATCTTGTGCGCTTGTGCCGCAAGTTACGCGAGCGCGTGCCTGTGACTGTGCGCTGTGTGGCTAGTAGCCTGCATGCGCTTGCGCTACAAGTTGCACGAACGCGCACCTGTGACTGTGCGCTGTTTGGCATGCAGCTTGCATATGCTTATATCTCAAGTTCCACGAACGCGCCTTGGTCTGCGTGCTTTTAGGCAGGCGACTTGCGTGTGCCTGTGCCGCAAGTTACACGAACGCGTGCCTGAGTTTGCGCGCTGTTTGGTATGCGGCTTGCATATGCTTGTGCTGCAAGTTTTACGAACGCGCACCTGTGACTGTGCGTTGTTAGGCATGCGGCTTTGTGCTTGTGCCGCGAGTCCTACCGGCATGTGCCCGAGTCTGTAATCCATATGGTTTTATGCCCCGCGTAGGCTGGCGCCGCGCGGGCATTTATGTTGATAGACGCGCGCGATACATTGAATCAAAAATGAGCGCCCGCCGCAGCGGTCGCTCAAATCGTAGCTGAATCAGTATGCAATACGGGTAAGATTATGTGGCTTGACCTTAAGCCAATGCGCAATCATGCGGAGCCTTGTCGTGTGCACGGATACAGTTGCCATTTCAGAAATGTCATGGGCTGGAACCGTGAACCGCCGCATACAATATAGGCGATTCATTGCTCTAATGACTCTACGCCCTGAAATGGCAAACATATCCTTAATGATAATATAGTAGACATTCGCACTGAATAACGCGCTCAATATTCAGCATATCGCGGTTCAGGGGTCGCAGTTTCCGCACGGTGAATATCCGGCCACGATTGCCTGTGCGCGCGATACCAGTACTATGCGGTTTTCCTCGGCGGGCAGCGTGCCGCAACTGGGCAGGTGGAATTTATGCGTGTTGACGTTGCCTATGTAGTAATTCGCGCTATTTACACCTGTTGCTGCCTTGCCGTTCGTCTCCGAATCGCCGGAATCCGTCGCGCCGTCGGCAGTATCGCCATTGCCGGTTGTGCCGCTGCCGCCCAGTACGCCGCTGGCTGACGTGGTTGTCACGTCGTCCCAGGGCGCGTCGATCATGCTCAGCGTGACGCCGTCGCTGAATGCGATCAGGTCGCCGTACATATCGGTGCGCAGTACCTGCGCGCCGGCTTCGCTCAGCCGCTCAAGGGTCGCGGCGTGCGGATGGCCGAAATCGTTGCCCGTACCGACAGATATGATAGCCCATGCGGGGCTGACCCGCTCGAGCAGCGCCGCGCTGGTCGAACCCGAGCTGCCGTGATGGCCGACCTTGATGAGGTCAGCCTGCAGCTCTGCGCCCGAGTCGAGCAGCGCCTGTTCTTCCTCTTCGCCGGCGTCGCCCATCATCAGCAGCGCCGTGTCGCCGTAGGTTATGCGCAGCACTATCGAGTTGTCGTTGACCGATTCCAGCTCGCTTGCCGGCGCCAGCACGTTCACCTGTGCGCCGCCCAGCGTCAGTTCATCGCCCGCGCTCAGCGTGGCCAGCTCAAGGCCCTGCGCCGCGACAGCCTGCACGTAGTCGTTAAATGCCTGTTCGGGGTACTCGGTCGCGCTGGAATACGCCGCGCCGGCCGTGACCACTTCCAGCGCCGCGCTCAGACCGCCCGCGTGGTCGGAGTGCGGATGGGTGTTTATCACGTATTTCAGAGAGGATATGCCCAGCGACTCCAGCAATGCCGCCATGCGCTCGCCGCTGTCCACGGGACCGGCGTCCACCAGCATATGCTCGCCGTCACAGCTTATTATGCAGCCGTCGCCCTGGCCCACGTCTATGAAGTACGCGCTCAGCTCAGCCTGAGCAGCGCGCGCCGTCATCAGCAGCGCGCACAGCAGCGCTATTGCCACAGCGCGCCTGGACCAGCGCAACGCCCAGCCGCATATTGCCCGCATGCGCCATGCCCAGTCGTGCGCCGCCTGCTCGCGCGATGGTTGCCCGCTCCGTGCCCAGTGGCGCGCCGCCTGCTCGCGCGATGGTTGCCCGCTCCGTACCCAGTGGCGCGCCGCCTGCTCGCGCGATGGTTTCTCGCGCCATGCCCAGTGGTGCGCCGCCTGCTCGCGCGATGGTTTCTCGCTCCGTGCCCAGTCGTGCGCCGCCTGCTCGCGCGATGGTTTCTCGCGCCATGCCCAGTCGTGCGCCGCCTGCTCGCGCGATGGTTTCTCGCGCCATGCCCAGTGGCGCGCCAGCTTGGCCGCGCGCATCACGCGTTATCCTCGCGCTCGTTCGCGGGCAACACGCTGCCCGGCGGCAACTCGCGCGCCACGCGCTCAAGCGCTATCGCGTCCAGCAGCGCGGTCAGCAGCGTGCCCTCGTCGGTGTACTCTTCGGATATGACCTTGCCCTGAGCGTGAATGCGGCTGACGAGCTGCCCCTGCGCATAGGGCACCAATATGCGCACGCGGTGCAGCAGCGCGGCGGCGCGGCGCTGAATCTCACGCGTCAGTTCGTCAAGGCCTTCGCCGGTGCGCGCCGACACGTATAGCTGGCCCCGCGGCAGCGGCGGGCGTTCGGTCAGCAGGTCGCACTTGTTGTAAGCTTCGATTGTCGGCTTGTCGCCTGCGCCCAGCTGCGTCAGCACTTCGGCTACGACCCGGCGCTGCTGTTGGCATTCGGGGTTGGCCGCGTCGGATACCACGACCAGTACGTCGGCCTGAACGACTTCCTCGAGCGTGGCCCGGAACGCGCTGACCAGTTCGTGGGGCAGCTTGTTTATGAAGCCTACCGTGTCGATTATAAGGCAGCTCTGATTGTCGGGCAGTTCGAGTTTGCGCGTCGTGGTGTCCAGCGTTGCGAACAGCTTGTCCTCGGCCAGCACGTCCGCGCCGGCCAGATGGTTGAGCAGCGTCGACTTGCCCGCGTTGGTGTATCCCACCAGCGCCACCAGCGGCACGCCGTTTTTCTGGCGTTGCCGGCGCTGCAGTTCGCGCCGCGACTCCAGCTCGCGCAGGCTTTCGTTTACGTCGGCTATGCGGCGGCGTATGTAGCGGCGATCCTGTTCGAGCTTGCTCTCGCCGGGGCCGCGGGTGCCTATGCCGCCGGCCAGCCGGCTCAGCGCGGTGCCCTGGCCCATCAGCCGCGGCAGCCGGTATTGGAGCTGAGCCAGTTCGACCTGGAGCTTGCCTTCACTGGAGCGCGCGCGCTGGGCGAATATGTCCAGTATCAGCCCGGTGCGGTCGATGCACTTAACGCCCAGGCGCTCTTCGAGGTTGCGCAGCTGCGCGCCGGTCAGCTCGTCGTCGAATATGCATATGTCCACGTCCAGCGCCTGCGCGTTCAATGCGAGCTGTTCGACCTTGCCCGAGCCTATGTATGTGGCCGGATCGGGCTTGGGCAGCCTTTGGAGCACGCACTCTATCACCAGCGCGCCGGCGGTATCGGCCAGCGCGGCCAGTTCGCTGAGCGATTCGGCGCTGTCCACAGACACCAGCAGCGCGCGCTCCTGCGCGTCGTCGATGCCTGAGCTGGCGCGCACGCGGCCGTCGGCCAGCGCTATCTCATGCATCCAGTCCTCCTGCGGCAGGCGGTCTATGTCTATATGCGAGTACTCTATCACCTCGGCGATGCCGTCGCGCATATCGCCCAGGAATCCCACGCCTATCTCGCGCGCGGTGCCCGCCACCACGCTTATTGCCGCCATGGCGTCAAAGTTCATCGAGCGCAGTGCCTGCCGGTCGACGCCCGACAGCCGCGCCTCGCCTTCGGGATGAGTGTGTATGCAGCGTATCATCGACAGCCGGCCCGGATTGCGCCGCAGCCTCAGGCTCTTGAGCGGCACGCTCTCCGGCCTGCCGACCGTAATATCCATGACCCGGCCGTCGCGGCTTATGTATACGCTGACCTCGCGGTTGCACTGGCCCGAAAAGGCGGCGATCCTATCGATCAGTTCGCGCGGCGCAAAGCAGTCGCCGTCTATTTCCATATCGTATAATTCGCGCAGCCGTTCAAGCGCCGACTGGCGTATGCCTTCCGTATTGCCGTTTATTCTGTTTTCGCTCATGAATCCTCCTGTTTAATGCGCCGAATCCGGCGCGCCTGTTGTGCGGGCAACCTTATTATACCATGTTTCGGGAAAATGTAAAGTAAATTTACTTGACACATTTCAAAAGTTGCGCGCAGCGTTTACGGTGAGCGGCTTGACACTTTTGCCGGGCGCGGGTTATAATCGCTTGACACATAAAAGACTGACTTACAGGAGGAATGGATATGTACGTATACAAGACGCGCGGCACCTGCTCAAAGGCGATAGAGATAGAGGTAAACGGCGACACGATCGATCAGGTGCGGTTCATAAACGGCTGCAAGGGCAATACGCAGGGCGTGTCGAACCTGGTAAAGGGCATGAAGGTGGACGAGGTCATAAAGCGGCTCAAGGGAATACCCTGCCAGGGCGCGACGTCGTGCCCGGACCAGTTGGCGCGCGCACTGGAGGAAATGAAGGCGCAGGGACTGTGCTGAGGCGAATCGCCGGGCACGGGCAGATGGTTCACACGTAAATTAACGCGCAGGCGGGTCCGGGCTCGAAAGAGCGGCCTTAATGCGCGCATTTTTTACTGATATGACGGTTTTTCGTGCTTTACATTAACGCGTGCGGGCGTATAATGGGTACGACAAATATTAGCCGCAATCAGCGGCGCGCAAGCGCCGCGGCGCCATGCACAAAAGGAGGCGGCATTATATGTGGTGGACCGTGTTTCCCGGGATCGCGGTTGGGGTGTACCAGGTATACGCGATGCGGGTATATATGCGCGGGCTGGGCGCGGGCGGCAGGGGTTTGCGCAAGCGGATAGTCACGGGACTGATAAACGCAGTTCTGGTACTGGGGCTTGTGATCGGGTTTGCGTGCGTGTCGCCTGAGGCGCTGCTATGGAGCTCGGGTGGCATGTGCGGCAGCATGATACTGCTGGCGCTTGCGCTGTTCATCAGGTCGATAGACAACTAATGGCAGGTGATGAAAGGCATGGAAAACTTCACGGTTGAGGTCAGCCCTGAGACCTTTGAATGGTTGGGGCTTACGATCAGCCAGTCGCAGGTGACTCTGTTCATAGTTACCTTGCTGCTAGTGGCGTTTGGGCTGGTGTTCAGGTATTACCTGTTCCCCAAGTTTACCGAGCGTCCGGGCAAGTTCCAAAACGTCATAGAGCTACTCGTCGAGGCCGCGGGCAAGATGGCCGATTCCAATCTGCACGGCAAGTGCGCGGGGCTGTATGCCTACTCGTTCTCGATGATTGTGCTGATGGTCACAAGCTACCTGATGGAGCTGCTGGGCATGCGCATACCGGCTACCGATTTCAACTTTACGTTTGCGGTGGCGGTCATGTCGCTGGTCGTGATAGTTTACTATGGCGTTAAGTACAAGGGCGGCTGGGGCTATATCAAGTCGTTTGGCAAGCCGCTGGGCATAATGTGGCCGTTCAGGGTGCTGAGCGAACTGCTGATACCGGTATCGCTCTCTTGCCGAATGTTTGGTAACCTGTTTGCGGCTATGGTGGTAATGGACATTGTGTATGAGGCCATGTCGTACTTTGCGATAGGCATACCGGCACTGCTGGCGCTGTACTTCAATCTGTTCGACGTGGGCATACAGGTGTACATATTCGTGACGCTGACGCAGATTTTCACCGGCGAGGCAATCGAGGAAGATTAACCGGTTGCGCTCAATAAAAACTGCTTTTACTTGATTGGAGGATAACGAAATGAGCGGTATGATAGCTCTGGCCGCGGCGATAGCGGTATTTACGGGTATTGGCGCAGGTATTGGCATATCCCTGGCGACGAGCAAGGCGGTCGAGTCGATAGCGCGCCAGCCTGAGGCGAGCGGCAAGATTCAGTCGGTCATGATGCTGGGCGCGGTTCTGGCCGAGTCCACTGCAATATACGGTCTGGTCATAGCGATACTGCTGTACCTGAAGGTGTGATAGCGCCGCGATGCGGCAGGTAGTAATATTCGGGTGGTGAAATTATGGGCATAGATATAGATATCTGGCGGATGGTAGAGTACGTTATAAACGTAGTAATAATAATACTCGTGCTCTCAAAGCTGCTCTACAAGCCCGTCAGCAAGTACCTGAAGGAGCGCCAGGCCAAGATCGACAACGCGCTGGACAGCGCCGCTGCCAGCCAGAAGGATGCCGATGAGCTCAAGCGCCAGTACGAGGAGCTGCTCAGCCATGCGCGCGCCGAGAGCGCCGAGACGCTGCGCAAGGCCAGCGAACAGGCCGCGCGTCAGGCCGATGAGATCGTAGAGGCCGCGCGCGAACAGTCGCGCCAGATCATCCAGCAGGCGCATGGCGATGTGGAAAAGCAGATGAAGCTCGCGCGTGAACAGTCGCATGACCAGGTCGTCGAGATGGCTGTGCAGATGGCCTCCCAGATACTGGGCCGCGAAGTCTCGCGCGCCGACAACGCCGACATCATCAAGGCGTACTTTGAAGGGCAGGGCACAAAGTGAGCAACACATGTATTTTGAGGGTTGCCGCACCGCTTGACGCCGGACGCCTGGGTGAGATACGCGCGTCGCTTGAAAAGTATGCCGGCCATGCGCTGGAGCTTCAGGTGATCGTCGACGATACCATAATCGGCGGCTTCATTGCGATGCTGGACGACCACGTGATCGACCGCAGCTACAAGAGCATGCTCGGCGATATGGAGCGCTATGTCAAACAAAACGACAAGCCGCTCAGCCAGTACGCCGAGAGCCCCAAGCCCGCGGTCGGCGAGGTCACGCGCTTTGCCGACGGCATAGTCTCGATAACCGGCCTGACCCGCTGCCGCTATGGCGAGCTGGTCTACATAGGCAACGCCTCGGCGATAGCGATGAACATATCCGAACATCAGGTCGACGCCGTGCTGCTGTCCAGCGACAACACGATTGAGCAGGACGCGATAGTGCATGCCTCGGGCAAGGTGCTGCGCGTGCCGGTGGGCGATGCGTTGTTGGGGCGCGTGGTGGATCCGCTGGGCAAGCCGCTGGACGGCATGAATCCGCCTGCTTATACGCATAAGCGGCCGATTGAGGCGCCCAGCCCGTCGATACACGACCGGCAGAAGGTGTCCCAGCCGCTCAAAACCGGCATACTCTCGATAGACTCGATGATACCAATAGGCCGGGGCCAGCGCGAGCTGATAATCGGCGACCGCCAGACCGGCAAGACCACAATAGCGCTGGACACGATACTGAACCAGAAGGATCAGAACGTGCTGTGCGTGTATGTGTCGATAGGCCAGAAGGCCTCGACCGTGGCCGACGTGGTGAATACGCTGCGCGAGCACGACGCGCTCAAGTACACGGTGGTCGTGGCGTCGACCGCGTCCGACAGCGCGCCCATGCAGTACATAGCGCCCTACTCGGGCTGCGCGATAGCCGAGGAGTTCATGTATGCGGGCCGCGATGTGCTGATAGTGTACGACGACCTGAGCAAGCACGCGGTCGCGTATCGCGCAATGTCGCTGCTGCTTAGGCGTCCGCCGGGACGCGAGGCGTATCCGGGCGACGTGTTCTACCTGCACTCGCGCCTGCTTGAGCGCGCGGCCAAGCTCTCCGACGAGCTGGGCGGCGGCTCGATGACCGCGCTGCCGATTATCGAGACCATGGCCGACGACATATCGGCCTATATACCGACCAACGTGATATCGATAACCGACGGCCAGATATACCTTGAGTCGGAGCTGTTCAACGAGGGCATGCGGCCCGCGGTCAACGTGGGCCTGTCGGTCAGCCGCGTGGGCGGCAGCGCGCAGACCAAGGCGATGCGCAAGGTCGCGGGCCGGTTGAGGCTCGACCTGGCGCAGTACCGCGAATTGAGCGTGTTCTCGCAGTTCGCGGGCGAGCTGGAGGAGACCACGCGCGAGTCGCTGAGCCACGGCCAGCGCGTGACCGAGTGCTTAAAGCAGCCCCAGCACCTGAGCCTGGGCGGCGCGGAACAGATAATCATACTGCACACCGTGCTGGAAAACATAACCCGCTCTGTGCCGATAAAGTACCTGGCGCAGTTCAACAGCGAGTTCCTGGCGTACGTGCACAGCGAGGGCCTGGACGTGCTGGCGGACATAAACCACACCAACGAACTGAGCGAACAGAGCGCGCAGCGCATTGAAGCGCTGGCCACCGAGTTCATGCAGCAGTTCTTCGACGCGCACAATATCCAGCCCGAGCGCGAGGAGCGCGAGCTCAAGCTCGATACCCGCACTCGCACCAACGCCAAACCTGAGGCAGGTAATAAGCAATGAAGAGCATGGCCGACATAAAGCACTCGATGCGCGCAGTGCAGGATACCAGCAAGATAACCAAGGCGATGTACCTGATATCCACCGCCAAGGTGCGCAAGGCGCTGAATATGTACGAGTCCAACTCGACCTACTTTACGCGCGTGCAGGCCGCGATGAAGGACATACTGATGCACTCGACCGGCATAACGCATCCGTATCTGGGCGTCAGCCCCAAGAAGCGGCCGGCGTTCCTGGTCATCGCGGCCGACAAGGGCCTGTGCGGCGGTTACAATCACAATCTGCTCGATTACGCGCAGGCGCGCGTCGACGAGGCCGAGAGTCCGTATGTGCTGCCGGTGGGGCAGGAGACGCTGGCGTACTTCCAGCGCCACGGCCGCGGCATTGAACTGGACGAGCGCTTTGCCGAGCTCAGCCAGAGCCCTACGCTGCACAACGCCCGCAAGATAATGCGCGCGCTGATAGAGCTCTATGAGCAGGGCAAGGTCGACTCTGTGTTTATAATCTACACCAAGTACTTCAGCGCGACGCTGCAAAAGCCGCTGATGATAGACCTGGTGCCGCTGTCCACGACCGACTTTACCGACGTTCAGGTCGAGAGCGAGGACGCTTCGGTCATGAGCTACTATCCGTCGGTCGAGCGCGTGTTCGATACGCTGGTGCCGCAGTACATAGTCGGCATCGTGTATGCCACGATGGTGCAGGCCTATGCCTCCGAGCAGTCGGCCCGCATGAACGCCATGGACAGCGCCAACCGCAACGGCCGCGAGATGCTGGATAACTACACAAGCGAGCTCAACACCGCGCGCCAGAGCGCGGTCACCAGCGAGATAGCCGAGATAATTGGCGCGCTGGACGTTATAGGCGGTGAGGAGCAGGGTGTGTGAGCTTGCGCCCTGCCATATACCCAACGGGGGTGAAACGATGTTAACACACAGTGGTAAGATAGTGCGCATAACCGGCCCAGTGCTGGACGTGCGCTTTGAGGACCACCACATGCCGCAGGTGTATTCGGCCATGTACACCGTCGACCCGGAATCAGACCGATCCGTGTGGATGGAGGTCGAGATGCAGCTGGGCAGCGACGTGGTGCGCTGCATAGCGCTCAGCGCGACCGAGGGCTTGTACTGCGGCATGCAGGTGGTGGACACCCGCAAGCCGATATCGGTGCCGGTGGGCGCAAGCGTCATGGGCCGCGTTATAAACGTGCTGGGCGAGCCCATCGACGGCAAGGGCCCGATACCCGACGGGCTGCGCATGCCGATACACCGCCGTCCGCCTGCGCTGAGCGAACAGCGCCCCGTGACCGAGGTGTTCGAGACGGGTCTAAAGGTCATCGACCTGCTGGCGCCGTATCCCAAGGGCGGCAAGATCGGCCTGTTCGGCGGCGCGGGCGTGGGCAAGACCGTGCTGATAATGCAGCTGATGCGCAATATAACCCAGGAGCACGGCGGTCACGCGGTGTTCACGGGCGTGGGCGAGCGCTCGCGCGAGGGCAATGAGCTGATAAGCGAGATGACCGAGTCGGGCGTGCTGGAGCACTCGATGCTGGCGTTCGGCCAGATGAACGAGCCGCCGGGAAGCCGTATGCGCGTGGCGCTGTCGGGACTGACTATGGCCGAATACCTGCGCGACCGCGAGAACTCGGACGTGCTGCTGTTCATCGACAACATATACCGGTTCATACAGGCGGGCTCCGAGGTGTCGGCGCTGCTGGGCCGCATACCCAGCGCGGTGGGCTACCAGCCGACGCTGGCCAACGAGCTGGGCGAGCTGCAGGAGCGCATAGCGTCCACGGCGTCGGGCTCGATTACGTCGGTGCAGGCCATATACGTGCCGGCCGACGACCTGACCGACCCTGCGCCGGCGACTACGTTCTCGCATCTGGATGCAACGACCGTGCTGTCGCGTTCGATATCCGAGCTGGGCATATACCCGGCGGTGGATCCGCTGGCGTCGTCGTCGCGCATACTGGAGCCGCGCATAGTCGGCGAGGAGCACTACCAGGTCGCGCGCGCGGTGCAGGCCGTGCTGCAGCGCTACAAGGAGCTGCAGGACATAATCGCGATACTGGGCATGGAGGAACTCTCCGGCGAGGATAAGCTGACCGTGTACCGCGCGCGCAAGCTGCAAAAGTTCATGAGTCAGCCGATGAGCGTGGCCGAGGTGTTCGTGGGCATACCGGGCAAGTACGTGCCGCTGCGCGATACGATACGCTCGTTCAAGGCGATAATCGATGGCGAGGTCGACGACCTGCCTGAGGCGGCGTTCTTCATGGCGGGCGATATCGACGACGTCAAGCAGAAGGCGCAGGCGATGAAGGCATGAGCAAGCTGTTCCATCTGGAGATGATTACGCCTGAGCGGCGCTTCTTCGACGGGCAGGTCGAATCGGTGCAGCTGCCGTGTCTGGACGGTCTGATGGGCATCATGGCCGACCATGAGCCGGCGGTCATATCGCTGGACGTGGGCACGATAAAGCTGCTGTGCGACGGCAAGTGGATGGAATGCACTACGTCGTTTGGCTTTGTCGAGATACGCCGCGACGAGACCATCATATTCGCACAGTCGTTCGAGTGGCCCGAGGAGATAGACATCAACCGCGCGCTGGCCGCCAAGGAGCTGGCCGAGCGCCATCTGAAGAACCAGCGCAGTCAGCGCGAGTACCTGATAAACAAGGTTGCGCTCGCGCGCGCGATGGTACGCCTGCAGACCGGGCGCAAGAGCATAAACCATTGACATTGGGGGGCGTGGCGCCTTGGAGGCGCTGCGCCCTCTTGCGTTATTGTCCAGGCGTCGCTAATATGGTCCAGAAGTTGCGAATATGCGATTGTTGCGGCAGAATCGGGTGTTTAGCCGCTGCCAGGCCGCAGGGGCTGAGCGCGTGCGCCGGGATGCGTTGGCGGCGAATTTAACGGCTTAAAGCCGCGCGCTGCGTATGGCGATGAGGCCGGATGTTTTTGCCGCTGCATTTGACCGCGCATTCGATTGACAGGACGCCGCGCAGGATGATAGAATTAAATGAATAACAATGGTCGCTCAGCCGCGGGCGACCAAGCGAAAGGATGGATGAGATGCCCAAACGAAGTCGCAGTATACTGCGAGAAAAATGGCGGGAGGCGCTTACGTCGGTCCTGCCGATAACGGGACTAGTATTTTTATTGTGCTTTGCGGTCGTACCGGTTTCTAACGACGCGCTCATGGGATTTGTGATAGGCGCAGCGCTGCTGATACTGGGCATGGGCCTGTTCACGCTGGGCACTGATCTGGCAATGACGCCCATCGGCCAACACGTCGGCAGCGCCATAACTCGCTCGCGCAAGCTCTGGTTCATAGCGCTGATCGGCTTTGTGGTGGGCATATTGATAACGCTGTCCGAGCCGGACCTGCAGGTGCTGGCCGAACAGGTGCCCGGCGTGCCCAATATGGTGCTGATGGTGGCGGTGGCAATCGGCGTGGGTCTGTTCCTGGTGGTGGCGCTGCTGAGAATCATATTTGCGGTAAAGATGTGGTATCTGCTGCTGGGATGTTATGTGCTGGTGTTTGTGCTGGCGCTGTTTGTGCCGCGCTCGTTTCTGGCGGTGGCGTTCGACTCGGGCGGCGTGACGACCGGGCCCATGACGGTGCCGTTTATACTGGCGCTGGGCGTGGGCGTGTCGGCGATGCGCAACGACTCGGCGGCCGAGAACGACAGCTTTGGTCTGGTCGCGCTGTGCTCGATCGGGCCGATACTGGCGGTGATGGTGCTGGGGCTCATGTACCGGCCAGACGAGGCCGCGTACACGTCGTCGTCGGTTATCGCCGCGAGTACGTCCACCGAGCTGTGGGGCCAGTTCATGAGCGCGCTGCCCAAGTATCTGGGCGAGGTCGCGCTGGCGCTGGCGCCTATCGCGGCGTTCTTCTTCATAATGCAGTTCACGTCGCTGCATATAAAGGGCGCGATGCTGTTTCACATAATAGTGGGTCTGGTGTATACGTATGTGGGCCTGGTGCTGTTCCTGCTGGGCGTGAACGTGGGGTTCATGCCGGTGGGCGACTATTTGGGGCGGGCGCTGGCTGAGCTGGACTGCAACTGGATACTGGTGCCGATAGGCATGGTAATAGGCTACTTTGTCGTTGCGGCTGAGCCGGCAGTGCACGTGCTGAACAAGCAGGTATACGAGATCACTGCCGGCGCGATACCACCGCGCGCGATGAGCATAAGCCTGTCGATTGGCGTATCGGTGTCGGTGGGGCTGGCCATGCTCAGGATACTCACCGGATTGCCGATACTGGCGCTGATGGTACCGGGTTATGCGCTGGCGCTGCTGTTGATGTTCATAGTGCCGCCGATATTCACGTCGATCGCGTTCGACTCGGGCGGCGTGGCCTCGGGACCTATGACGGCGACCTTCCTGTTGCCGTTTGCTATGGGCGCGTGTACGGCGCTGGGCGGCGATGTGGTGGCTGATGCGTTTGGCGTGGTGGCCATGGTCGCCATGACGCCGCTTATCACGATACAGCTGCTGGGCGTTTACTATCGCTTCGGCAAGCGCGGCGCTGCTGTGGTCAAGCCCGAGCAGACCGAGCCGGTCGAAGACATTATTGAACTCTAGTGAGGTGCAGTCGATGAACGGGATTCGTCTCATGACGATTATCACCAAGCGCGAATACGAAAGCGCATATGTGGAGTTCCTCAAAAAGGATGGGCTGACCGCGATATTCGGCACGCCCTGCCAGGGCACCGCCGGCATGAACGTGCTGAACCTGCTGGGCCTGGAGCAGACCGAAAAGGCGCTGATGGTCGCCATGGCCGAGCGCAGGCTGGCCGAAAAGCTTATGAGCCGCATGGTGTCGCAGCTGGGCATAGACATGCCCGGCAATGGCATAGCGCTTACGATACCGGTCAGCAGCATAGGCGGCGCAAGCTGCATGAAATACCTTATGGAAAATCAGAACATAATCATAGGCGGGGTGGCGAATATGGACGAGCGACCGGTGTTTCCCTACGACATGATAGTTGCAATAACCGAGCGGGGCTGCGTGGACATGGTTATGGATGCGGCGCGCACGGCGGGCGCGCGCGGCGGCACGATACTGCACGCCAAGGGCACGGGCACCGAGTTCACGGCGCGGTTTTTCGGCGTGTCGATAGCCTCGGAGAAGGACATTCTGCTGATAGTGGCCGCGCACGATGACAAGGATGCGATAATGCGCGCGATAATGGAAAAGGCAGGCATACGCTCTGCGGCGCATACGGCAATGATATCGCTGCCGGTGGAGAGCGTGGTCGGTCTGACCAGCATCATGCATCAATCCGATGAATAGTCGCTTCACACAGCTGACTGGCAGGGCATCAAGCGGCCAAATGTGTCGCAGGCATCGGTAAATTTAAATACAGTCGGCGCTTAAACCGCCGCGTCGCAGGCAGCGACGCGGCGGTTTTGTGCGCATAAAAGCGGCAATATCAACGGCATGGCGGCGACGGCGGGCCGCCATGACCGATGCGCAGACGTAATTCGCGCAAACCGAATGCGCGGCATAGGTCTTGTATTTGCTGTATTCACAGTTCAAATGCAATTTTTATACAAAACGCGGGCATACTTGAGGCGAGGTGAATTCACATGAAGCAGACATGGTTCAGACCGCCGGCATACCGGCAGTTCTCGCTGGACGCCGACGCAACCGACGCACCCAATCGCCCAGACGGCACGGCGGCCCGCCGGTTGGATGGCAATCCGCCCACACAGGACTCGATGCGCGGTCAGGCACCGGCGCAGCCCGGTGCCGGGCAGGCGGAGCAGCACGGGTTAGAGCGCATTGCGTCGGAGCGGCAGGAGCAGCCAATCGCCGAGCAGTCGACGCCAGATCAGCGCGCCCAACCCGCCATAAAACAGCTTTCAACAGAACAGCAGGATCAGCGCAACACCGTGCAGTTGACGCCAGAGCGACGCGCCCAACCCTCCATCAGACATCTTGCAACGGAACAGCAGGATCAGCACACCGCCGGGCAGCCAGCGCCAGAGCAGCGTGACCAACCCGCCATCAAACAGCTTGCGACGGAACAGCAGGATCAGCGCACTGCCGTGCAGCTGACGCCAGAGCGGCGCGCCCAACCCGCCATCGGGCAACGCGCGGATTGCCAGGACTCAACGGCTCGTCCGGACGCACGGCGAGGCGCAACAAAACAGGGCCTGCGCAGTGCGAGGCGGCGCATAGAGCGCGTGCTCGATAGGTATGGATATTACATGGCGGTCGGCGTGTGTGCGCTGATGGTATTTGCGGGGGCTTTGATAGGCACGTCGGGCAATGCGCCGTCGGCGACGCCTCAGTCCACGCAGCTGACGGGCGAACAGGTGAGCGATGTGCCGGCGGAACAACCTTCCTCGAGCGATGGCCTGCTGGGCGAGGACGTCAGCGCAAACGCGGCTGCATCCGGCGACGCCGCACCGCACAGCCTGGCCTGCTGGCCGCTTGAGGGCCAGGTGCTGACGGCGCATTCGCTGGACGCGCTGATATACCAGCCCACGCTGGGCGTGTATGCGACGCATGCGGGCATCGACATTGCGGGCAGCGCAGGCCAGGTCGTGGTGGCGTGCGCCGATGGCGAGGTCGTGCGGTGCTGGCGCGAGTCGCTGCTGGGCAATGTCGTAGAGGTGCGCGGCGAGGACGGAGTCATAATGCGCTATGGCAATCTGGCCTCGCTGGATCAGGCCAGCGAAGGCATGAGCGTGAGCGCGGGCGATGTGCTGGGCGCAATAGGCGCAAGCGCCATGAGCGAGTCGCTGCTGGAGCCGCATCTGCACTTTGAGGTGCTGGTGGACGGGCAGAGCGTGTCGCCCGAGGACTGGTTGCCCATGAGATGATCGTAGTAAAAATGCGTTCCAAAACAAGGCGTCCGCCGGCGTAGGGGAGAACGCCGGCGGACATGATTTGGGGGGAGATATTAAGAGGAGGATATATATCAAGCGGAGCTTTCGCCCGCGCTTGAGCTGATTTAAGCGGGCCGTGGCCCGTTGCGAGTGCGTCGGCCATCATGCGTGCGGCAGTGCTCCAGGCAGCGCCGATTGGCGTAACGGGTTTGAGTGGCTGTGGATCGCGTGTATAGCGCGTGCGGTTGTATGCGCCTGCATGTGATGTCTATGCACGCCGCGCCGCCTGTGGGCGCGGGGATGCGCGGGGCACATGCGGCGCGCCGTGCGTGCCGGCCGGATCCCGGGCCGCATCACCGCCGTAGCGCTGCGCCTGACTGACGCGCGCCTTGCCGGTTTACCTGCCGTTAATGATGATATGAGCCGATGCCTCCGATATGAGTCGGGCGCGGTAAAAAGCGCGTCAGAGCTCGTCGGCGTGGACCGTTACGCGGCCCAGCGATATGTTCAGATTGCCGTTGCGGCAGCGCAGCTCGTCCAGGAACGCCTTCTGGCGCAGTGGGTCGCGCAGCGTCACCAGGTATTGCAGTTCATAGAGCGCGCCCATGTTGGTGGTGCGCACGCGCACCAGTTCGCATGAGGTCGTATATGCGCTCATCAGATCGTCGAACAGCCCGGCATAGTCCAGGTCTTCGGGTATCGTTATCTTCAGCTCATTGCGCACGCGCTTTGAGCGGCCAAAGCCGAGCCTGTCCAGCGCTATGGATGCGCCGCCTATTATTACCAGGAATATTAGCGCTACTACAATGTAGCCCGTGCCGGTGGCCAGTCCCAGCGCCATCGCCAGAAATATTGCGCCTATGTCGCGCGCGTTGCCGGGCACCGAGCGGAACCGTATCAGCGAAAACGCGCCCATGACCGCCACGCCCGTGCCCAGATTGCCGTTGACCAGCATTATGACCATCTGCACTATTGCGGGCAGCAGCGCCAGCGTTATGACGAACCGGCGATTGTACTGGTTGTTGTACATGTATACGAGCGCTGCGCCTACGCCCACAGCCAGCGATGCGAGCGTGCACAGCAGCAATGCAGTCGGATCAATCGACGACGTGCTGGTGCTAAGTATGCTGTCAAGCACTGAAAAGACTTCCTTTCGACTGGCGCACGTCATCGTGCAGCACAAAGTTAATGAAACATTCGCCGTATTTGGAGAACGACGTGGGGAATATGCCCAGACGGGTCAGCGCATGGCTGAGCCAGAGCGGCAGCGCGCCGGGTATCTTTATCTCCATCAGCGTCGCGCCCGGGTCGAGCAGCAGCCGGCCACGCGGCGGCATGTCCAGCCTGAGCGCATCGCCGCGCCAGCGTATGTCGAGGTCGAACGTGACGCGCAGTCCGGGCGTGTCGGGCGCAAACAGCGCCACGCGGTCGTATGCTATGAACGCCATGGGCCGGGCGCAATGCAGCTTTTCAAACCAGTTGATCTCGCAGGCTATCTGGCGCTGCACGCCGGTCTGGGCATTCAGAAATTCGGGCGTGAACGCGCCGTTTGCCATGAACTCGTCGGCCTGAGCCGGCGTTATGCCCACGCGGCGCTTGTAGACCACGCCTTTGAACTTCTTCTTGATCTCGAGAAACACTGTATCGCCGGATGTGGGCATGCCGTAGCTGCGCAGCCGGAGTTTTTCCTTGTAGATGGGCTTGTCCAGCGAGCGGCGGATAAGCGCATAGTCGGGCGTGTCGAAGTAGAGGTTGCATATAGTGTGCAGGCCGAATTGATCGCGCGTCATGTGCGCGTCGAGCGCGCGGCTTAGCGCGGCATATTGTCCGGCGTCGAGCAGGTACTTTTTTTCGATACGCATGAACGTATCCTGATACTCAGCCATCAGATCGCCTCCCAAGCGCGGCCAGTTCCGATCGACAGCTGTATTTTAGCGCCTTAAACTTAAATCAGTCTGAATATGCGGATTCAGGCTCGTTTAAGGTTTGTTCGTCGGCGGGATCGTTGGGCGGTTATTCAGCGCGCTATCGGTAAATTGAGGTGGACGTGCAATTTGGTGATGCGGCAGATAAGTGTCATTTTTAAGCGGGATTCAAGTTGGCACGCTTGATATGCGCAGCGCGTGGGCGCAAGCAGTAATAGCTTAGCGGCAGACTGGCAAATGATGCGCAGCTTATGCGCGGTGCGCAAGCTGAGCGCCGTGATTGATTATTGGCAGATCTGGCTCGAATTTATGGCGCGCAGGACTGATGTGCATTATATGCAAAACGGCGCATATCATCTTATTAATGCTGAGTTCGTCGGCGCGCGCCGGTGTACGGTGCCTTGCTGACCGGCGCATACTGTCGGGGTGCGCCAGCGTATGGTTGGGCGCGTGCGATCAGCGCATAGCAAGTTGGGGCTGCGCCGCGTGCATACTGCCTTGCCGACCTGCACATACTGGATCTGTGTCTTGCAATCAAACAAAGCGCAAAAGACGAACGAACACGAACTTACATACAAATATAATTCATAAAACGCCTGCCACGCGATAGAAAACAGCACTTCTGATTTTGTAACTGCACCCGGCCCAGCGTACTCGCGCGCCGGTGGTGCGCACAGTTTTTTGTGAAAAATCAGGTTTTTATGACGAATTTAATCGAAATATGATCGGTGCGGCTTGATGACTCAAAGCGGATGGAGCCGACATTTCCACAGCCTGTGCAGCGCATG
>DSLFC04102__coassemble_714_pt1 | contig 33339 bp, 22 predicted proteins | sample DSLFC04102__metabat2_low_PE_005 | metagenome-assembled genome bin DSLFC04102 | reverse complement strand
TTTTTTCGGTTCTTTTCAAAAAAGTGACCGTTGACTGAGGTTTGTCAACGGTCTGAGCAGGGCTGGATCCAGCCCTGCTCCTGTCATATAGATCCCACAGTCGGCCTGCCCACGCGTCAGCCGCCCAGCAAACCGCCTATCAGGCCCTGGTTGCTGTACTGCGTGGCGCCGCGCCCGGCGCGCTCGGACGTCACGCCCTCGTCTGCGCCGGTATCGCCTGAATCGCCTGCTCCGGTACCGCCTGATTCGCCGGCAGCCGCATCGCCCGTTCCGTCCTGCTCGCCATCCCCGCCCGAGGCTATTGTAAGGCCCTCGCCGCTCTCATCCGCGGCTATGTATCGCCCGAACGCTATCCCTTCCAGCTGCGAATCGGGCGGCGTGCCGTCGAATGTAATCAGCGTAATAATGTACGCGCTGTGGTCGTCGCTGAGCAGCAGCACATATTCAGCGTTCACGTTCTGAAACGAGGACAGTATCCGCGTGCATTCGAGCCCATAGAACTCGCCGTCGGGTATTATCTGCCAGATCGTACCATTGGCGTCGGGCGCGTCGGTGCTGGCGCCCAGGTCCTCGGCATACGCGCCGGTCAACTCGTCCAGGTTGTCGTACGGCGAACCCTCGGCGCAGTACACGAACAGCTGCGCATAGGTTTCGGGCTGATACACTTCCAGTATCAGATCGGGCTTAACGTTGCCCGACTTTTCAAAGCTATTCGTCTCATCGAGCGTCTGCGCGTCGGTGCGCTGGTAAGCGTTGTCGATCTCTATCGACATCTCCAGGTCGTATATCACAAACGCCCAGCCGTATCGCGCCGCCTGCGCGCCCGCACCGCCGATAAGCAGCATCAGCGCCATAAGCGCCGCCAGCAGCTTCTTCATAGGCAAACTCCTTTTAAGCGTTATACGCCTGTATTATACCACCCATCGATGTCATTTGTCTGCCGAAAACCGGGTTATATTTTAAACCCGAAGAACCGCACGGCGTTGTAGTAGCTTATGTCGCGCACCAGCTGGCCCGCGGTCTCGAAGTCGGCGGGGTACTCGCCGTTCTCGATCCAGCCGCCTATCAGGTTGCACAGTATGCGGCGGAAGTACTCGTGACGCGTATAGCTCAGGAACGACCGCGAGTCGGTCAGCATGCCTATGAAGTTGCCCAGCACGCCGACGTTCGCCAGTGAAGTCAGCTGAGCCTCCATGCCGGTCTTGGTGTCGTTGAACCACCATGCCGAACCGTGCTGTATCTTGCCGGCGCAGCTGGCGTCCTGGAACGCGCCCGCTATGACGTCGAGTATCTCGTTGTCGTTCGAATTGAGCGAGTACAGCACCATGCGCGGCAGCTTGCCGTCCTCGTCCAGCGCGTTCATCAGCTTGGCCAGGCTGCCCAGGCACTGCGTCTGCGCCATGCTGTCAAAGCCGGTATCCGGCCCGAGCTGGCGGAACATGCGCGCGTTGGGATTGCGCAGCGCGCTGTAATGGATCTGCATCGCCCAGCCGCGCGCAGCGTACTCGCGCCCGAAGAACATCAGCATGGCCGTCTGGAACTTGTCGGCCTCGCACGCACAGATCTCGCCGCCGGCCAGGGCCTTTTTGTATATCGCGTCGACCTCTTCATCGGTCGCGGGCGCGTAGGGCACGTAATCAAGGCCGTGATCGCTGGCCACGCAGCCCATGCTGCCAAAGAAGTCCAGCCGGCTGCGCAGCGCATCCAGCAGCCCCGCAAAGCTGTCCACGGCCACACCGCTGACCTGGCCCAGCTTGGCTATGTACTCGACAAAGCCGGGCTTGTTGATGTTGACGGCCTTGTCGGGACGCCATGCGGGCAGCACCTTGACCTCGCAGGTGGGATCGTCGGCTATGACCTTGTGCCAGTGCAGATCATCGGTGGGATCGTCGGTCGTGCAGATCAGCGTCACGCCGCTCTGCTTGATTATGCCGCGCACGCTCATGCCCGGCTCAGCCAGCTTGCGGTTGCACCAGTCATATATCTCGCGGGCGTTCTGCTCGTTGATTATCAGATTGCAGCCAAAATAGCGCCGCAGCTCGAGATGCGTCCAGTGATACAGCGGATTGCCGACCGCGCGCGGCAGCACCCGCGCATACGCCTGGAACTTCTCCCAATCGGACGCATCGCCGGTTATGTAGTGCTCGTCGACGCCGGCGTTGCGCATCAGGCGCCACTTGTAGTGATCGCCGCCCAGCCAGGCTTCCGTTATGGTCTTGAAGCGATAGTCGTTGGCGATCTGTTCAGGGTTGATATGGCAATGGTAGTCGAGTATCGGCGTGGACTCGGCATACTCATGGAACAGCCGCCGGGCGCTTTCGCTGGTCAGCAGGAAATCCTCGTTCATAAACTTTTTCATTGTATTCTTCTCCTTGCGTCACTTTTTGATCCAAAGTATATCCAAAGGTTTTATGAAGTTATTATACCGCGAACCGCTGATTTGCGCAATAGCCCGCCCCGGGCGGCCTGCGATTTTGAATGCGCGGTCGTGCCGTGCCGCCTGCGTCTTACGCATAAAGCCGCCTATCTTCTATGTGCTGCCGCGCCTCGAATGCGGAGAGTGTCGTCCCTGCCGCACGCCGCGACTCTGACGCAAACAAACGTACCGTCGCACGCCGCACATCAGATGCAGCCAAACGCACTGTCGCACGCCGCACATCAAGCGCAACCAAACGCACTGTCGCACGCCGCCGCGCTTCAAATACAAAGAATATCGTCCTTGCCGCGCGCTGCACCTGAGACGCAACCAATCACACCGTTGCACGCCGCCGCGCCTCAAATGCAAAGAGTATCGCCCCTGCCGTACTCCGCACCTCAGATGCAGCTAAACGCACTGTCGCACTCCATACCTCAGATACAGCCCACCGCACTATCACACGCCGGCGCGTCTCGAATGCATAGAGCATTCCATCGCCGCACGCTGCACCTCAACCGTAGCAAACCGCACTATCCACGCCACATCTTAGACGTAACCAAACGCACCGGCGCGCGCCGCCGCGTCTCGAATGCAAAGAGCATCGCCCTTGCCGTACGCCATACCTTAGACGCAACCAAACGCACTTCCGCACGCCGCCGCGCCTCAAATGCACTGTCACGCGCCACATCTTAAACGCAACCACACGCACTGTCCGCGCCGCCGCGCCTAGAATACGTAGAGCATCGCCCCTGCCGCACGCCGCACCTCAGCCGTAGCCCACAGCACTGCCGCGCACCTTCGACGCAAAGCCCCAGCCAACTGCCCCCAACGCAAAGCGCGGGCCGCAGCACACCGCCGCGACCCGCAATAAACATCCTAAACTATAATCGCCGTCAATCGACCGCTATCTTGAGCACTATCGGATAATCGCTGTGATAGCCCTCGGGCAGACGCACCTCCAGCGCATCGGGCGTGCGCGCGTACTTCAGCTCGCCGCCGCCCAGCAGGCTCACACCGTTGACCAGACCACCGAACACTATCCTTGCATTCGACATCTCGTGCATCGACTTGATGCGCACCACACCATCCTCGGGCTGCGCCAACACGTGCGCGTACACATAGCCCGGCTTATACGTAAAGCGGATGTCCGCGCCGGTGAACTTGGGCCTATCTACGTCGGTGAATGCGCCTTCGGGCACCTGCGTCGGGCCCTCGCCGTACACGTTCCACACGCGCGTGCCGTATATCGCCTCGCCGTTGACCTTGAGCCAGTTGCCGATGCTGATAAGCACATTGCGATCCTCATCGGTTATCGTGCCGTCGGCGCGCGGACCTACGTTGAGCAACAGCGCGCCTTTCTTGCTGACTATGTCGATCAGGTCGCATACCAGGTCGACCGGGTTCTTGAAATCGTTGTTTTCGGTATAGCCCCAGGAGTTCTTGGCTATCGCGGTATCGTTCTGCCAGAAGCGCGGGCTGGCCGCAGACAGCTGGCCGCGCTCTATGTCGAACACGCCCGCACCGCGCATATACGCGTCATACTTGTAGTTTATGGTGACCTGCGCGCCCCACTCGGCGGCACGGTTGTAGTAATACGCCGCAAACTTGCGCAGATACGGCTTGGCGGCCGGATTCTGTATCCACCAGTCGAACCACATTATCTTGGGCTGATAGCGGTCGACTATCTCGCAGTTGCGCACCAGCCAGTCTTCCAGGAACTCCCGGGTCGGCAGCACGTCGCCCAGATCCTGCATGTTCGACGGGCCGTGGCACACATTGCCATATGCGCCGCCATAGAACCCCGAATTGGCCGGGTCGCGCACGTCACTGTCGAAGTCCAGGCCGCCGTCCATGAACCAGAAGTGCTCCATGCGGTGGTTGGACGCGCACAGCTGTATGCCGCGCTTGTCGGCCTCGCGCTTGAGCTCGCCCACTATATCGCGGCACGGCCCCATTTCGGCGGCGTTAAAGTGAGATATCTCGCTCTTGTACATCTGGAAGCCGTCGTGATGCTCGGCCACCGGCATTATGTAGCGCGCGCCCGCCGCCTCAAACAGATCCAGCCACTTGGCCGCATCGAACTTCTCGGCCTTGAACATCGGTATGAAGTCCTTGTAGCCGAACTGCTTTTGCGGGCCGTATGTGGCCACGTGATGTTCGAACTCCTTTGTGCCCTGCTGGTACATGTTGCGCGGATACCACTCGCTGCCGTATGCCGGCACCGCGTACACGCCCCAGTGTATGAATATGCCGAACTTGCCATCGATATACCACTCCGGCACCGGATGCTTGCACAGCGACTCCCATGTGTCGGTATACGGGCCCTGCGCTATCACGCGCTCGATAGTTTTCAGGTACTCCTCGTACATCCCCAATCCCTCCGTATTCAGTTCAGGCGAAACGTTTCGCAATTTGCATAATTAAATTATACCATGTCATGCTTGCATCGTCAACATGATTTTTACGGTCAATGGACTGAGGTTTACGGTCATCCGCAAATGCCGTGCGTCTGCGGAACGGCTGATCACGGCATTCCCCAGCTGCCACGCACCCTTTCAGCAGCATCGGCGGCACAATTCAAGCAGAATCCTCAGGTGCCACTGCGTTAAGGCCCAAACGGAGCAATAGTTGCTAAGTCGCTAATAATATCGGCTGAGCAATTGCGGCTGTTATGTATTGCCAAATCACCTGTAAAGCCGGCCGGGCAAGCACGGCTCCAACCCATTCATCCCGGCAGTTCATGCAAGGCAAAACATGCCCATGAGCACAGCCCAACGTCGGCATACCCACTTGGACAAGCACGACTGCACCTGCTGATACAGGCCGTCATAAGCACCAGCAGGACTATCTCTGTCAACTACTCAAGCCGCCATCAACACCAGCAGGACTATCTCTGCCAACTACTTAAGCCGCCATCATCACCCGCAAGGCATGCCGGGATACCAGCGCCATCCGTCATTATCATCACGGCGGCATAATCTCGGCTAACCCAGCCGGCCCAAACCGCCGGCAGATCCGACGGTACGGCTTCCCACGCGGCTCCATTGCGCACAGGCAAAACAATGGGCCGGGCGGAATCACATCCGCCCGGCCGGCATTTGCGCGCTTACATCGCCTCAGGTATCAGGTAGTAGGTCACGTCGCCGCTGGTGGGCAGCGTGGTTTCGTCCGGCTCGACGTACTGGCCGTTGATCAGCTCGGTCAGCACATAGCCCACCGGCGGCAGCACATACGGCCGCGCACCGTCGGCTATCGTGAACTGCTGCTGGGACTGCGCGTCGGTATCCGGATCCGAGATTATCGTAATTGTGCGAGTGGCCACCGGATCGGTCATCTGGAAGTACTGATCGGGGAGCTGCACGGCGTCGTACGCCACCGAGTAGTTGGCCAGCGCCAGTGATATGCCGTCGGCGACGTCGGCGCGCAATTGCCAGGACTGCACCTCCAGCGTCTGCGCGTTCACGGTCAGCGTCGTGACCAGCGGCACGCTGTCATCCAGGTCAAACGCCTGACCGGTCGCATTGGCGTAATCGGCATGCGTCATGGTGGTCGTGAGTATGTAATTGTCGCCGCTGAGCTGGCATGCGGTCAGCGTCTCGCCCGTCACGGCCGAGTACAGCGCGTAGTTGGCGATGCGGTCATCATAGTACGACTTTATCGAGTCATCGTAACATATGTTCTCGCCCATGGAGCCGTCGGGGTATATCAGGTAGCGCGCATCGCCGTCGTACACGCAGCTCAGCGACGCGTTGACCTCGTAAAGCGTCGTGCCGGCGCCGTTGTTCACAAGCGCCAGCGACGTCTCGCGCTCTATGGTCTGATTGTCCACATAGCTGTAATTGAGCATGAAGCACTCAAACGACTCGTGCCGGCTCAGCAGCGCCGCGCCGGTGTTGGCCGCGCTCACGGCTTCCAGCGTGGGCGCGTCCTCCAGCGCCACGTCCACCGTCTCCGGGCGCTCGCCGCCATCCGTCATGACCGACTCATCTGCGGTCAGACCGCCCTCCGCCAGCGCGGCGCAAGGCAGCGCCATCGCCAGCGCCACAAGTATGCAGCTCAGTTTGGTTTTAAGTTTCATTGATTTATGCCTCCTTTGTCCGGCCGCTATGACTGGCGGCTGAGCGCCTCGGGCGTGAGCATGCGCCGGTGCGTGAACGCGAATATCAGCGTCGCGCATATCGCGCTGGTCACGTCGGCGATCGGCTCGGCCCAGTATATGCCCATGACTCCCATCTTCAGCGGCAGCAGCAGTATTAGCGGTATCAGCAGTATTATCTTGCGCAGGCACGCTATGAACAGCGATACCTTGGCCTGACCCATGCCCACAAACGTCATCTGGCACGACGATTGCAGTCCGAATATCAGCATGCCCGATATGTAAATCGGCAGCACCTGCTTGACCAGCCCTATAAGCTCCTCATTGTCGGTGAACACCCGCGCAAACAGTTCCGGCATGGTCATCGCGCAGGTCGCCAGCGCCATGCCCGCAAGCAGCGTGACCACCGTCATGCGCCGGAACGTGGCCATGACGCGCTTGAACTGTCCCGCGCCATAGTTATAGCTGATGATCGGCTGCACGCCCTGCGTAAATCCGTTCATCGGCACGAACAGTATCTGCATCACGCTCTGCAAAATCGTCATCGAACCCACGTACAGGTCGTTGCCGTAGGCGCGCAGCTGCACGTTGAACGTTATCGATATCGCGCTCTCGGTGGCCTGCATTATGAACGGCGACACGCCCAGCGCAATTATGCGCCGCACTACCGCGCCGTCCAGCCGCGCCCCGCGCAGCCTGAGCCTGAGCGCAGACCGGTGCGAGCACAGGTACCATACCACCCATGCCGCGCTGAGCGTCTGCGATATCACCGTCGCCAACGCCGCGCCCTTGACGCCCATGCCGAACGTGAATATGAACAGCGGATCCAACGCTATGTTGGCCGCCGCGCCTATCATCACCGACAGCATCGCCACGCGCGCCTGACCCTGCGCCGTTATGAACGGGCTCAGCCCCAGCGCCAGCATAACGCTTATCGTGCCCGCAAGGTATATGCCCAGGTAATCCTCGGCATACGTTATCGTGTCCGGGCTCGCGCCAAACATGAACAGCAGCGGCCGCTTGAACGCCAGAAATCCCGCAGTGCACGCAACCGTGGCTATCAAAAGCAGCAGCGCCGAATTCTGCAGTATCCGCTCGGCGCGCTGCCTGTCGCCCGCGCCCAGCTGTATCGCAGCCAGCGGCGCGCCGCCCATGCCCATAAGCTGCGCAAACGCCGACACCAGCGTTATTATCGGGAATGCCACTCCCAGTCCGGTCAGCGCCAGCGATCCCGCGCCGGCTATGCGACCTATGTACATACGGTCGACAATGTTGTAGAGTATGTTTATCAGCTGTGCCATTATCGAGGGCAGCGCCAGGCGCAACATCAGCCGACCTATCGGCGCCTCGCCCAGATCCGACGAACTCGTCAAGCTCCTCAGTCCTTTCGCGCGCGCCTTGCCGCTTGCCGCGGATACCGGTTTGACGCGCAAAGTCAGTATTTGGTTCATTTCCCGTGCAAAAAAGTCCCGCCCGCGGCCGGTGGGAAGGCACACAGTGTTGTTAAGTATGGCCGGTACGGCTTGCTGCCTGCGACTTGCCGGAACGCATTATGCGGCTTGACGCTTGCTGGTGCGTGCGGCCTATCACTTTGTGCAGCGCTTTGGATTGGCCTGTGCCGGTGCGCATGATGCGGCTTGACGCTTACTGGCGCGTGTGGCCTATCGTTTTGTGCGGCGCTTCACATTAGCCTGTGCAGGTGCGTATGATGCGGCTTTACGCTTACTGACGCGTGTGCCCTATCGCTTTGTGCAGCGCTTCGCATTAGCCTGTGCCGTTGCGCTCGATGCAGCTTGACACTTGCTTGTGCGTGTGCCCTATCGCTCTGTGCGGCGCTTCGCATTAGCCTGTGTCGGTGCGCTCAATGCGGCTTGACGCTTGCTTGTGCGTGTGCCATATCACTTTGTGCGGCGCTTCGCATTAACCTGTGCCGGTGCGCTCGGTGCGGCTTGACGCTTGCCAGTGCATGTATCTGTGCGGTCTATATCAAACCTCTGCTAAACCGTTGCGAATTGCCCGGGCAGTAATGCGCGTCCAGCAGACCCGTATACCCAGGCAGTCCCACGGCGCGGCATCGACGCACGCCGACGCGCTCCAATCCGACCAGCCCAATGACGCCCGCCAATACCGGCAACGCCTGGCGGCACGCCGCCCGTCGGACGTCCCAAGCGCCCTATCACGCTGCCGCCATGCCGCGCGGCAAGCCATCAGCCGCCCTTGCCGCGCACGCGCACGTCTGCGCCCACAAAGCCCAATATCGTCGTGTCCTCGGTGTTTATCAGCCGCGACGCCACGCGGTCGCCGTAGCGCTCCAGCAGCTGCGGCGCGGTCAGGTTGGTCGCTATGAGCGTATGGGCGCGCGCACGCATGCGCTCATTGAGCAGTGTAAACAGCATCTCTATCGTAATATTGCGGTAGATCGGCTCGCTGCCCAGATCGTCTATAATCAGCAGCTCCGCGCCCAGCATCAGCTGAAACGGGCGCTCGTCCACGCCCATAACGCTCTCGCGCATCGCGCCCAGCATCCGGTACGCCGTCAGGTAGCTCACCGCGACCCCGCGCGCATACAGCCGGTTGGCCATGCAGTTCAACAAAAACGTCTTGCCCAGCCCCGGCGCACCCGTCAACAGCAGGTTGCGCCGGCGATTGTTCGGAAACGCGTCGCAGTAGCGCACGCATATGTCCCGCACGCGCCGCATAAAGTCCCGCTGCGAATAGTCCAGGCCCGGCAACGGCGTCGCCGGAAACACATTTTCGTCGAATCGCTCAAACGTGTCGTCGCCGGCCATGTCCAGGCGCGCGCGTTTGCGGCGCTCCTCGTCCAGCCGCGCGCGGAAGCACTCGCAGTCGCGCCGCCCCGCATCGCCCACGTAGCCCAGATCCTTGCACACATTGCAGCGGTAGCGCATCTCCAGGTAATCCCCGGGCAGCCCCAGCGCCGCCAGACGCGCCCGCACCTCGTCATCCATGCGCTTCAATTCGGCGCGGATCTCCTCTCGCGCCGGCGCGCGACGCTCGCTCAACGCCCGCGCATATGCCCCCGTCAGCGCCAGTGTGCGCCGCTTCAGCAGCGCAGCTATCTCGGGGTCGCGCGCCTCGGCATCGCGTATGCGCTCCTCGCGCTCGCGCTGCTCCTGGCTCAGCAGCCGGTCGAACTCGCGCCGCACCGTCTGTCGTACATCGTCCGCCATCAAGTCACCTCCCATGATCCGCGCCGCTGTCAGGCCCTGCGGCGCGGCCGCGCATTGGCCAGTGCACGTCGGCTGGTGCGTATCAGCCGACGCGCATTGACTTGCGCACATCAGCCGACGCTCATCAGCATGCACGCATCGGCCGACGCACATCAGCCTTGCACGCATCAGCCTGCGCACATCGCCATATGCGATTACAGGCGTGAAGAATGTGCTCGTTCACGCGCCGCTCTCGCAATGTGCGCCGGTTTCGCTTATGTCTTATCCGCTTACATTGCATTGCGCGACGGACTGCATGCGCGCCGCATGCCTTCATCTGCCTTGCATGCGCCGATTGCGCCACGCTCCGGCTCGCACGTCGTCAGTGCCAGCGCCGCCTGTGAAATACGCCGGTCTGCCGTACCCGCACAGTCCACGCTCTGCGCACGCCTTGACTGGCCCGCAGACTGCGCCTCCACGCACTGACGGCAGCCCCGCACAGCCCGCGCTCTGCGCACGCCATGACTGCAACGCGTCCGCATGGCCGCTCAGACCGACCTCCGCGCGCACTGCTCAGTTCTCGTCGTCGTGCATTATGTCCGTGTATACGCGCTCCAGCTCGCCGGGCGCATACGTATGTTGCGCATAACCAGTCGCAGCAGCGGCGCGGCCGGTCCCGCCGGACGTCGCCGGGGCCGCCGCCGGAGCCGCTGGCCGCGCGCGCCGGTTGGCCTCGTCATGCGCGACCGCATCCGGCGTGAGCAGGTCGCGCTCGTACCAGGTGCGCAATATGCCGTCCATGTACGCAATCTTGTTGCCAGTGGCGTCGCGCGCGCGATCGGCGGCCAGCATCAGCATGTCATAGCTCATCGAATACTGCGCGCTCCAGCGCTTCACGGCCTCGCGGTCGGCGGGCGTGGCGCGGCGGTTGAGCGCCAACCGCTCCAGCAGCGCGTCGCAAATGCCGGCATAGGTAAATATCTCGTCGTAGTAGCGATTGACGGCGGCCTCGTCGATAACGCCTTCGTCCTTCATGCGGTGCAGCGCCTTGTCCAGCAGCTCGAACGTGCCCGAGCCCATGCGCTTGAGCGCGCGCGCCGCTATCAGTATCGCCTCGCCGTCGAACCCCAGCTCCTGCCACGACCGGTAGGTATCCATAAGCGCCGACGCGCCCAGCGGCACCGGTTGCCCCAACGCTTTGAACACCTCGCGCAGCCGCGCCATGCCCTGCTTGTAGTCCTCGGTGTACTCGGCGATCTCGCGCGCGGTGTGCAGGCCGCGCTCGTGCATCGACTGTATCACGCTGTCCAGATATCCCATGTTGGGCGTGCGCGCGGTCGCGGTCTGCTTGCAGCACTCCAGTATCGCCGCGTTGTCAAAGCCCAGCGCGATCCAGCTGGCATACAGCCGCTCCTGATCGGGCGTGGGATCGGAGCGTATGCCCAGCCGCTGCAGCACCTTGCGCGTGAGCTGGAACGAATCGCTGGCATAGCGCACCTGTTCCCGCGCGGCCTCGGGCGTATTTATGCCGCGATCGGCCCAGTCGCGCGCTATCTTGTCGCATCCGGCAAAGCGCACATGCGGCCCGCGCTTTTTGAGCAGGTATTCCACCAGTATCAGCACCACGCTCTCGGGCAGTTTGTACACCTCTATCCAGTCGTACAGATACTTGGTATCGCTCTCGTGCAGCAGCCGTCCCGGCGGGAACATGCTCTGCACGCGGTCATTGAACTCGCGATAGCGGTACAGTCCGTCGTCCTGGGTCTGCTGCGCCATCAGCCGGGCCTTCAGATTAAAGAAGCGATACGCCGGCGGATTATCGCTTATTCGCATCAGCAGCCCCTGCCGTTCCCAGTACATGAACGCGTTCTTCACGTCGTCGGGCTCCATGCACAGCGCCCGCGCCATGCGTTCGTAGTCGTTGTCGCGCGGCGGGTGGTAGCACTGCCGCAGCGCGTATATGTACACCTTTACGAAGTCGCCCGGCGCGCGCAGCATGTACTCGTCTATGAACAGGTTCTCCAGCGGCGTTATGTCAAACATGGTGAACTGATCGTCAAACTCGAGCATTGGCATCTGTCCACATACACTTCCTTTGCTATGCGGCATTATACCACCTTTGCCCGCGCACCGATAGCACCCGCACGCAAAGAAATCGGGGTATTTGCGCGTCGGGCCGCGCCACGCGCCAGATGCAGCCGACGCCCTCCCACATGCGCCAAATGCCGACATATCCGCCATGTCCGCAAAGCGCGCCCTCCGCCGCAGCAATCGCCCATGCCGGCGCAGGCCGCAGATACGCCTCAATGCAGCCCACAACTTTCTCGCGACAAGTAGCACACGAGTTTAATATCCTGCACCATCCATAACTAGCAGCAGTACCAGTGCAACGCCATCCGTATCGGCGCAGGCCGCAAATCCACCTCAATGCAGCCCCCGAATCCCACGCGGCACGCAACGCGCGCCATCCTCAACCGCCGCGCAGCAAAATCGCCCCAAAGCAAGCGCCGCCGCGCTCCTGCCGGCACGCTCATCGCCGCCGGAGCAGCGCCGGCTGCCCCATGCCGCCGCACGCCCCCGCGCACCGCCGGTGTCCCGCCAAAACGCAGCGCGCGCCGCGGAACTTATCCATTCCGCGGCGCACGTCGCCGTACCGGTCGGGCTCACACGCCCGCCAGTTCCCACTTGCTCAGCTCATTTATCGTAAAGTCTCCCGCAAAGCCTATGCCGTACGCCGGCCCCTTGGGGTAGTTCAGCATCGAAACCACCACCGCGCCGCCGTCCACGAACACCTCCACCGAGCACGCATCCACAAACACCTGCAACCGCAGCTCGCGCGCGCCGCCCGGCACGACCGCCTGCGAGTACGGCTTGTCCTCCGCTCCGCCATCCGCGCCCATAGTGTACCCGCCGCGCGACCGGTCGCACGTCAGTATGCGCGTTGCCGGGTCATAGCTTATCTCAAAGTACTCGTCGCCGGTCTGCATGAGCCTTATCTGCGCCTTGCCGCCGCTGTCGGGCTCGAGCGTCATGTCCAGCTCATAGTGCCGGCCCTCCAGTCCGGGTATCGCGGTCTCGCCGTGCACCTGCACGCCCGCCGCGCCGAACCGTCCGCCGCGCAGCTCCCGGAGCTCCCTGAGCGGCTGCTGGTATACCCGCCCGCTTTGCACCGTCAGCTCGCGCGGCACCGTGTACATGCCGCACCAGCCATGGCCCAGGTACTGCGTCGGCGACTCGTGCTGCCACATGTGCATCCAGCCCAGCATGACGCGCCGGCCGTCGGGCGTGCGCACGGTCTGCGGCGCGTAGAACTCCGCGCCATTGTCGGCGGCCTCCAGCGCCTCGACGATCATGCGCCCGTCGCGCTCCTCGCCCAGCACCCACACCGCCGGCTGAGCGCTCGGAAACCTGAGCCCAACCTGCGGCATGTTGATCACGCAGCTGAGCAGCACGCGCTTGCCGCCCAGTTCAAAGTAGTCCGGGCACTCGGGCATGTCGCCTATGTCCTCCAGGAACACGCCGTCGCACTTCCAGTTCACCAGATCCGCGCTCGAAAAGCTCAACTGCCGGCCGTTGCGCGCGCCGCGGTTGGCCACTATCGCGCGCCAGCCGGTCGCGGTCTTAATAAGCCGCGGGTCGCGGAAGTCCACCGGTGAGCCGTCCGCGGGCAAATCGCGCGCGCCTATCACCGGGTTGCAGGACCACTTTTCGAAGTGTATGCCGTCGGTCGAGGACGCTATGCACTGCTCCTGTATCACGCGCCCGTCGGCGTCGGCATGCACGCCGGTGTACATCAGCAGCAGCCTGTCGCCATCGGCGACCGCCGTACCCGAAAAGCAGCCCTTGTCGTCAAACGGGCTGTCCGGCGCCAGCGCCACGCCGATCCACTCCCAGTGCACCAGGTCCCGGCTGACCCAGTGTCCCCAGTGCATCGGCCCCCATACGGGCTTGTACGGGTAATACTGGCAGAACAGATGGTACTGGCCCCGCCAGTACGAAAAGCCGTTGGGATCGTTTATCCAGCCCACCGGCGGCGCACAGTGATACGCCGGCCGATACATCGGGTTTACATGGGCGCGGTTTTCGGCTATGTACCGCTCCGCCTTAACGATTGATTCGGACATGCTCGCGCACTCCCCTTGCTGACTATTTGGCAGGGGCCGCGCCATTGGCCGAACGCGCGTCCGAGCCCATGCGCGCCGCCGCCCCATCTGCCTCTAATGACAATATAGTGCGCGCCGCCGCGCATGTCAATAGCATTTTTCACGCGGATTGCCGTCGCGCCGTGCGCCGGTCCACGGACGCAAATCACTACCCGACAACGACGTTCTTGCGTGGATTAGGCATAGCGCCTGCCGTGTCGCGCCGCGCGCCGGTCCACGAGCGCAAACCGCCGCCTGACAGCGCCGTTATTGTGTAGATTAGACGCCGCGCAAGCCGTACCGCGCGCCGGTCCACGGGCGCAAATCACTGCCCGGCAACGCCGTTATTGTGTAGATTAGATGCCGCGCAAGCCGTGCTACGACGCGAGCCGGTTCACGGGCACAAATCGCCGCCCGACAACGCCGTTCTTGTGCAGATTACACGCCGCGCCTGCCGTGCCGCGACGTGCGACGGTTCACGGGCGCAAAACACCGCCCTACAACGCCGTTCTTGCGCAGATTAGGTATAGCGCCAAACTTACCGCGACGCACGTCGGTCCACGGACGCAAATCGCCGCACTACGGCACCGTTCTCGCGCAGATTACACGCTGCGCCTGCCGCGCTGTGCGCCGGTTCACTGGTGCAAACTGCTGCCCGACAACGCCTTTTTGCACAGATTGGGCTCTGCGCAAGCCGTGCCGCGACGCACGTCGGATTCACGGGCACAAATTGCGGCCAGACAACTCCGTTCTTACGCAGATTATGCGCCGCGCAAGTCGTGCCGCGCATCGGTCCACGAGCACAAATCGCCACCCTACGGCACCGTTCTCGCGCAGATTACACGCTGCGCCTGCCGTGCCGTGCGCCGGTTCACGGGCGCAAATTGCCGTCCGATAACGCCGTTCTTGTGTAGATTAGACGCCGTGCAAGCCGTGCCGCGACGCGCGTTTTTGCGCAAAGTGCCGTGTATTGGCGGTTGCGCGGGTGTTTCCATATTTCTGCCATATTCCGTTTTAAAACAATTCCATCCGCGTTCATCGTTCGTTCATACTATTTCGCATAATTGCTGGTATACTAACAGCTGTCAGGAGGTGCTGAACATGAAGCACATGAATAATGAAAATCAAAAGAGCTCAAGGCTCAACCGGATTATCAGTCTTGTAGCAGTCGCCGCAGTGTTTACCATGGTTGGCAGCGGCATAGGCGCTTACTCGACCCGCACCAGCGCGCTGGCAGAGGCCGACAACACTCAGCAGGTGGAAACCACCACTGAGGTCGATACCTCCGATTACACCGACAGTCCTGCGGTCGCCGTTTATGAAAAGTGCGCCGACTCGGTTGTGGGCGTGATAACCTACTCTCAGGCGTGGGATAACATGTCGCGCGAGCTGGTCCAGGAGGAGATCGGCGAAGGCTCGGGCGTCGTGATATCCGACGAGGGCTACATACTGACCAACAACCACGTGGTTGAAGACGGTTCGTACTACGAGGTACTGCTGCCCAGCGGCGAGAAGGTGGAGGCTACGCTGGTCGGCACCGACTCGGGCACCGATATTGCCGTGCTCAAAGTCGAGGATCAGACGCTCAAGGCCATTGAGATAGGTTCCTCTTCCGATCTGAAGGTCGGCGAGACCGTCATCGCAATCGGCAACCCCGGCGGCAGTGAGTTCGCCAACACCGTGACTCAGGGCATAGTCTCCGCGCTGGAGCGCGACCTGGACAATGCCTTCACCCGCACCGTCAAGACGATACAGCACGACGCCGCAATCAACCCCGGCAACTCGGGCGGCGCGCTGCTGAACATCAAGGGCCAGCTGGTGGGCATAAACACGCTGAAGTACACCGGCAGCTCCTACTCGTCCACGACCTATGAGGGTCTGGGTTTTGCAATACCTATCGACACCATCATGCCGCTGGCTGAGCAGATCATCGAATATGGCGAAGTCCGTCGTCCGGCACTGGGCATAACCTGCGGCACGTTCTCCGGCCCCGATGAGCCCATCGACAGCTATCCGCCGGCAAGCGTCGTCATAACCGAAGTCACCCCGGATGGTCCTGCTGACAAGGCCGGCATCAAGGCTCTGGACTTCATCACCGAAGTAAACGGCGTGCGCATCACCTCGCTCAACGACCTGACCGCGCTGCTGGATACCTGCAACGAGGGCGACACGGTATCGGTAACGGTACTGCGCTACGACAACACCAACACGCTGTTGGCGCTGCTCAACTCGCTGGGCTACAACATCTACTCGAATAACTCGGGCTCCAACTACTATGGCGGCTACGGCTCGTCCTCGCGGCTGACCTACGAGGAGATCACGATGGACGTGACGCTTGAGATACTGTCCAGCGCGACCACTGAGTCGACCGACACGGCTGACTAAACCGCTAACACGGCCGATTCAATAAACCGTCGGCCCTGACGCTGAGCATTCGGACCGGTCCGGCCGAGAGCCGGGCCGCTCCCCTCCGCTCATCATACCGGCCAACCAACCGCGGGGCATTGCCCCGGAATGGTTTTGACATAAATCGCCATTGGCGCCAGAAAAACAGTCAGAGCAATACAGTAAACTTCCCCTCCTCATTTAAAGGCCGCCGCCCGTTTCCCCACGGGCGGCGGCCTTGTCATGTGCCGGGATGTGCGCGGGCGCGCGGCAACTGCGGTCAAATCGACCATTGTTTGCCGCGCGCCCGCGCGTCTTTTAGGCAATCAAGTCGCGTCGTCTACCTCTACCCGCTGCACGTCGAGCTTCAGGTCTATGGTTCGGGTAGCGCCCTGCTCGTCGGTCAGCTCAAGTTCAAAATACAGGTTGTCCATCAGCTCGGCCTCGGTCAAGCCCTCGCTCAACAGCTGGCCTGGCTGTACCGATGCCTTGCCGGTGTCGCTGCCTATCTGTATCAGTTGACCCGACATGGCTACGGAGATGTTTTCCATCAGCAGCCGCTTCGCGTCGTCTCGCAGTATGTAGAACCTTATGGTATACCCGGTCACGGCGACGTCGCCGTTTACCGTCAGCACGCCGCCATACATCTCGTCGCGCTCATCGGTGATGAGCAGCTTGCCATTGGTTATAGAGAGCTGGTCGTTCTCCCCGCTGAAGCTGTACCAACGGGCATTGTCAGTCTCAGGGCCGTGCGCCGCGCAGCCCGCAAATACGAGCAGTGCCAGCGCCAGCATAAGCGCGCCAAGTCTTTTCATATCGAACACTCCTCCCCTCCGTCAGCGTCCGGTGGCTGCAACGCCAGTCCGGCACCCATATCGCATCGTTATGTATACCATTTTATCATATGGACGCGCATTTGCATATACTCACCGGCCACGCCAGACACGCTGCTTCAGCCTGCAGTACCGCCGGTGCGACTTGCCGCATCCCCCGTGCACGAAGCGCGGTCCAGTCTCCAGAGCGACTCGGCACGCCCGCTCAGGCCATTATCACTGCCCGCACCTCCTGGGCGCCGCATATCCGCCCCGCCGGCCCGCGCACACACCGCATGGATTTGGCCTGCTTCGCGCCGGACACGTAGCCGACCAGTGCGGCATCGGCCCGCGCGCACGCCGCGCGGTTTGGCCTGCTTCGCGCCGGACACGTAGCCGACCAGTGCGGCATCAGCCCGCGCACGCCGCGCTGTTTGGCCTGCTTCGCGCCGGACACGTAGCCGACCAGTGCGGCATCGGCTCGCGCACATCGCGCGGATTTGGCTCCATCATGCAGTTTGGCCATCGTCGCGCGGCTCGAACGCCGCCGCACGGCTCAGCCATCCGCACATGCAAAAGGTGCGCGGCAGAACCGTTCATCCGGTCCACCGCGCGCCCACGCATATTCGTCCTCCGCATCACCCGCGCAGCTCGGCCACGCGCTCGGCCAGCCGCTTTATGTAGCGCGGATTGCTGCCACAGCAGCCGCCGATGTACTTGACATTGTACTCCAACGCCGGCAGCGAGTCCTTTACAAACGTCTCCACGTCGAACTCGTTGCCGACCGCGCCGCCGCCTATCGGCTTGCCCGCGTTGGGCTTGAATATCAGCGGCAGGTCGGTGTGCTCGGTGAACTGCGCCATGACCGGCACCGCCAGATCCGGCCCCAGCGAACAGTTCAGGCCTATCGCCATCAGCGGGAACTCGCTCAGCTCCTCACAGATCAGCGGCACCGAGTTGCCCATCATCGTGCGGCCCTTCTTGTCAAAGCTGAACGAGCACATGACCGGAACGTCATGCTTGCGCGCCGCACGCAGCGCAACCTTCATCATCTCCACATCCATGAACGTCTGCACGTATATCACGTCGACGCCGCCCGCCACGCCGGCGCTGATCTGCTCGTCGAACGCAGCATACGCGTCGTCCTCGGTCAGATCGCCATACGGCTCCATCAGCTCGGCCAGCGGCCCGATCGACAGCGCCAGCCGCGCCCGGCCCGCTATGCCCTCATGCGCCAGCGCCACAGCGCGCGTCACTATGTCGCGCACATTGTAATCCGTGCCCTTTACAAACGAAGCGTTGGCTGCAAACGTGTTGGCCAGCACTATCTGCGCGCCGGCCTCGACGTACTCGCTGGCCAGCTGGCGCACTATGTCCGGGTTCTCGACGTTGTAGCGCCATACCGCTACCTTGTCCTGGGCCTTTTCCCACAGGCTGGTGCCCACCGCACCGTCCAGTATCGTCACATCCGAGCGCATAACCGCAAACCTCCTTAAAGTAGATATTACTGTCTGCATTATAACACCTTGACTCGCCCAAGTGTTGCAATTTTTTACGCATTAGATGCACTATTTTCGCCTGTTGAATATGCCCGGCTGCGCCCCGCTGAGCCGCCACACCCGGCCGCTCGCGCGCCGGTACGCGTTTGCCGGCGCATACTGCTCGTTCAGCCTCAGCTCTCCGCCGTCGGCATGCTCGACCTGCACCCGGCCCATGCGCCGCGCAATCTCGCCCGTGCGCAACGCCTGCCAGCGCCCCAGCACCAGCAGCCCCGGCATCAACAGCCGCAGCAGCTCCACCAGCTTATCACCGTTCAGCTCCGGCGCCAGCTCGCTCAGCCGCTGCAGGCGCAATCCGTTGGGCAGCCCATCTATCATCAGCCGCCCGCACAGCGCGCTCACCCGCTCATAATTCCCCCGACGCCGCGTTGCCACAGCCTCCAGCACGCTAAATATCGTGCCGCGCCCCGGCGTCATCATAGCCGCCCACGCCCGCGCCAGCGCCGCGTTCTCCGGCCGCACGCTCACGCTGTGCGCCAGATACGCGCGCGCATCCTCGATTATCTCGTCCAGCGCCTGGGCCTGGGCCAGCGCCCGCCGCTCCAGCGCCGCATACCCGTCGGCCCGCGCATCGCCCGCCGCATGCCGCGCCGCCAGTTCCCTCAGCGCCGGCAGCTCAGGATAATCCCCGGCCAGCGCCCGCCAATCCGTCACGCCCACGCCAGCCCGATCCAACGCGCCGATCCGCCGCGCAACTTCGCCGTGAATCCCCACGTTAATCTCCGCAACCATGCGGGCGCGCCGCTCGGCGCTAATGCCCGCCCCGCCCGCTCTGCCCGAGAGCACGCCGTCACGCCGCGCCGCGCCGTGACGGGCATCTGCGCCGCCTGCGTGCTGCGCGCCGGGTTGCTGCGTGCTGCCAGCCGCTGGCGTGCCTGGTGGTGGTGTGCTGTCGACTGCTGCATTTTTTGCGCTGGAGCGCGGCTCACCGTCGCCTTTCGCGCATTGTGTGCTTGGCCGCGCTGTGCTAACCGTATCGCCATGCACGTCAAGTCCTGGCATGACGTCACTTGAGATGCGCTGTGCGCCGGGCTGCGACGCGCTGACTGTATCGCCATGCGCGTCAAGTCCTGGCACGTTGTCACTTGAGATGCGCTGGGTGCCGGGCCGCGCTGTGCTGACCGTATCGCCATGTGCGTCAAGTCCTGGCACGTTGTCACTTGAGATGCGCTGGGTGCCGGGCCGCGCTGTGCTGCCGCTTGCCGCACCGGATTTGCGCCTGGTGTGGCTCGCGGTGCAATGCGGTCTGCGCTGATCGCTGTGACTGTCCGATTCGGCCTGACTGACGCGCTCCATCTCCGTATCATATGCCGAGTGCAATGTGCTCAGTTCGCGCTCGACGCGCGGGTCCAGCCGCGATTGCCTCAGTTCGGCCACAGCATTATCGCTTATTTCGTCAAACCCGACCGTGCCCTGCTGCAACCGCATGCGCGCGCGCACATACCACACGACCTGTGGATACCACTTCTCCAGCCGCCGCAGCAGCTCGCCGTCACGCCGCACCGCGTCCATGTCGCCGCTGAGCAGCACGCACATGTCCAGATAGGGCATGGCCTGGGCCTCAAGCCCGTTCAGCCGCTCCATGTCGCACGCCTCCAGCGCATCGGCCGCCTGCCGCGCCAGCTCGCGCACCGGCGCAATGCCGCAACCTGGCGCATGCAACCGCTCCAGCCGTTCAGCCGCGTCGCCTATCCGACCGACTATGCCGGCGCCCATGCGCTCGCGCAGTTCCCACTCATCTACGCGCTCCTCGAGCTGTTCCAGCGTCAGCGTCGCCGAGTCGGCCCATTCGGCGCGCAACCGCTCTAGCAGCGCGTTCAATTCGCCGCGCAACCGCCCCAGTTCATTGCGAGCGCTTTCCAGTTCATCCAGCACCGCAGCGTCAGGCACAAGTCCCTGTTGGGCCGCACGCCCTATCTCACCGGCGGCGCGCTCCATTCTTGCGGCGCATCGCCTGAGTCCCTCCATGTACTCGCGTGGTTTTATCATACCGCTCGCCTCCGCCACTTGCTCGCGCTGCGCCGCGCGGCACACTCATCGTTATAATTATAACATCGGCCGTACCGCATTACAATGGCTTATTTGCGCACACAGCGCGCATGCAGCCGCCTGTCCTTATGCGGCGCATATCCGCGGCACACGCTCGCGCCGCCGGCCATGCGCGCCCCATTCGACCAATTTTACCCACGCTGACACCGAATCGCCGCGGGTTTCGTCTATACTGCATATGTAAAATATGCGCCGCCCTGCGCAGCGCAAGGTTACCCGAATCGAGATTGGAGCCGTTATGCCTTCGATATACATGCACGAATACATCGCCGTCGCCGCGCTTGGTCGCCGTGAGTGCGAGGCCTCGCCGGCCGCGCTCGCACTGGGCGCGTATGGCCCCGACGCACTTTACTATCATGATCCGCTCGCCGCCGGCCGCCGCGCCAACCTGGGCCAGCGCCTGCACTCGACGCGCACCGGAGATTTCATATTGGAGCTGATGCGCGCCTGTGCCGCCAGCGCCGTCGCGCGCGACTATGCCCGCGGGTTCTTGACACATTACGCCGCCGACTGCGCGTTTCACCCGTTCGTGTGCGCGCTGAGCATGACGCCGCTGGGATACAGCTCGCTGCGCCACATGGCCGTGGAGCGCGCGCTGGACGCCTGGCTGACCGGACTGGCCGGCACGCATGCGCACGCCGCCCTCGACGAGGCCGAACGCGTCGAGATCGCCCGCGCGTTTTGTAACGCCGTGGCGCGCTGGTCGCCCGACGCCGCGCTGACGCTGTCTGACATGCTCCAGGCGATGCGCCGCTGTCGCATGGGGCGCGTGCTGGGCCGGCTGGGCGAATCGGGCACGCTGCGCGTGAGCAGTGAATCGGGCGACACCTCGCTCACGCCCGAACAGCTCCAGGCGCATGCGCTGCGCGGCTGGGTGCACCCCTGGACCGGACTGCGCTGCCATGACGGCCCGTTCGAGCTGCTGGGCACGGCGCTGGGCCGCGCCGGCGAGATGATCGCGGCAACCGAACGCTACTGGCGCGGCCCGCTCGACGCCGCCGGATTGCGCGCTGTGATCGGCGACATGAGCTATATGTCCGGCATAGACTGGCGCGATACCCGGCCGCTGCGTCCGATTGAGTTGGAGCGCCTGCGCGCGGTGCGCAACGCGTTCCGGCGCTAGCACGGTCTGACCTACGCCGACTGCGGCCTGCCATGCTCGACCTGGCACTCGCCGCGCCATGGCGATAGATATGCCGCGGTCATAGCGCCTGTTGCGCATGGCCGCGCCTGCCATGTTTTACTTTGTTCGACCCGCGAGTCGCCGGTATCCCGTTTGCCACCACATTCGTTGTGCTCGCCGTACCGGTTGAATCGCTCTGTTTTGCGATGTATGGGCGCGTGGGACTCGCGGCCGCGTCCGGCATGCCTGCCGCACCTGCCACAGCTCGCCGGGCCATGCAATGCGCCTGCACCTTGGATACGTTGCCGCGGTCGGCACACATCAACGCACGGACGCGTTTGGCACAGCTTGACCGGCTTGATGCGTGACGTGCCCATATGCCGCCGCGTTTATAGCGCCTGCCGGGTATAAGCTGCATCGCGCATTTGTGCAGTGCGCTCAGGGGACGCGGCCGCGTTGACGAATTGCCACGGCAAGCCTGATGCCAGCGCTGCCGCGCCTCACGAACGCTCTGCCGTATGCATGCCCCCCTTCGCAGCGTTGACGCACCCGTACTGCACGATGTATAATCAACACGCGATATCATACTAACAGGAGATAGCTGCATGACCGAGCTGGAAATGGTAAGCCATGAGACTATGGCGTTCATGCGCGGCCGGTACCGCCTCGACGAGCTGGGCAACGGCCGCGACGAGCTCAAGTTCCGCCAGGGCCGGCGCACTATACTCACCGTCTACATCCACCCCGACCGGTATGCGTTCATGCTTATATTCGGCCGGCGCGAGCGCGAGCTGTTTGAGGCCCAACGCGCTGAATTCCCACAGTACATACTCGACTGCTACGACGGCGCGCGCACCTATCCCGACGGCAAGTGGATGCTCATCGACGTGACCACGCGCGCCCAGCTGGAGCAGGTCAAGCGCCTGATACTCATCAAAAAGCGCCCCAACCGCAAGCCGTTTGCCCGTGAGGGCGCGCTGTACTCGCTATGCGGCCAGCGCTGCGACCTGTGCGTGCACTACTCCAGCCAGGACCCGGCGCGGCGCGCGCAGCTGGAGCCGCTGCTGAGCCGCATGTGGGGCACGGACGACTGGTCGATGCGCTGCGACGGCTGCCTGAGCGACGGCTGCTACTGCGCCGGCGAGCCCTGTCACGCCAAGTTCTGCGCCACGCAGCGCGGCCTGACCGCGTGCCACGACTGTCCCGACTATCCCTGCCTCGACGCCACCGCCGCCGACCGCCGCTCGATGATAGCAAGCGAGTCGCATTCCGCCGACGAGATAACCTGGGCGATACTGCCCTATGCGCCCCGACAGTACGAGGACCGCTGACGCCGCCCGCGCTCAGGTCCTGCGCGCGAAAGGAGTTTTACTATGGCCAATTCATGGAGCGGCCTGAGACAGCAGCTGGAGACTGAATATCTGTGCCCCAAGCTGCGCGGGCGCGTGCAGTACTTCCTGACGCACTACACCGACGCGCACGACGACTACGGCCGCATCGCGATACGCGTCGACAGCGTGGAGCGGCTGCGCGGCGATCCGTTTGCCTATTACAATAAGGGCTACTCCGAGCTGGAAGCCGGGCTGAAGCGCGCCTGCCTGCCGCCGCGCCAGCAGATACCCCAGGAAATGCTGCACGGCCCCCGCATCGCCTGCAAAGAGGCGCTGGTAAGGCGTCGCGCCATCAACGCCCGCATAGAGGAGCTGGTAAAGCGTCGCGCCATCAACGACGGCATATTCGATATATACTACGTCACCGACGCGATAAGGATATACACCCAATCCGCGATAGGCGCGAGCCTGCGCCACGAGAACCCGCTGGTACGGCTGCTGGCTGTGCTGGATAGGCGCGTGGGCCGGCGCACGCTGCTAAGACTGGCGGGCGATGTCGAGCGCCAGCCCGAATGGTTGAGGTTCTTCTACCGGCTGAGGCTGGACGCCGAGGGTATACCCATCCGCACGGCGGACTATCGCGACTCATAAGCGCACATGATCCAATGGACGCAATATGCCCACGCCCTGGTTCTATCATGATAGCGACGTCGTAGACACATATGCGTTACGAGCAATTGCCCGTATCCGTTTGGAAAAGGCCGCGCGTTCACTGTCGATGTATCTTGCGGCTATCCAATACCGCCTCATCGAATGCATGCCGGCCATGCGCGCGCCGTGCGCAATATGTATTCCCTGCAACACACCGAACGCGCCGCGCCTCAACGCTGGAAAGGCATCCCACAGCACCATGCCACGGGATGCCTTTGCGCCCATTACCGCTTATTCTAAAGCCGGCAGCAACAAGCCATGCCGTTTGCAAATCTGAATTTATGCTTGTCATGCACTGCCCTCGCAGCCACCCATATCAACAAAACATCCCACAGCGCCATGCCGCGGGCCGCGGGATGTTCTTGCGCCAATTTAATGCCACTTTTCAAATCAGTAGCGCCAAACTATGATGCCCGTTGCCGATACGCAATAGTGCCCGGCATACGCAGCCCACACAGAGCCTGAAAGCACATCACTCCGCGCCATCGCACGCAAGCTCGTACACCGCGCGCATGTCGTCGTCGTTCATCGGGTGGAAGTTGCCCACCAGCCCGTCGGAGCGGCGGCGCACCTTGGCTATCAGTTTGGGTATGTCCTCGCGGCGCGCGCCTATCTCGGCAAACGTGCGCGGCAGCCCCAGCCCCTTGAGGAACTGCTCATAGCGGCGTATGCCTTCCAGCGCGGTGCGCTCGGGATGCTCGTAGTCCTGCTGGCAGCCCCATACGTTGACCGCCAACCGGCTCAGCCGTGGCGTCGCATAGCTCAGCTGATACCTCATGTACGCCGGGAATATCAGCCCCATCGTCGCGCCATGCGCCGTGTCATACAGCGCCGATATCTCATGCGCCAGCTTGTGGCTCGCGCCGTCCGACTCACGGCCCAGTCCACAGGTGTCGTTGTGCGCCAGCGTGCTGGCCCACATCAGCGTCGCGCGCGCCTCGTAGTCGTCCGGGCAGGCTATCGCGCGCGGCGCCGCCTCCACTATCGCGCTGAGCACCGCCTCGCACAGCCGATCGGTCAACGCAACGTCCGGCACATTGGTGAAGTACCGCTCGAACACATGGCTCATCATGTCGGCCACGCCGCATGCCGTCTGATATGCACCCAGCGTGTAAGTCAGCTCAGGGTTCATCAGCGCGAATTTGGGCCGGTTGTAATCCGACGAAGTCGAGCGCTTGAGCATGCCGTCCTCATTGGTTATCACGCAGCTGTTCGAGCCCTCGGAACCTGCCGCCGCCATCGTCAGCACCACGCCCAGCGGCAACGCTCCCGGTACCGCCGCCTTGCCCTCGAACATGTCCCAGAAGTCCCCGCCGTAGACCACGCCGGTGGCAATCGCCTTTGCCGAGTCAATCGCGCTGCCGCCGCCCACCGCCAGCAGGCCGTCTATGCCCTGCGCCTTGCACAGCTCTATGCCCTTGTAGACCAGCCCGCTGCGCGGATTGGGCTGCGCGCCGCCCAGCAGCTCATAGCGTATGCCCGCCTTCTCCAGCGAGTCCGCGACCCGTCCCAGCACGCCCGACTTCACCGCCGACCCGCCGCCGTAGTGCACCAGCACATGCCTGCAGCCCAGTCGCGCCAGCTCCGCGCCGGCTTTCAGCTCCGCGCCCCGCCCGAACACATAGTGCGTCGGGCTGTAAAACTCAAAGTTCTTCATATGACTGCCTCCAATATCCACAATAGTTTAGTTTGTCTGCCGGCGGCCTGCCCGCTGTGCGCAATATGCGCCGCCTGCCCTGACGCCGCGCCCAATCGTGTAAATCGCGCCGCCCCGCGCTCACTTGCGCGCGGGGCATCCCCGCTCGACGACGCATGCGGGGCTGCGCCGCACAGCCATTCCCCTGGCGTTATGCCTCAACCGGGCATACGGCCGTTCAAGGCGATATGCCGCGCTTGACGACGCGCGGAGCGTTTGCACGGGTAATGCGTCCCATTGCGGCCATGTGCGTGATTCTGCATTGCCGGGCGTATGTACGCGTTTATGCGTCCCATTGCGGCCATGTGCGCGATTCTGCATTGCTGGACGTATGTACGCGTTTATGTGTCCCATTGCGGCCATGTGCGCGATTCTGCATTGCTGGACGTATGTACGCGTTTATGCGTCCCATTGCGACCCTATGCACAATTCTGCGCCGGGCGTATGTACACGCTTATGCGTCCTCTTGCGGCCATGTGCACGATTCTGCGTCGTCGGGCGTATGTACGCGTTTATGCGTCCTCTTGCGACCATGTGCGCGATTCTGCGCCGGGCGTATGTACGCGTTTATGCGTCCTCTTGCGACCGAGCGCGCGATTCTGCGCCGGGCTTATGTACGCGCTTATGCCTGCGCGCTGCCACGTTGCCTGGCATTAGCAAATACCAGTGCATCCCCTTGCGCGCCTTTGCGTCTACATGCGCCCGCAAAAACCAAGACATCTTCTCGCGCGCATCGAATCAGAACTTCAGCTCGGGCAAAATGCCCGCGCGTATGCCCATGCGGCAGGTGACCAGCGGGTCGACTATCTGCGCTATCTCAAGATCGCCGACCAGGCTCATCAGCATCGCGATGTGATTGCGCGTCATGCCGTCCAACCGCCGCTCAAGGAACTCCAGCAATGCCCCGCGCGCCAACCGCGCCGCTTCGTCCAGCGTATCCGCCGAGCAGTTGACCCGATAGCAGCCCGCCGCATCGCGCACCACCGGCCACTGCTCCGCGCGGCCTTTTATCAGCTCGCAGCATATGTCGACCTCGGCCGCGCACTCCAGCCCGCATATCGCCACCTCGCCGTCGCCCATCAGCGCGTGCACGTCGCCCAGCGCCAACTGTGCGCCCGGCTGACTGACCGGCAGGTACACCGTGGCGCCTGCGGTTATGTGGCGGTCGTCCATGTTGCCGCCGTGCATGTGGGGCGTCTCGGTGCATATGGCGCCGTTGACCTGCGCCGTGGCCACGCCTATCACGCCTATCATCGGCGCGATTGGCAATTTGCGCCCTCCAAAGTCCACCGCGCCATCCGATATGCCGAACACGCGCGTCTCACAGCCCTCGACGTAATCGCCCAGTCCGCCCACTCCCGCGCGCACGTTCATCGCGCCCTGCGCGTCAGGACGTATGTCCAGTATGCTGACCGCCAGCGTGTCGCCCGGTTGCGCGCCCTCTATCGCTATTGGGCCAGTCGCGGGATTGGGGCCGGGCACATGCTTGCGCAGCTCCAGCCAGGGATCGCCGTCGCGCCGGAGCACGTTGCAGTAGCAGTCCACCGTGCGCACCGTCGCGCGTTCACCCGGTCTGAGCGTCGCCACCGGCGCCATGTCGGGCCCGAACTCATGTATAAACCTGTCGTCGCCTATATATTGCATTTGCTGCACCTCGTCAAAATCGCGCGGCGGACGGGCATGCCGCCCGGCCCGCCGCGCGTCGTAATAAACTGCACTGACTGCGCGTAGCATCAGCGCGATAATGCCTCGCACTCCGCCGTTGCCCGCATGGACAGCACGCGCCGCATCAGCTCTTGCCTGTTGCCGCACACAACGCAAGCTCGGCATCGTAGCCAAAGCCGCCCCGCGCACCATAACCAGCGCAAGCCATGCGCACTGCATCAGCGCAATCATACCGCGCACTCCGCCGTCAACCGCACGGACTGCACGCACCGCATCAGCTCCTGCCTGTGGCTACACGCCACGCAAGCTTGACATCGTAGCCAAAGCCACCCAGCGCGTACAATAACCAGCGCGAACCATGCGTACTGCATCAGCACAATCATGTCGCGCACTTCGCCGTTACCCGTGCGGATCGCACACGCCGCATCAGCTCTTGCCTGTGGCTACACGCCACGCAAGCTTGACCTCGCAGTCAAAGCCACCCAGCGCGTACAATAACCAGTGCGAACCATGCGTACTGCATCAGCGCAATCATGTCGCGCACTCCGCCGTCACCCGCACGGACTGCACACGCTGCATCAGCTCGTGCCTGTTGCCGCGCACAACGCAAGCTCGACCTCACAGTCAAAGCCGCATCGACACCACTCTGTTGTCCGGGGCTGCGCCGTCAAACCACTTTCTTTTCGAGCCAGCGGTCGCCGCGGTACCGCCACACAAAGAATGCGCCGCGCACCGCCCAGTCGGTTATCATCGCTATCCATACCGCCTTGAGTCCCAGCCCGTACCAGGCCAGCACATAGCTCAACAGCACCCGGAACACCCACATGCTCACGACCGACACGGTCATGGTATACCGCACGTCGCCGGCCGCGCGCAGCGTGTTGGGCAGCGCAAACGACAGCGGCCACGTAAACAGCGCCCAGGCGCCATGGAATACCACTATCCACACCGCGTCCGGCACGCTCGCCGCATCCAGCCCGAACAGCCTGACCAGCGGCTCGGCAAAGATTATCATAGGCACGTTGAGCACCCAGTTGCATATGTAGACCAGTCCCAGCAGCATCCGCGTGTAGCGGCGCGCCTCATCGCGCTGACCCGCGCCCATCACGCGCCCTACCACCGTCACTATCGCCAGGTTTATCGCCATGCCCGGCATGTTCTGCATGATCGCCAGGTTGTTGCCCACGGCGTTGGCCGCTATCGCCGCCGTGCCCAGCGACGATACCAGCGACGCTACCAGCAGCTTGCCAAACGAGAACATGCTGTTCTCCAGCCCGCTGGGCACGCCTATGCGCAGTATGCGCTCAACCATGTCGCGGCTCAGCCTCAGCGAGTACGAGCGCACGCACAGCGTGTTCCTCCGGTCGCGCAGCAGCCATGTTATCGCCACGCCGCCCACTATGCGCGATATCAGCGTCGCCAGACCCGCGCCCGCCGCGCCCATGCCAAACGCGTATATCGTTATCGCATTGCCGGCCACGTTTATCACGTTCATCAGTATCGATATCAGCAGCGTCACATTGGTCTTGCCCATCGACCGGTACAGCGCCGCGCCCGAGTTGTACAGCCCCAGGAACGGATAGCTCAGCGCGGTGAGCAGGAAATATATCTGTGCGCTGCTCATGACGTCGGCCTCTATCCTGCCGAATATCAGCGAGAGTATCGGCGTGCGCAGCACCGCCGACACCAGCGCCATCGCCCCCGACAGCATAAGGCACAGCACGTACAGCTGTCGCCCCGCGTCGCGCGCGCTGCGCAGGTCGTCCCGCCCCAGGTACTGCGCCGACACCACCGCGCCGCCCGTCGCCAGCGCCGAAAACAACTGCACCAGCACCACGTTTATGCTGTCCACCAGCGACACGCCCGACAGCGCCGCCGCACTGACTCGCGTGACCATCGCGGTGTCGGCCATGCCTATCGTCAGCGACAGCGTCTGCTCGAGCATTAGCGGCCAGATCATGCGCGCCAGATCGCGCCGCGTGAACATCACGTCGCCGCGCGCGGCCTCTGCCCGGCGCGGCAGCCGGCGGCCCAGCGCCCGCGTCCAGCGCTGCAGGCCGTCAGGCGGCATACGTCATGTCCTCCACGCGCCAGCCGGCCAGCACCCGGCGCATTTCCAGCGCGATGTCGCGCGCGGCGGGCAGGTCATGGTCGAGCCAGTTGCCGCACTCGCGCGAGGCCTGCGCGCCGGGTATCGGGCCGTCGTAGCCCGCTATGAACTCAAGCGTATCGCGCATAAGATCCAACGCCTGCTGATGGGTGGAGCCGCGCATCAGCAGGTAGAACCCGGTGCGGCAGCCCATCGGCCCCACGTACACCACGTTCTCGGACAGGGCGCTGTTGCGCGCGTATGTCGCAAACAGGTGCTCGAACGTGTGCAGCGCGGGGTTGGTCAGGTACCGGCCCGAGTTGGGCACCGTCATGCGTATGTCGTAGGTCACTATATCGCCGTCCACGCGCGATATGTACATGCCCTGTTTGAGCACGTCGTGGTTTACTTCAAAGCTGGCTATCTTGCGCATCAATCCACCTCCAGCCGGGTCACGGCGTTGGCGCGTATGCACTCCGGTTTGCCGTTTACGCTTATATACACGTCTATCGGGCTGACGTTGCGCACCAGCGCGCGGTCGGCGCTGAATTTCAAAGCGTACATCGCGTTTATGTAATCGACTATCTCTATATTAGTGGCGTACCACACGTCGTCGCGCCCGCCGGCCTTCGCGCAGAACTGCTCTATTGCGTCCCAGTTGCCGTCGCGGTCGAACTCATACGAATGCCCCCACAGGTAAAACAGCAGCGGCTTGTGCTCGGCGTACCGGTTATCTATGAACTCTTCCCACAGCGTGCCCACTCCGTTGTGATGGCAGGTCGGGTTCCAGCGCAGGAAGTCGTCCGGTATTTCGAATTTGCCGGTGGAGTACGCCGTGCGCGAGTACTCCACGCCCAGCGCCCTGATCAGCGCTATGACGTCATCGTTGAAGTCGCCGTACGGATAGCTCATGCCCCGCAGCGGATATCCCGCCAGCGGTTCCAGCGCGCGCCGGTTTTCTATCACCTCGTCGGCCACCTGCGCAAGCGGTATCTTTGTCGGGAACGGGTGGGTGTGCATGTGCAGGCTCAGCTCATGGCGGCGGGCTATGTCGCGTATCGGCTCTGCGGGCAGGTGCCAGCCGTCGCCAGTCTCCATGTCGTAGTTGCTGTTCATGTGGAACGTGCCGCGTATGCCGTGCGCGTCGAACAGCTCCGCCAGGCGCACGTCAAATGTCACTCCGTCGTCATAGCTCATCGTCAGCGCGTGCGTTACGCCGCCCGGCCAGCGGTTCAGTTTAATCTTTATCAATCTGCGCACCTCCAAATATCTATTCCATTTGCGCGACATATGCCGCGCCCGTTCACATCCATTTTACTACTCAAACGCGCGCTGTCAACCCTGCATTAACATTCGGCCGACATAAATCGGCAATTTGCTGTTGATATATTGACTAAATGATTCTTTCGGGCTATAATTTGTATAGATCAGGTTTAGAATAGATGAACCTGGCGAGTGATGTCACTCGAATCAGGGCGCAAAAGGCCCCATTGGTTTCAAAATGGTTAAAGGCAGGTGTCGAATTATGGCGATAAACGGCTGTTTGACGCTGGCGTGGCTGGAAGAGGACGATCCTTCGCGGGGCTTCTTCCGGGTGCGGCCCGCGGCGGTTATATCCGCCACTCCGCAGGCATATGTACACGGCGGCGAATACGGCGAAGACGGCTTTTTGCGCGTTGTACCGGACAAAAATGAAATGAGCACGTTTAAGCTGAGGATGCGCACGCTGGGCAAGCTGTGCCTTATAGACCTGCGCGAGCATCCGCGTGAAAACGACAAGATCAGACAAAACAAAAACTACGCGCTGGGCAGCGACCGCAATCCATTCATGATATACTCGGACGTGATCCGCGAACTTCCTCAGGGCCTGGTATGCGAGGTGGTGGGCCAAGGCCGCAAACCCCTGGCAATGAACACAGTATTCGTATCCGGCGACGGCGCGCTGACCGGACCGTACCAGTTTGACGGCGCCGCGTTCAAGCCCTGCGAGGGCTGCGCGCGCACGCCCGATGCGGACTGCGCCGCGCGCCTGCTGGAACTGGACGACGCCCAGGGCAGCCATGTGCAGCTGCTGGTGGCGACAATAGACAACATAGACGCGCTGCAGTTAAGCCCGATAAGCGCATTCGTGCCCGAGCGCGCGCATCCGCAGCACGCAGCCGAACCCGTACCCGAACCCGGCCCCGCGCCTACCGCCGAGCCCGCACCGGCAGCTGCCGCCGAGCCCGCCGCTGACGCCGCGCAAAAGCCCATCCCTTACGCGCTCAAGGCGCTCAAGGCGCAGATGGGCCTGAACCCGCGCCGCGGCCGCAGCCTCAGCGAGGTCGTGGATGAACAGTGGCGCATGCGCAAACAGGAGGAGCTGGGCCAGTCGGTGCCGCCGCTGGCCGGATCGGAGCCGGTGGAGAGCCCCGCCGAGCACGCGCTCAATGCCGTAGCGGCCGCATGGGAGTTCCAGGGCGCACGCGCGCCGCTGCTCAAGGGCTTGATAGCCCAGGACGAGCTCGTGCGGCGACTGTTCGAGGTGTGGACCCCCCAAGAGCGCTCCGCGCCCACCGACGCGCGCCTGATAGAGCTGGAAGCCGACCGGCTGAGGCTGATAACCGAAATTGACGGCCTGACGCGCCGCTCGCGCGACATGAAGGCCGAAGTGCTGCGCGAACTGGAGCGCACGGGCGAAGCCGACGCCGAGGCACTGCGCAACAGCCTCGTTCTGCTCCAGCAGCAGATAGATCAGCGCCAGGCCCGCCTCGACGAACTGGCCGCCCAGCAGCACGCGCTCGAAGCCGGCATCGCCCAGGAATTGGGCCGGCCGCTGACCGAGCGCGTGGCCGAACAGCTGGTGGCGGAGCGCATGAGCGAACTGCTGCGCGCCGAGCCGCGCGCCGTCGAGCCCGAGCCCGAACCGCGCGCCGATGAGCCCGCAGACGGCAAGCCGTCCTGCAGAGCGCTGCTCGCGCCCGACGAGTTGATAGACCGGCTGTCGCTGGGCCTGCGCGCGCACGGCTGGCAGTTCAAGCGCGACGCGGTAGTGCACATGCTGACCGTACTGGCGCTGGACCGGCCGCTGATCGCGACCGACTTCGCCGGTCAGGACGACGCGTGGCTGGGTGAAGCGCTCAGCGACGCGCTGGGCGACGACGGACTCAAACTGCGCGCACGGCTCAATGGCCCGGCCAGCGCGCCGGATGCATCGGGGCGCGCGCTGTACTCGGTGCTGAGCCATCCCGACGGCGAACCGGTCAGCGCGGCCGGACTGGACGCGGGATTCATAGTGAGATTGAAGGCCGAACTGTGCGTGCCGGCCATGGCGGCTGAGCTGCCGGCAATCGACCCGGCAAGCTACGCGGCGCTGGCGGCGGGCGAGCTGAGCGATACAGCGTCGGCCCGGTTGCGCGCGCTGGCAGCCCGGCTGGGCGAGTTTGGCGCGCAGGTGCCGCACGGGGCGTTCTGCGACTGTGCGCGCTATATAGCGGCGGCGGCACCGCGGTTGAGCGGCGGCGAGGACATGGCGCTGGATTATGCGTTTGCCAGCCGCATACTGCCCGCCGTGCTGGTTGCCGCATCGGACGAACTTATACGCGCGCTGCCCGAGATATTCAGCGGCATGAGCGAATGCCTGGCGACCATGCGCGTACCGCTGCCGGTGGACAGATAGTCCCCCGGCGCAGTTTGGCATGCGTGCGGTATACGCCGGCGAGGCGGTTCCGTGCGCATTTCTCTGCTCGAGCCGACAGCGCGCGGGCCTGTTTGCTTTGCCGGGCGCACGGCATTGGCCGATCTGATAACTGAGCTGCCGGCGCCTGGCCACTTTTTAAGAGCACATCCTCAGCTTCCCTGTTTGCAATGCACTTCAACGTAAAATAGCGGCCCTGCACTCCGCAGAGCCGCTCAATTTTCTGAGCGCGGAAAATGCGCTCGCCCTGTCCAATTGCAGTTTGAACCGCTTCAGCCTGCAAATTCCGTTTTGCGGCCGCGATACTGCGGGCGGCGGCGACGTAAAATGACCGAGCGGCCCTGCTCATTGCGGAGCCGCTCAGTTTTCTGAGCGCGGAAAATGCGCTCGCCCTGTCCAATTGCAGTTTGAACCGCTTC
>DSLFC04102__coassemble_694_pt1 | contig 34760 bp, 30 predicted proteins | sample DSLFC04102__metabat2_low_PE_005 | metagenome-assembled genome bin DSLFC04102 | reverse complement strand
GGAGGGATGGTATGCAGTTCTTTGGCACGTACGCGCAGTCAATCGACGCTAAAGGCCGCGTAATCGTCCCAACTGCCTTTCGGGACGCGCTGGGCAAGGACTTCATGATAGGTCTGAACAGCACGGCAAACGCAATAGCCTTCTACCCCCGCGAAAAGTGGAACAGCATACTCGAGGATCTGCGCCGCCTGCCGTCGACCGACGAGGTGGCGATGGACTACGTGCGGTTCATAGCCGGGAACTCGTTTTCAAACTATGAGCTGGACAGTCAGGGTCGGACGATACTGCCCGCCGCACTCAGGCAGATGCTTCAGCTGGGCAAGAACATCAGCTTTGTGGGCGTGATAGACTACTTCGAGATATGGGACACCGAAGTGTTCGAGGCGCGCAGCGCTCAGGTGCGCGACAACATGAGCGAACGACTCAAGTACATAAGCTCCCTGAGGCAGCAGGCAACGCCTTAGGCAGGATGGGCGGGCGCAGAAGGCGCGCTGAATGCGGCGCGTCGGATGTGCTGCGCCTTACGCGTGGTTTGAGCGGTGTCAGCTCGCCCTGGCCAGGGCGAATTTTATTATGCCGACCCGCGCAGGTTCTAAGCGGAGAGAGGGGGACATATTAAGTACATGATGGCGCCTGACAGATATACCCAGCGGGAATACGAGTTTCCCGGTGGGCGCATCCCCCGGGGCCGCCCCGCACCGGTTTACGGCGAGCGGATGCAGCGTCGCCGTGAGGAGGTGGCGCGCCAGCAATACCGCCGTGAGGCAGCTGTGCGCCGCCGTTGGGCAGTATGCGTGCTGCTGGCGGCGTGCCTGATGGTGCTGTGCGGCATGCGCATTTACCAGACGTCGCGCGCGGTGGCTAACTCGCGCGAGATATCACGGCTGCGCGATGAGATACACGAGCTAACGCTGGATTCAGAGGCGTACGAGTGCCAGATAGCCGAGGCCGCCTCCCGGCAGAATATCGAACTGGGCGCCAATCGCCTGGGCATGAGCTATCCCGGCGAAGGCCAGGTGCGCACGGTATCCCCCGATTGACCGCGCCACATGCGCACACGCGTCCGCCCCGCGCGGCGGAAACAGATACCCAGGCCAACAAGACTTGAGCCGGGTGGGAGCGTGGGCAATTGATTCCAACGGGCGCGCTCACCAGGCGCAGGCTGCTGACGCTAATGTGTGCGCTCAGCGTTATATTCTGCGTGTTGGTGGGGCAACTTGTTAACCTGCAACTGATAATCTCGGATGACCTGCAGCAGCGCGCGCAGAGCCAGTGGACCGGAAAGTCGCGCGTGAGCGCGCGCCGCGGCGAGATAGTCGACCGCAACGGCACGGTGCTGGCAATGAGCGCAACCGCATACGCCGTATCGGCCAGCCCGCGCCAGGTCAAGGATCCCGAGGCGTTTGCCGAGGCGCTGGCAAGCGTGATAGACATAGACGTCGAATCGGTGGCCGAAAAGGTCTCCGACACCACCAAGGGCGGCGTCACACTCAAGCGCCAGGTGCCGCGCGATACCGCACAGAGCCTGCTGACGCTGCGCGAAGAACTGCGCGCGCAGGGCGATAAGTCGCTCGACGGGCTGTACCTTGAGGAGGATCAGCTGCGCGTGTACCCCATGGGCGCGTTCCTGACTCAGGTGCTGGGCCTGACCACGATAGACGGCGTGGGCCAGTCGGGGCTGGAAAAGCAGCTGGACGACTACCTGCGCGGCAAGGACGGCGTCATAGTCAGCGAGGTCGACGGCCGCGGCAACGAGCTGCCGTATTCGGTCAGCGAATATACGCCCCCGGTCGATGGCGGCGATGTGACGCTGACGATCGACGCCGCGATACAGGGCTTTGCCGAAAAGGCCATGCGCGAATGCTATGAGGTAAACGACGCGCTGGCGGTACAGGCGATAGTCATGGACGTGAATACCGGCGAGATACTCGCGATGGTATCCAAGCCCGATTACGATCCCAACGATCCGCCCCGCGACGACGTCCAGGCGCTGACAGAGATGATGCGCATACGCTCGATAAGCGACGTGTATGAGCCGGGCTCGACATTCAAGATACTGACTGCCGCCGCGGCGCTGGAGACCGGCGTGACCACGCCCGAGGAGAACTTCTACTGTTCGGGCAGCGTGACGGTCGACGGCTCGCGCATACGGTGCTGGGGCAACCCGCACGGCGCCGAGACCATGGCCGAGGCGATACAGAACTCGTGCAATCCGGTGTTCGTAGAGCTGGGGCTGAGGCTGGGCACGAACCGGCTGTACTCGTATCTGCATGCGTTCGGGCTGGGCAGCAAGACCGGCGTCGATCTGACCGGCGAGTCGGCGGGCATACTGATATCCGAGAGCAACGTAAAGACGGTGGATCTGGCGCGCATAGGCTTTGGCCAGAGCGTGGCGGTGACGCCGCTTCAGTTGATAACCGCGATAAGCGCCGTCGCCAACGGCGGGAAGCTGATGCGGCCATACATTATAAGCCAGATAACCGATTCCGAAGGCAATGTGGTGGACAGCACCCAGCCCGAGGTGGTCGGAAATCCGATAACCGAGGAGACCAGCGCGCTGATGCGCAGCCTGCTGACCGATGTGGTTGAGTACGGCGGCGGCAAGAACGCGCGCATAGCCGGCATAAAGGTCGCCGGCAAGACCGGTACCGCGCAGATTTACAAGGACGGCGTGATATCCAAGGACGCGCATATAGGCTCGTTCATAGGGTTCGCGCCGGCGGACTCGCCTGAGGTGGCGGTGCTGGTGGTCGTGCACGAGTCGCAATTGCGGCCGGACTATGGTTCGGTCACGGCGGCGCCCTACGCGCGCGACATACTTGAGGACACGCTGGCATACCTGGGCATTTACCCCGAGACCGACGCGGCTGGACAAAAGGTCGAGAGCGTCGAAGTGCCCGACGTGCGGGGGCTTACGGTAGGGCAGGCCGCGCAGGCGTTGCGCGAAGCCGGACTGGACAGCCTGCTGGAGGGCGCGGGCGACGAGGTGGTGGACCAATTGCCGCAGGCGGGCGCGCAGATGAACGCGGGCTCGCAGGTGCTGTTGTATCTGGAGGACGCGTATGAACAGGACGCGACCGACGTCGAAGTGCCGAGCGTTGTCGGCAAATCGATAGTCGAGGCGGCGCGGCTGCTGGGTTCGTGCGCGCTCAAGCTCAATATCGAAGGCAGCGGATTGGCCGTGGCGCAGTCGCCCCCGGCGGGCGAGCGCGTGCCGGTGGGCACTGAGATAGCGGTGCAATTTGAACTGCCCTGAATTTAAGTTTCCGGGAGGACCAAAGATGAACATAAAGCAGCTTGTCATCGATCTGCCCTGCCTCATAGAGGTGCGCGGCAATGCCGATACCGACATACTTTCGCTCAGCGCCGATTCACGCAAGATAGAGCCCGGCGCGCTGTTTTTTTGCATACGGGGCATAAAGGTCGACGCGCATCAGTTTGCGCCGCAGGCGCTGGCTGCGGGCGCGGCGGCGCTGGTAGTGGAGCGCCCGCTGGACGTGGACGCGCCTCAGATCGTGGTCAGCGACGCGCGTCTGGCGATGAATTACATAGCGCAGGCGTTCTACGGTCATCCCGCGCGCCGCATGAAGATGATTGGCATAACCGGCACAAAGGGCAAGTCGACGACCTGCTTTCTGATAAAGTCGATACTGCAACAGGCGGGATACAAGGTCGGCCTGATAGGCACGATAATGACGATGATAGGCGACAAGCGCCTGCCGTCTGATCTGACGACGCCAGACCCGATAGAGCTGGAGCGCTTGCTGCGCCAGATGGCCGACGAGGGCGTGGACATAGTGACGATGGAGGTGTCGGCGCACGCGCTGGCGCTGCACAAGCTCGACGGCATAGTCTATGACGCGGTGGCATTCACCAACCTGTCGCACGACCACCTGGACTTTTTCGGCACGCCGGAGAAGTACTTTGCGGCCAAGCGGCGGCTGCTGACGCCGGAGTTTGCGCGGATGGCGCTGCTAAACGGCGACGACGAACATGCCGCGAGCATATTCACCGACCTGAAGGTGCCGCATGAGCGCTACGCGATACGCGAAAAGGCCAACATATACGCCGGCGACATAGAATTCGATGCGCGGGGGCTGTCGTTCACGCTGCACTTCCACAAGCGCTATGAGCTGGAGATACACCTGAAGCTGTCGGGGCTGTTCAATGTGTACAACTCGCTGTGCGCGGCGGCGGTGTGCGACGCGCTGGGCGTTGCGCCCGAGTACATAAAAAAGGGCCTGGAGGCTGTGGCCAATGTGCCGGGGCGCATGGAAGTGCTGGACACAGGCACGCCCTATCAGGTGATACTGGATTATGCGCACTCGCCGGACAGCCTGGACAACGTGCTGCGGGCGGTGCGTCAGTTCGCCAAGGGTCGCGTGATAGTGGTGTTCGGCTGCGGCGGCAACCGCGACCGCGAGAAGCGGCCGGTTATGGGCCGGATAGGCGCGGACCTGGCCGACTACTGCGTGCTGACCAGCGATAACCCGCGCGGCGAAGATCCAATGGACATACTCGCCGCGATTGAGGAGGGCACGCGCCCTGAGGGCAAGCCGTATAGCGTGATCGAAAACCGCCGCGAGGCGATAAAGCACGCCATGAGCATAGCACGCGAGGGCGACGTGGTCGTGCTGGCTGGCAAGGGCCATGAGACGTATCAGGAGATAATGGGCCAGAAACACCCGTTCGACGAGAAGGTCGTCGTGCAGGAACTGCTGGCCGAACTGTATTAATGATACCAATGACAAGGTGTACCTCAGCCGAATTGCCCGAGCTTATGGGACGCCGCATTGGACTGGCTGCGCGGGCGGCCGCACTAACTAGCTTTGGGGGGATACGGTATGCAGCAGATGATATGGGCAGTGCTTATATCGTTCCTGGCCGTGATGGTCATGGCGCCGATAGGCATTCCGCTGCTTAAGAAGTTGAAATACGGCCAGACGATATACGAGCTGGGACCGCAGAGCCACCTGGCCAAGCAGGGCGTGCCCACGATGGGCGGCGTGATGATAGCGATAGCGGTGACGATAGTGGGGCTGGTGCTGACGTGGGGCGACTCGCGCTGGGACTTCGCGCTGTACGTTATGCTGTCGGGATTGCTGCACGGCGCAATAGGGTTTGCCGACGACTACATCAAGGTAGCGAAGAAGCGCTCGCTGGGGCTGACGCCGTGGCAGAAGATAGCGCTTCAGATAATAAGCGGTCTGGCGCTGACGCTGTGGGCGTACTTCAATCCGTGCGTTGGGTCGGCGGTCGTGGTGCCGTACTGGAACGTGGAGTGGAACCTGGGGCTGTTCTACGTGCCGCTGATAATACTTATGTATGTGTTCATGATAAACTCGTCCAATCTGCTGGACGGGCTGGACGGATTGCTGGCGTCGTGCTCGGTGGTAGGGCTGTCGGCGTTTGCGCTGGCGTGCCTGGCCATGGCGCTGGGGGCGTCGCGCATACCTGCGCCCGCGGGCGTGGACGCGGCGTACTATGCCGAGAACCTGCGCAATGCCGCCCTGGTGTGCGCCGCGGGCGCGGGCGCATGCCTGGGCTTTTTGCGGTTCAACACCAACCCGGCGCGCGTTATAATGGGCGATACGGGCTCGATGTTCATAGGCGGACTGTTCGTGGGCGTGGCGGTCGTGACGCGGCTGGAGTTCCTGCTGATACCGATATGCTTTGCGATGATAATATCCAGCCTGTCGGTCATGATACAGGTCGCGTACTGCAACATGAGCGGCGGCAGGCGGCTGTTCAAGATGTCGCCGTTGCATCACCACTTCGAACTGTGCGGCATGAGCGAGCCCAGGATAGTGGCCATGTACACTTTGATGAGCGTGGTAACTTGTCTGCTGGCGCTGCTGGCGCTGTGAGCGGGTGTATATATCATTTTTTGAGCGCTCATATGGGCGCGCGGCGAGGCGCAGGTCGCGCCGCAAAAGGGGGCTTGAAACATGGAATTTGTCGGCAAGAGAGTGCTTGTGATAGGCATGGCGCGCAGCGGCGTGGCGGTATCGGCGCTGCTGTGCCGTCATCATGCCAGGGTAACCATAAACGACCGCAAGACCGAGGCTGAGCTGGGCGACGCGCTGGCCGAGCTCAGGGGCATGGACATGGAGTGGCGGCTGGGCGAGGACCCGGTCGCGCTGCTGGACTCGACGGATGTGCTGGTTATCAGCCCGGGCGTGCCCATAACCGCGCCTGTGGTCAAGGCGGCGCGCGAGCGCGGCATACCGGTGCTGGGCGAGATAGAGGTCGCATACCGTCTGTCCAAGGGCCGCATAGTCGCGGTGACCGGCACTAATGGCAAGACCACGACCACGACGCTGATAAGCGAGATATTCAAAAACGCGGGCCGGCTCACCTACACCGTGGGCAATATCGGCTTCCCGTTCTCGGCGATAGCCGACGAGACCACGCCCGAGGACGTGATAGCCTGCGAGGTGTCCAGCTTCCAGCTGGAGTCGATAGACATGTTCCGGCCGTGGATCAGCGCGGTGCTTAACGTCACTGAGGATCACCTCAACCGTCACGGCACCATGGACGAGTACATACGCATGAAGATGCGCATATTCGAAAATCAGCGCCGCGACGATGCGTGCGTGCTCAACTATGACGATCCCATAACGCGCGACATGGCCGGGCATATGTTGGCCAAGCCGGTGTTCTTCTCGCGGCGGGCGCAGGTCGACGGCGCGTATGTCAAGGACGGCCAGATAGTGTTCGGGCGCGAGTTCCCGCGCAATGTGTGCCGCGTGGACGAGGTGCGCATACCCGGGCCGCACAACCTGGAAAACGCGCTGGCGGCGGTGGCGATGGCGGTGTGCGCAGGCGTGCCGCTGCCGGTGATACGCCATACGCTCAGGACTTTCGCGGGCGTGGAACACCGGATAGAGTTTGTGCGCGAGTTGAACGGCATAAGGTACATAAACGACTCCAAGGGCACAAACGTCGACTCCACGCTCAAGGCGATAGAGACCATGGACCGTCCGACGATCATAATACTGGGCGGTTCGGACAAGAAGTCGGACTACACGCCTATGGCTGAGCTGATGGTCAAGTGGCCGCACATAGTGGGCGCAGTCGTGATAGGCGAGACGCAGCGCGACATAGTAGCGGCGCTCGACCGCGCGGGCTTTACCAACTACAAGTGCGAAAGCGACTTCAAGCAGGCGATACTGACCGCGCGCGACATGGCGAGCGCGGGCGGCAATGTGCTGCTGTCGCCGGCGTGCGCGAGCTTTGACATGTTCCGCGACTTTGAACAGCGCGGCGAGGTATTCAAGCAGATAGTCGGCGAGCTGAACTGACAGCGCTACACCCCCGAGGTGGCCATGGGTCGCCGAGGCACTCCCGCAAAGCAAAACTGCGAGGGGTTGACCGGGGTGAGCGCATATATGACGGGTATAAACCCGGGTAGGAATCATGCCGCGCGCGAGACTGCGCCGCTGTGCCCGCGCGGGAGCGTGGACAGGCGCATAGTGGTGACGCTCATGTTGCTGCTGAGCGTGGGACTTGTGACGCTGTTTTCGGCGAGCTATTACGGCGCGTCGGCCGAGGGCAGTCCGTTCGACACGGTGGCAAAGCAGTTGCTGGGCGTGGCGATGGGACTGGTGGCGCTGATAGCGCTGGCGAACTTTCCATACTGGCAGCTCAAGCGTCCGATAGTGGTGGGCGGGCTGCTGATACTGAGCTTTGCGCTGCTGGTGCTGGTGGCGATACCGGGCATAGGCCGGGTCGTAAACGGCTCGCGGCGCTGGCTGTATTTAGGGCCGCTGAGCGTGCAGCCCTCGGAGATAGCTAAGTTTGCGGTAGTGCTGTTCATGGCGACGGCGCTGACCAATATCGGCCGGAGAATCGAAAAGCTGGTGACGGGCATATGTCCGCTCATGCTGATACCGGGTACGGCATTTTTGCTGATACTGATGCAGCCCAACCTGTCGACGGCGGGTTCGATAATAATAGTGTCGATTGTGATGGTGCTGGCGGCGGGCGCGAAGTGGCGGCATTTGGGCCTTATGGGAATAGCGGGCGCGGTGCTGGCGGCGTACTACGCGTGGTCGGAGCCATACCGGCGCGAGCGGTTGTTGTCGTTTAGGGATCCGTTTGCCAAGCTCAGCGACGAGGGATATCAGTTGAGCCAGTCGCTGCTGGCGTTTGGCTCGGGCGGGCTGTTCGGCATGGGCCTGGGGCGGGGCCGGCAGAAGTTCGGGTTCCTGCCATATCCGGAGAGCGACTTCATATTTGCGGTCGTGGGCGAGGATATGGGCCTGGTGGGCTGTGTGGCGGTGCTGGGGCTGTTTCTGGCGTTCATATACTTTGGACTCAGGGTGGCGATGAACTGCCCGGACAGGTTTGGGTCGCTGCTGGCTGCCGGCATAACGCTTATGATAGGCATACAGGCGTTTATGAACGTGGCGGTCGTGATAGGGTTGATGCCTACTACGGGCCTGCCGCTGCCGTTTTTCAGTGCCGGCGGCACTTCGGTGTCGATATTCATGGGAGCGGTCGGCATACTGCTCAACATATCGCGGTATACAAACTGCTGACATTGCCGCGCCCGGATCTACCGGGCGCGGTTAACGCGACTCGTGGGCGCGAAAAATGTCGCCGCACGCGGCGCGCGGACAGACACGCAAACCGGCGATATGGCATAGTCTGGGACATGAGGCCATATTGCCATGGAGGTGTACATAATATGGAGGAATTCAGGATAAGGGGTGGCAGGGCGCTGCATGGCAGCCTGCGCGTGGGGAGCGCCAAGAATGCGGTGTTGCCGGTGCTGGCGGCGTGCGTCATGTGCCCCGAGCCGATCGTGCTGAATGACGTGCCCTACATACTGGATGTTGAAAACATGCTGGAGATACTGCGCCGACTGGGCGTGCGCTGCGTGCGCGACGGCCGGCGCGTGGAGATAGACGCGCGCGATGCCGACTGCTTCCAGATGCCGGAGCACCTGTCCAAACAGTTGCGATCCTCCATATTCATGATGGGTTCGATACTCACGCGGTTCGACCGGGCGACGGTTACGTATCCGGGCGGCTGCGAGATAGGGCTGCGGCCGATAGACCTGCACCTGAAGGGACTCGAGGCGCTGGGCGCGCGCATAAGCGAGGATCACGGCCTGATACACTGCGACGGCAGCGCGATGCGTGGCGGCGATGTGCATCTGGACTTCCCCAGCGTCGGCGCGACCGAGAACGTGATGATGGCGGCGGTCACGCGCCGCGGCGTGACCCGCATATTCAATGCCGCGCGCGAGCCCGAGATAGTCGACCTTGAGCGCTTCATAAACGCCATGGGCGGGCATGTGACGGGCGCTGGCAGCGGCACGGTCACGATTGAAGGCGTGGCGCGGCTGCATGGCTGCGAGTTTACGCCGATGCCCGATAGGATAGTGGCGGGTACGCTGCTGTGTGCGTCGGCGGCCACGCGCGGCGCCATAACGCTGACCAATGTGCGCCCCGGCGACATGACCGATGTGCTGGGCAAACTGCGCGCCTCGGGCAGCGAACTCGAACTGAGCGAAAACAGCGTGCGGATCACCACGCCCGCTGTGCGCGGATTCCGGGCGTACACTCAGCCGTATCCGGGTTTCCCGACCGACATGCAGGCGCAGATGATGGCGCTGGCGTGCGTGGCGCAGGGGACGTCTATGATTGTCGAAAACGTGTTCGAGTCGCGGTTTGCGCATGCGGCGCAGCTTTCGCGCATGGGCGCGGACATATGGGTGCACGACCGCACGGCGGTGATACGTGGCGGCCGGCTGGACAGCGCCAGAGTGAGTGCGCGGGATCTGCGCGGCGGCGCGGCGCTGGTGATAGCGGGCCTGGCGGCGTCGGGCGAGACGGTGGTGGACAATATAGGCGTGATAGATCGCGGCTATGAGAGCTTTGAAAACATGCTGGGCGAACTGGGCGCGGACATGGCGCGATGCGTCGTGCGCGACCGGACGGCCTGAAGCGCGGAAAGCGAAGTGAAGTAATGAGGCGTGGAACGCGGATACTCATTGCGGTGGCGATAGTGGCGCTGTTGGCAGCGACCGCGTTGGGCATCGCGTACCGCAGGGTCATGGTCATAAAGAATATCGAGGTCGCCGGCGTGGACGATGCGACCGCGCAGAAGGTGCGCTATCTGTCGGGGCTCAAGCTGGGACAGAGCATTTTTGACGTCGACAGCCGCCAGATCGCTATAAATTTGCGCGCAGACGGCTATATTAAGCTGTGTGATGTCGCGGTAGAGCGCCCTGATACGGTGAGGATAAGCGTCGCCATGCGCACGCCGGCCGCCGCGCTGCAGCATTTGGGATTCTCGTACCTGGTCGACGGCGAGCTGAGCGTGCTCGAGAGCAGCAATGGCCAGACCGATTTCGGCGTGCCGCTGATAAAGGGTGCGAGCATGCAGCAGACGCCGGTGGGCATGACGCTGAACATGGACGCAAGTCAGCGCGAACTGGCGATGGAACTGCTTGAGGCGATATACGGCGCCGGGCTGGGCGAGCTGGTGAGCGAGATCAATATCGCCGACACGCAGAACCTGACGCTCACTACGCGCACGGGACAGGTTTACCGGCTGGGCGACCGCACAAACATGGCGACCAAGCTCAGCCTGGTAGCGCCGGTGGATGCGCAGCTCAGCGCCGAGGGGCGCGAGCCGGGCACTGTGGACGTGTCCGGCGGCAAGTATGCCGACTACATACCGCCCGAGTCCACGCCCGCACCCACGCCGATGCCTGGCACGACGGCAAAGGCCAGTCAGGGCCCGGAGTTCGTGCCGCTTGCCACGGCCACGCCCGCCGCTTGAACAATTGTAGCGGAAAAATCAGGTTTAACAACCAAAGCCATACAGCCGCCACAAATGCGCTGTATGATAATATGCGTTAAAAAGCGCGGTTTAGCTCAAAAAATCAACAGTAAATCACAATAATCCTCTTTTCAAGCTGCGCGGTATAAGGTATAATGGTATATAATATGGGGTGAAATCGAAAGGTTTATCCCATGGCAAGGCAGGCGATGAATTGTTATGAAGACAATGGCAGCCGCCATCGACTTCGGTACATCGAAGATAGTGACCATAATGGCGGAAAGCGGCGATTATCACCGCTGCAGCATACTGGGTTCGGGCACGGCCGCATATGACGGGTATTCGGACGACGGCCGTTGGAATACGCCCGACAAGCTCAACGACGCCATTAAGGAGGCCATCCGCCAGCTGGAGAGCGAAGCGCATCGACCGGTCACGGAGATATATGTGGGCGTGCCGGGCGAATGTGCGCGCGTGTACATACGCGAGGCTCAGCTGGACATAGGCCAGGAAGGTCGCGTCACGCTGGGCGACGCCGGCGATATACTGGAGAAGGTAGTGGCGCAGTTAAATGCGAACCAGGGCAGCGTGCTGTCGTATTCACCGGCATATTATCAGGTGGACGGCGGCGAGCCGACGATGACGCCGGTGGGCATGCGCGGGCGTACGCTGTCGGCCAAGGTGTCGGTCATCACCGCGTCGCTGGACTTCATGGACGACGTGGAGCTCAGACTGCGCGACATGGGCATAAAGGTAAAGGGGTTCATGGCGCCGGCGATGGGCGAGGCAGTGCTGCTGATGCCGCCCGAAGAGCGCGACCGCACAGTGGCGATGGCCGATGTGGGGTACCTGCATACCGAACTGATGATAATGCAGGGCGACGCGCTGGTAGATTACCGCGTGATACCGATAGGCGGCGGCCATATAGCGGCCGATTTGGCCTATGGGCTGGAGATACCGTTTAAGACCGCAGAGAGCGTCAAGCGCGCGTTCACGTTTGACGGCTCGGGCGATATAGAGCTGGGCGAGGGCGAAGGCGCTCAGCGCTTTGAGCGGCCGTTCACGACCGAGATAATCACCGCGCGCGTGGACGAGCTGGCTGATATGATACGCGATGCGCTGGAGAGCACGGCAATCAAGCCCGACGCCAATTCGCCGCTGTACCTGACGGGCGGCGGCATATCGATGATGCGCGGCGGTCGCGAGTATATCGCCAAAACACTCAAGCGCAGCATAAAGATTCCCTCCGCGCGCGCCGGCAAGCTCAACAGTCCGCCATACGCTTCCGCGCTGGGGCTGATAGATATGGTGTTTGACAAGATCGACATGCAAAACGGCGACACGGGCGTCGGCCCGATGGACAAGGTGCTGGATGTGTTCTATGGCATAGGGCACAAGTTCAGCTCGGTATTCAAAAAGCAATGACGGCTGCCCCCGCTGAGGGCAACGCGCGGCGATGCGGATCCCGCCCTTCGCCCTGATGCGCGAGTCGGGTCGGGAACTGGCGGAGAAAGACGAGGGGGATTTATTGTGATGGATCACGACAACGACATCAACAACTACGCTTCAATTATCGTAATTGGCGTAGGCGGCGCGGGCAATAACGCTGTCAACCGCATGATCGATTCAGGTCTGCGCGGCGTGCGCTTCGTGGCCGTAAATACGGACAAGCAGGCGCTGATGCGCTGCAATGCCGAGACCAAGATTCAGATAGGTGAAAAGCTTACCAAGGGTCTGGGCGCAGGCTCCAAGCCCGAGATCGGCCGCAAGTCCGCCGAGGAGAGCCAGGAGGAAATCAAGAAGGTAATAGAAGGCGCGGATCTGCTGTTTGTAACCTGCGGCATGGGCGGCGGCACCGGCACTGGCGCGGCGCCCGTGATTGCGGGCCTGGCGCGCGCCATGGGAGTGCTGACCATAGGCGTGGTGTCCAAGCCGTTCGGCTTTGAGGGCAAAAAGCGCATGCTCAATGCCGACCAGGGCATAGCACAGCTCAAGACCTGCGTGGATACGTTGGTCGTGGTCCCCAACGATAAGCTGCTGACCGTAGTCAGCAAGGCGACCTCAATGCTCGACGCGTTCCGCATAGCGGACGACGTGCTGCGCCAGGGCATCGCGGGCATATCCGATCTGATAGCGGTGCCGTCGCTGATAAACCTGGACTTCGCGGACGTGCGCACGGTCATGGAGTCGCGCGGTCTGGCCCATATGGGCATAGGCGTGGGCCACGGCGAGGAGCGCCTGACTCAGGCCGCCAAGCTCGCAGTCGAGTCCCCGCTGCTGGAGACTTCGATAAACGGCGCGCGCGCTGTGCTTATTAACATAACCGGCGGCGCCGATATGAGCATAATCGACATCAACGAGGCTGTAAAGCACATAACCGCGGCGTCCGATCCCGATGCCAATATCATATTCGGCGCGGGCATCGACGAGTCGCTGGAGGACGAGGTGCGCATAACGGTCATCGCTACCGGGTTCGACAAGGCCCCCGAGACCGCGGATGCCAAGACTGAGGACGCCGTAGCCGCGCCCGCCGAGGACAAGCCCGCGCCCGCTGAGGAGCCCAGCCCCGAACAGGCCGAGATACTCAAGCAGCTGCGCGGCGAGACCAAGCCGGCTGACGAGGAGCCCAAGATACCCACGTTCGTGCGTGCGGCATCGCGGCCGCCGGTCATGGACAGCTATCAGCCGATGCGCGATGAACGCGACAGCTATCAGCGCGATGTGCGGCCGGATTACACGCGTGAAAGCTCGGACTACGACCGCGGCGATTACCGCCCCGCGCCGCAGCCCCGCTATAACGATAACGCGCCGATATTCCGCGATACCGATGGCGACTCGGGCTATCGCCGCGAACCCGACAACCGGCGCAGCAACTATAACCCCGATGTGCCGGCGTTCCTGCGCAAGGCTCAGAATCGAAAATAATTAAGTTACATGGCGAGGCGGTTCTCAGGAGCCGCCTCGCATTTTGCGTATCGCGACCAGAGAATACTGAATGCTGTAAGCTGGACGGCCATGGGAGTTGAAGGCGTGTCGGCGGTTTGCAGCCGTCATGGGCGCTGGCGTGCGCAAATCAAAATGAGGTGATGCGGTATGATGACATGCGTGTGCATGAACCCTGCGCTCGACAAGACGATCGAGCTGGATGGACTCAATGTCGGCGGGCTTAATCGCGTGCGGCGCGCGCTGTACGATGCCACCGGCAAGGCGGTGAACGTGGCGATAGTGCTGGCGCGACTGGGCGATGAGGCGCGACTGATAGGCGTCAACTATGCGGACGGCGGCAAGGCGGTAGAGCAGCGGCTGACCGGCGAAGGCGTGACCAGCGAATTCGTATGGTTGGAGGGCGCGCTGCGAGTGAACATAAAGGCGCTCGACACGCGCACCGGAGTTGTGACCGAGATCAATGAGTCGGGCGCGCCGGTCGACGCTTCAGCTGTCGCGCGCGCTGAGGCGCTGATAGACGATGCTGCGCGGACGAGCGATTTTGTAGCGCTGACGGGCAGTTTGCCGCCCGGGATTGACGCCGGCTTTTACCGGCGCGCAATCGAGCGCAATGCGGGGCGTGCGCGCTTTGTGCTGGACTGTGATGGCGAGCGCCTGCGCGAGGGCATACTCGCCCATCCTTTTCTGATAAAGCCCAACCGCGCAGAGCTTAGCCAGCTGTGCGGTTGCGAGTTGGGCACGCGTGCCGATATTGTGCGCCGGGCGCGCGAACTGTGCGCCGCGGGGGTCATGTGGGTGGCGGTTTCGCTGGGCGGCGAAGGCGCGGTGCTGGTAGGCGCAAAGGAGGCGTACTATGCGCCGGCGCTGGATCTGCCGGTGCGATCTACGGTGGGCGCGGGCGACTCGATGGTCGCGGGCCTGATGCACGGCTTTGCGTTGGACGGGTCAGCGGCGACTGCGCTGAAGTGGGGCGCAGCGTGCGGCAATGCCAGCGTCATGACCGAGGGCACGCGACTGATCGACGTGGACGCGTTGCCGCGGCTGTTGGATGCGCTGCGCGTGGAGCCGATATGAGCCTGAACGCGCGCACGGCGCATTGAACGCGGTGTTCGGGCCCTGATTGTGACAATTCGGGCAATAAAAGGTGGCTTGTGAGTCGAAACGGTTGCAAATGCATTTTTTAATGATATAATTGAAACCGGAGACAATAATGCATCGTCTAAAGGTGAGAATATCAATAAGGGGGATATGATATGAGGTCTGGTATGTTTGGCAAGCTGATGGCCGTGCTGCTGGCTATAATGCTGGTGCTGCCGGTCGCGGCGCAGGCGGATGATATGAACAATGGTTACACCGATATCACCGTCAGCAACCTGGTCGTCAACTATGCGGGCACTGAGTTTGACTTTTCAGGCATAGACCTGACGCTGCTGGCGGGTGTGAATGCGGAGAACCGCAATGCCCTGGGCGGCGTTATGGCCAAGATGACCGACAGCGGCAATGGCGCGGGTCTGGTCGTGCAGATGAACGAGGATAGCGAGCTGATGCTGCTGGGCAACCAGCTGCTCAAGGTACCCTATGCGAAAATGGGCGAGACGCTGGCCAAGCTGGGCGTGGCCGATGCCGATCAGCTGGGAGATATGACTCAGCAGATGGATATGTTTTGGTCTGCGCTGGCCAGCGGCGCTGGTGCTGAAAACAGCATTGGCAAGCTGATGGAGCAGTACGCAAACAGCGTAAATAACAACGAACTGGTTCAGCAGATCAACGCGCTGCAGGCCGAGGCTGTACCCGAACCGGCCACGTTCACCGTGGACGGCACGGAGTATGAAGGTCAGAAGATAAGCATATCGCTCAGCGCCGACATGCTCAATGAGGTGATGGGGAGCGAGGCCATGCAGGCCTATTACTCCGGCGTCAGCGATATAATCATACAGATGGCGGCTCAGATGGGCGTGACGAGCGTTGACGTAAACGGCGACATGATGCCGGTCGATCAGTTTGTGACCATGGTGATGAGCTCCGTCAACACCATCAAGTACGCCGAGAGCATAACGGTTGATACCTATATGGCGCCGTATGACGACGAGAAGTCCGTCATACTGATAGATTACAGCCCGATGACGATAGACATGAGCGAGTACATGGCTGCGCTGAACAGCTTGGACGAGAGCACGACCGGATTCCAGAGCATGATAACCGTGGACGAGTCGATAGCCATGATAGGCAAGCTCAATGAGGACCTCAACATGGACAACGAAGACGTGGAATATCTCGAGGTCGATGCGAAAGTCTCCGATCCCACGGGCGGCGACGCGAGCGTTTCGATGAATATCAAGGCCGCCGATCGCGACGATGAGGGCAGCTTCAGCATGAACATAGACGTGCCCGAGAGCGATGCCAGCGATTCGGCCAGCATGGTGGTCGCGGCTGACTGGAGCGACAAGGACGACGCCAAGACCGTCAATGCCAAGTTTGAAGTATACACCGCTGATGTACTGCAAGCCGGCGTGTCATTTACCGGCAACGCGGTCGATAAGGATACCGGCGACAACGCCGAGTACACGCTCAACCTGAGCGACGTTAGCGGAACCAACGTTACGCTGGGCCTGAGCTACAACTACACCGAAGCCGATGACGACACCGGCGAGGGCAACGTGACGCTGCAGTACGACGATGGCACCAACGGCATGATGCCCCTGGCCAGCGTAGATTACAGCACCACCGAGAGCGGCACCGACGAGACCGACGTCACCGACATCGTATTCAGCGCCGACGTTATGGGTATGGTTACCGCCAGCGGCAAGCTGTCCCTGCGCAATATGCCCATGAGTGCTGAGACGCTGTTGCCGACCGAGGGCGCGATAGACCTGTCCGAAGCCGACACCGAGGAAGTTCAGACCGTGCTCGTCAACTTGCAGACCAATCTGCAGTCGCTGCTTATGGAGGCCATGAACGTGCCGGGCGTGCAGCAGATCATGACGATGATGCAGACCACAACTTCTGTTGAGACGACTGCTACCAACGCCGCGGTGGACGTGACTGACTCTACCGGGGCAGATACCGTCGAGGATGCCGAAACGGTAGATGAGCCCATTGCCGGCTGAGTTGCTTAGGCGTAGGTAATGATTAAAAAACACCCGCCCCGACCAGATCGATCTTCTGGTCGGGGCGGGATGCGTTTTGGCAGCGGACGGGGTGCGCTTGGCTATGGACGCGCTGCGTACGCGGCGGTAGAGCGGTCAATATATGTCGGTGCGCAAAACAAACAGCTCTGACTGCGCGGTCGTAAAGAGTCTAACGTTCGCGCGGTCAGAGCTGCTTTAATATCAAAGTCGCAATGCCATGCGGCTCATATTGCATATGTCAGCGCTGTAGGCCATCCGGCGCGGATGCTATCCGCGCGCCGGTTTCATCATTATTACGCCGGCCGTATCGGCGGTCAACTCGAGCTCGCTGCCCACGGTGGTATACGCGCCAATCTCGTTCAGGAACGGCTCCGGGCCGGATATGTTCAGCGTCAGCTTGTCCACGCGATAGTGCATCGGTATCACCGCGCGCGGCGCTATCGCCCTGACGGCGCGCGCGGCGCCCGGGCCGTCCAGCGTGTACGTGCCGCCTATCGGCAACATAAGCGCGTTTAAGCCGCTCAATTGCGCTATCAGCTCGGCGTCGGGCTGATGGCCCAGGTCGCCCGCATGGCAGACCTTAAGCCCATCGGCTTCGCAAATCGTCAGCAGGTTCTCGCCGCGCTTTGCGCCCTGCACGTCGTCGTGGTAGCGCTTGATGAGCGTGAACTTTGCACCGCCGACCTGATATGTGCCCGCCTTGGACAGCACCTCGCCAGCGCCGTCCAGCGCGTCCAAACAGTTGTGGTCATAGTGACCGTGGCTCAGCGTCGTCACGTCAGCCTTGACGCCCGGTCGTGCCAACCCCACCGAACCGTCGTATGGATCGGTCACCCATACAAGGCCATTGGCCAGCGTTATCTTGAAACATGCATGTCCCAGGTATTCCAGCTTCATATCACTATACCTCCCAGTGCCATTATGTATGCGCACGCGCGCAGTGCGTCGCCGGCCGTGCCGGTGCGCAGCGCCAACGCGGCCCGGCGGCGCACGTCGCGTGCATATGCCCAGCGCTGTGCGGCGTCGCAGGGGCCCTCTATCAGCCGCAGTCCCCGCGCCACCAGCGCCAAATCGTCCTCGTTCCAACCCCTTGCCAGCGCGCCCAGTTCCCGCACCAGCGCCCAGACCTGATGTCCTGCTGCAGGCGCGCCGCATGCCTCGATCAACTTTGGCAGCATCTGCGCCGCGCATGCCGCAGTGCTCTGCGCGCATTTTTTGGAGCCGTGCGGCCGTGCGGCGGCTGCCTCAGTGCCGCACATGCCTTCTCTTTCAAGGGCCTGCTGTGCAGCCCAGCATTCACCATGCGCTGCCAGCGCCTGCGCCAATGCTCGCGTGGGGCATATGAGTATAATCGGCCCGCGCGCCTCGGCGGACAGTCCTAATTCATCCAGCTTTTGATTGAGCGCCACAGCATCGGATATTGCGCCGGCTTGCGCCGTAAACAGCGCCATGGGTTCGCGTGCGCCCGCCACGCGCAGCCCGCGCACGCAGTCGCGCAGTTGTTCCCTCAGCATAGCCTGTACGTGACCAGCAGCCTGTTGTCGCTGACCAGCGCGCCGGCGCTGAGCAGCCGGTAGGCGATGCGCAGTCGGCCGTGTGTGGCGGTTTGGTCCAAGTCCAGTGCGCTGCACTCGGTCGCAAGGTCAAATTCGCCCTCGGGCAGCGCGTAGAGCGCCGCCTGCGTCGTGCCGGGCAGGAATTCCATGCGGCTGTGAGGTTCGCCGGCGCGTTCAAGTAGCGCCCGGCCGGCATGACAACTCAGCGCCACATGCGCGGGAGGTTCGGATTCGTCATATTCGAGCATGAACCCGTGGTCCAGCTCAGTGTAAAGGCCGGCATATTCGGCGCGTATCAGGTCGGGCCTGCCATCGCCGGTATCTATGCGGCCAACCACCGTTATGCGCGCGCGCATGGTATCGCCTGTCAACTCAGCACCTCCTAAAGCGCCTTACAAGTTGCGCATATATATTATACCGCGTTTTTGGCGCTTTGCATAGCGATAAAAATCGTCCAAGCGCAGGCGTGGACCGTATAATTCGCAGGCAAGCGGTAAAACTTAAACCGTAAACAGTTGCATGGAGGCGGTCATATATGAAATATCTACGAGCGCTGAGCGCGTTGACACTGGCGGCAGGACTGGCGATACTTGCGCTGAGCGGCGCGGGCGGCGTGCAGGACGTGTTCGCGGCACAGGAGCAATCCGGCGTGCTGGCTCAGGCGCTCGCGGATGGGGCGCTGATACGGCTGCATATAGTTGCTGACGACGATTCGGATGAGGCGCAGCGCATCAAGCTCTGTGTGCGCGACGTGCTGCTGGACAGGTTCAGCGCTGAACTGAGCGCGCTGGATGCGCCCGAAGCGGCGCTTGAGTGGCTGAATGCTCACCTTAGCGAGATTGAACAGGCAGCCGATGCGGAATTGCGCGCTCAGGGCGCGGCATACACAGCGCGCGCGGTGCTGGGCGAGCAGGACTTCCCCGATCGCGAATACGGCGGACAGGCTGTGCCGGCGGGTCGGTATATGGCGCTGCGTCTGGAGCTGGGACGGGCGCAGGGACGCAACTGGTGGTGCGTCATATACCCGACGGTGTGCGCGCTGTCGCCGGATCTGACGTGCGAAGAGGCGGACGAAGTTGAGCTGCACAGCGTCATATGGGACTGGCTCAGCGGCGTATTTGGACTGTGACGCAGGAGGATGACATGAGGAGCAGGCGGACTTGGTGCGCGGTGCTGTGCGTGATGTTTGTGCTGGCTATTATGCCGGTGGCGCGCGCAGCGGTGACCGTGGGGCCGGGCGACACCGGCGAAAACGTAAAGAAGATCCAGCGCAGGCTGATACAGTACGATTACATGGACGGCACCGCCGACGGCGTGTACGGCGAAAAGACTCGTCAGGCGGTCATAAAGTTCCAAAAGAAATACGGCCTCACTGCCGATGGCGTGGTTGGCCCGGCGACTGCGGCCAAGTTGGGCGTGAGCCTGTCGGGCTCGGTCACGGCGTCGTCTACTTCGTCCTCGGGCGGATATTCGAGCAGCGACGTGACATTGCTGGCGCGGCTGGTGTACGCCGAGGCGCGCGGCGAGCCGTACAAGGGTCAGGTGGCGGTTGCGGCCGTGGTGCTCAACCGCGTGCGCTCATCGGAGTTCCCCAACACTATCGCGGGCGTCATATACCAGAAGAACGCATTTTCGTGCGTCAGCGACGGGCAGATCAATCTGACTCCCAATGCCGAGAGCAAGCGCGCTGCACAGGATGCGTTGGGCGGCTGGGACCCGTCGGGCGGGAGCCTTTACTACTACAATCCCAACACCGCGTCCGACTCATGGATATTCAGCCGCACTACGGTCACGGTGATAGGCAATCACTGCTTCGCCGTGTAGGAGGTGGCGCATGAAGACGTGGCAATGGGTAGTGGGGCTGGTGTTGTGCGTGGCGCTGATAGCGGTGGGCGCGCTGGCGGGCGCACAGTCGCGCAGACTCAACGAGTACCAGGGCGAACTGACCGGTTACCGCAACGAGTTGGACGCTATGTACAAGCGCGCCTGGTGGGAGGGCGTGGAGCGCATGGCATCGCTTGAGATCGAACTGGAAAAGCTGATAATCAGCGACAGTCCCGAGGCGGCGTCGCTGAGGCTTGCCAACATAGCGCGTCAGGCCGACGGCGCATCGCAAAACCTGGGGCAGCTGCCGGTTGAGCGCGACGGGCTCAGTGCGGCGCTCAAGTTCGTAAATCAGATAGCGGATTACAGCGCGGCGCTCAATGAAGGCATAACGCAGGGCCGACCGATATCCGACGGCGATATCAATCAGCTGCAGACGATACAGGCGCGGCTGAGCGAGCTCAACGACATAATGTATGATCTGGACGCGCTGGACAGCTGGGCGAGCGCGGGCGGTGTGATCGAGATTGATGTAAGCGCCATAGCGCGTGAAAACATGAGCTATCCGACGCTGATATACGACGGGCCGTTTTCGGATGGCGCACGCGGCGAGTTCAAGGGATTGGGCTCGGGTCAGGTGAGCGAACAGCAGGCGCTGGAGATAGCGGCGCAGTTCACCGGCGGCTCGGCGACGCTGACCGGCCGGGCAAGCCTGCCCGTACCGGGTTATGAGCTCACGTGCGCGACCGACATAGGCAATCTGGAGCTGTTCGTCAGCGAGACCGGCGGCAAGGTGATATACATGCTGCCGTCGTACGACATGGTGGTCAGCGAGATAGACGACGCCAACGCCACCAGCGACGTACAGGGCGCAATCATGATAGCCACGCGCTATCTGAGCGAACGCGGTTTTGAAAACATGACGGCCAACTTTACGCAGCGCAATGAGGGCGTGATAGTGATAAACTTCGCGTGCCTTCAGGAAGGCGTGACGCTGTACCCGGACCTTGTAAAGGTGCAGGTGTCGGGCGGACGCGTCGTGGGGCTGGAGGCCGGCAATTACTGGCGCAATCACGTCGAGCGCGACCTGCCCGAGGTCACGTTCAGCTATCAGCAGGCGCTGGAGGCGGTCAATTCGCGGCTCAATATCATCAGCGCGCGGCTGGCGCTGATACCTTCGGATACCAGCTACGGGCGGCTTGATGGCGAACGGCTGTGCTACGAGTTTACGTGTTCGCTGGGCCAGAGCCGGTATCTGGTATACATCGATGCCCAGACCGGCGTTGAGGCCTCAATACTCAAACTGTTTGACAACGGCGTGGTCTGAGCGACATGCGTAAAACGTGCATGCCAACGCGGCGGCGCAAATGAAATCACTTGCTGGGCCGTATATGATTCATGGCAAGATGATCGGCAGGGTTGTATCCGATGCTGCGGAAGCAATTACCGGCGGTATCTCATCCGGCGCAGAGCAATATATTGCAAGCCGGGCGGTGCCTGGCGCGGAGGAATAAATAACCCTGGAGGCCGAGCCTTGCGCCTGGGTAGATATCGTCCGAGCGGCGGCGCTTGTTGAATGCGCAGACAGCCCAACTCACAGATGCCGCGCTGATGGTCGGCTTTGGCGTGTAAGCGGCAGCTGAAAAGTGAACGATTGCGGGCATGTTGGCGACGGCGGTGCTATTCCCGATGCAGACCGGGGTTTGCGCCGCCGTCGATTTATGCGCTGACGCCATTGCGGTTGCCGGTGAGCTTTGGGACATCGCCGTGCGGTAATGGCGCATTAAAAGCGACATGTCGTACGCAATTCTATTGCCGGCGCATTGGAGTTATTGTATAATATCAGCAGAACCAATTGAGCGCGAGCGCATGTGGAGGTGATGGCGGTGCTCGAGCTGTGGAACGCGTTTGACCTGGTGCAAAAGGTGCTGCTGTGCATGGCTGTGCCGGCCACGTTGCTGCTGGTAGTTGAGCTGGTGCTTATGTTGGTTGGGTTGGCGCATGGCGCAGGCGACGCAGACATAGGCGCGCATACGGGCACGGATGGAATTGATATGGACGCGCCTGACGCGAGCGGCATCGATATAGATGCGCCTGACGCGAGCGGCATGGATATGGATGTGTCGGATGCGAGCGGCATCGATATGAACGCGCCTGACGCAGTCGACCTTGACACAGGCCATGCCCATATTGGCGGCATCGATGCGCATAACCCGGATTCGTCGCTGGATTATGGCGCGCACATGGCGGCACACATCGGCGGTGGTGAGCACGAGGCGCAACATGCGCATGGCGAACTGCGCTGGTTCACGTTGGTGGGCATGCTGTCGTTCTTTGCGATAACCGGCTGGGCGGGGCTGGCGCTGATAGACGCGGCGCTGCCCGACATGCTGGCGGTCGTGCTGGGCGTGGGGCTGGGCGTGCTGGCGATGTATCTGTGTGCGGTCGTGATGCGCTGGTTCGGGCGGCTGGGCGAAGCGGGCAATGTATCGCTGGCGGGCGCCGTGGGCCAGTTTGCCGAAGCGTATCTGCCGATTGGGCCTGAGCGCGCCGAGGGCGGCAAGGTATCGCTGACGTTGCAGGGGCGGTTCCTGGTGCTGGATGCCGTGACCGATGCGACGCGCGCGATTCCGACGGGTGCGCGTGTGGTCATAATCGGACTGGCGGACGACTCGACGGTGCTGGTGCGGCCTGCACGCGAAGCGTAACCGCCAGGCCGGGTTTGACATGCGCCATCAGGGCGTGCCGGATCGGTCGATATTGGCCGATTGTGCCGGCTGTCCGACGCGCGTGGCATGTGTTGGGGGACAATTGACCCGAGGGGAGATATACTAAACGACAGGAGGAGAGTCAATATGCCGATGGAAGTTAGACTGGTATCCGTGGTTGCGCTGATAGTGCTGGTGCTGCTTATGATGCTGCTGAGGCGCTATAAGAAGTGCCCGTCCGATAAAGTGATGGTCATATACGGCAGCGTGGGCCAGAACGCCGACGGCTCGAATCGCTCTGCAAAGTGCATACATGGTGGCGCGGCGTTTGTGCTGCCGGTCATACAGTCGTATGCGTTTCTGGACCTGACGCCGATGTCCATACAGGTCGACCTGAAAAACGCGCTGTCACGCCAAAACATACGCATAGACGTGCCGTCGCGGTTCACGGTGGGCATATCGATTGAGAACGGCGTCATGCAAAACGCTGCCGAGCGCCTGCTGGGACTTAAGCTTACCGAGATCCAGGAGCTGGCCAAGGACATAATCTTCGGCCAATTGCGCCTGGTCATAGCTACGATGGACATTGAGGAGATAAACACCGATCGCGATAAGTTCCTGGTGGCCGTCAGCCGCAACGTCGAGACCGCTCAAGAAGATCGGCCTGCGCCTGATAAACGTCAACGTGACCGACATTTCGGACGAGTCGGGCTATATAACCGCGCTGGGCAAGGAAGCTGCCGCCAAGGCCATCAACGATGCCAAAAAGTCGGTGGCTGAAAAGGAACGCGACGGCTCGATAGGCGAGGCCAATGCTCATCGCGACCAGCGCATACAGGTCGCTCAGGCCAACGCGGCCGCAATAGAGGGCGAAAACATCAGCCGCATCGAGGTCGCCAAGTCCAACGCGATGCTGCGCGAGAACGAGGCCGAAGCGCTGCGCGTGGCCACGTCGGCCGAAAAGATACAGGCCGCAAACGCGCTGGAATCGGCATACGCCGCCGAACAGGCTGCCGAAGCCGCCCGCGCTGCCCGTGAACGCGCGACGCTGGAGGCCGACGTCATAGTCAAGGCCGAAATAGAAAAGCGTCGCCTCGAGATAGAGGCCGAAGCTCAGGCAGAGCAGGCACGCCGCCGCGCACAGGGCGAGGCCGATGCCATATTCGCCCGCATGAGCGCGGAAGCGCGCGGTATGCAGGAACAGCTCAGCCGTCAGGCGGTAGGTATGGCCGAGATGGTGCGCGCGGCCGGCGGCGATCCCAGCGACGCGCTCAGGCTCATGCTGGCCGACAAGATGGAAGAACTGATGCGCATACAGGTCGACGCGATAAAGGGCGTAAAGATCGACAAGGTCACCGTCTGGGACGGCCAGTCGGGCGACAAGAGCGGCACCGCGGGCTTTCTGTCGGGGCTTATGAAGTCGATACCGCCCATGAGCGACATGTTCGACATGGCGGGCATGAAGCTGCCCGAGTACCTGGGCACGCGCAAGGCCGAACCGGCGGCGCAGGCCAACGCTGCGGCTCAGTCCGACGCCACTGCGGCGCAGTCCAACGCTCCCGCAGCAGACAGCGGCGCCGCAAATGGCTGACAAAGCAGTTTCGGCTGGTTGCGCCTGAGACGGCTGAACGCGGTTCTATTGAACTGCCCGGCGCGACGATCAGGCCGTAAATGGCGCTTTGCGTTTCCCACAGATATGACGTCTCATCCCTCCGGCATTGCCGGGGGGATTTTTAATACTGCGTGCCACAATACAGTCGCCGGTGCGAGCCGCCGCATTGATTTACGAGCGCTGAAAAGCTGATGTAATCCAGATATTGTCAAATAAAACTTTACACGCCTCACATGACCGGCGCTTGCATGTATGGATTGGTGTATTGTAAAATAGTATTCATTCGGGGGTGCGTGTGCGATGCTTGACGGCTTGCGGCCGGATATGGTGTGCCGGGATGTGATATCCATTGACCTGGACGCGTTGGAGCGGCTGGGTGTGCGCGCGCTGATGTTCGACCTGGATAATACGCTGGCGCGCTGGAACAGCTTTGACGTCGTGCCCGGGCTGAGAAAGTGGCTGTATGACTGCCGGGCGCGGGGGTTTGCGGTATGCATATGCTCAAACAATCACGCGCCGCGCGTGCGGCCCGTGGCCGAGGCGCTGGGCATGGACTATATCGCCGATGCCGGCAAGCCTGCCAGCGCGGCGTACCGGCGCGCCTGCCGGCTGCTGAATGCGGCGCCCGAGTGCGTTGCCGCGGTTGGCGATCAGCTGTTGACGGACGTGTTTGGCGCAAAGCGCAACGGCCTGCGCGCGGTGCTGGTTAACCCGATAGGCGGGCGCGAATTCGTGGGCACATACGTGAACCGCGCACTGGAAAGGCCTGTGATGCGGCTGATGGGCGTAAGGCGCGCGCGCTGACTTATTCGGAGGAAGATATATATGGCGAAATTTGGCACGGCAGGCAATTCGCGCAGCTTTTACGACGCGGGGTTCAAGGCGTCGGTGCAGGCGCCGGCGTGGCTGGCAGCGCGCGGGCTGGACGCATATGAGTACGCTGCCGGCAGAGGCGTGGCGCTGTCGGACGATACCGCGCGCGCAATAGGCGAGGAGGCGCGCCGATGGGGCATAAGCGTGAGCATACATGCGCCATATTACATAAACTGTGCCGCGCTCGACCCTGAAAAGCGCGAAAAGTCGTTTGGGTATATTATGGATTCGGCGCGCGTCGTGACGTTGATGGGCGGCACGCGCGTGGTGTTCCATCCGGGTTCGGAGAAGGGCGGCCATGACGAGGCCCTGGAACGCACGCTGGAGTTCCTGCGCGAATGCATAGCGCGGCTGGATGCGCAGGGGTACAGCCACATAAACCTCTGTCCCGAGACGATGGGCAAGTGCAACACGCTGGGCACGCTGGACGATGTTATAGCGCTGTGCGGCGTGGATGCGCGCGTCGTGCCCACGCTGGACTTTGCGCACATACACGCGCGGGGACAGGGCGCGCTCAACACCGAAGCTGATTTTGAACGCGTACTGGCACAGCTCGAACGGGGACTGTGGCCCGAGCACACCGGAGACATGCCCTGGCGGCTGCGCAACTTCCACGCGCATTTCAGCCATGTGCAGTACGCCGCCAGCGGCGAGCGAAAGCACGTGTCGTTTGCCGACGATGGGTATGGGCCGGACTTTGGACAACTGGCGCGGGTATTGGCGCGGCGCGGTTTGGAGCCGACGGTCATATGCGAGTCGCGCGACACTCAGACCGAGGACGCTGCGGCGATGCGCGATATGTTCGCTGTTGCGCGGCGCGAATTTGCAGATGGCCTGCGTGAGCGGAAGACGCAGTAAGCGCGAATATTAAATTACATTGATACAACACAATATGCGGCTTTGGGCGGCTGCGCCGCGATCAAAGCGGCATCTTTGCGCAATTTTTGCTGGAAAAGCGTATGCAGATGTGGTATAATCAAATGGTTAATGTGGCACTGTTTAATCGCGCCGGAAGGGAGTAATACTAATGAAAGACCGTTTAACCCGTATGCGCGAGCTGATGCAGGCGCAGGGCCAGCCGGCGGCGCTGCTGCACAGGCCGGAGAATTTCCTGTACCTGAGCGGCTACGCGGGCGAGGGCTGTGCGCTCGTGACTCGGGACCGGCAGTATATATTCACAGACTTCAGATACGTCGAGCAGGCTGAGATACAGGCGCCTGGCTGGACGGTCGTAAAGACCGACCGCGAAACGCCCTGGTACAAGGCGCTGGCAAACGCGCTGGCCGAGTCAAAGCCTGAACGCCTGGGCGTTGAGACCGACTATGTGACCGTGGATGCGTTCGAGCAGATAAAGACTGCCGCCGGCGACATACCGGTGGAGCCGCTGCGCGCCAAGCCCGAGCAGCTGCGCATGGTAAAGGACGAGCATGAAATCGAATGCCTGCGCCGCGCCGAGTCGATTACCGCGCGCGCGTTTAACGAACTGCTGGGCCATATTAAGCCCGGCGTGACCGAACTGGAGCTCAAGGCCGAGCTGGAGTATATAATGCTCAAGCTGGGCGCGCATGGCTTTGGATTTTCAACGATAATAGCGTCGGGGCCGAACGGCTCGCTGTGCCATGCCGTGCCGGGCGAAAAGCGCATAGCGGCGGGCGAGTTCGTGACGATGGACTTCGGCGCGAGCTACGGCGGCTACACCGGCGACATGACGCGCACGGTGGCGCTGGGCAGCGTGACCGACGAGATGCGCCATGTGTACGATGTGGTGCTTGAGGCGCAGCAGCTGGCGCTGGAGGCGATGAAACCCGGCGCGGTGTGCTCGGACATGGACGCAGTGGCGCGCCGGCATATCGAAGCGGCGGGCTACGGCGAGTACTTCGGGCACAGCCTGGGCCACGCGACCGGCCTTCAGATACATGAGGCGCCAGGTTGCAGTTGGGCCAATCATACCGTGCTCGAAAGCGGCATGTCGATGACCGTGGAGCCGGGCATATATCTGCCGGGACGCTTTGGCGTGCGCATAGAGGACCTGGTGATAATTGAGCCGGGCGGAGTGAGCAATCTCGCGCTCGAGGCGCCCAAGAAGCTCATTATACTATAAGGCATATCAAGTTTATGTGGAGGGATTTTCAATGATTACCGCGGGCGATTTCAAGAAGGGCATAACTGTTGAGATGGACAATGGCGTTTGGACGATAGTGGACTTCCAGCACGTAAAGCCCGGCAAGGGCGCGGCGTTCGTGCGCACCCGCATAAAGAACGTGATGACCGGCGCGGTGCTCGAGCGCACGTTCAACCCCACCGATAAGATGCCCAAGGCAATTATCGAAACCAAGGAAATGCAGTACATGTACAACGACGGCGACCTGTACTACTTCATGGACAACGAGACCTACGACCAGATCCCGCTCAACCGCGAGCAGGTCGAGGACGCGATACCTTTCATCAAGGAAAACACCAACGTGACGATGCGCTTTTTCAAGGGCAGCCCGTTCTCGGTCGAAGCGCCGAACTTCGTCGAGCTGGAAGTGACCGAGACCGAGCCCGGCTTCAAGGGCGACACCGCGTCCAATACCACCAAGCCCGCCACCGTCGAGACCGGCTATACGCTCAATGTGCCGCTGTTTGTCAACACCGGCGACGTGCTGCGCATAGATACCCGTACCGGCGAGTACATGGAGCGCGTATAATCGCGCAACGGAGGCCAATATGAGTGAGCTGAGCGACAAGCTGGCATATGCCCGGGGCCTGTTCGAGGGCATGAACCTGAAGGCGGATTCGCCTGAGTGCAGGCTGATACAGGCGCTGCTGGACGCGCTGCAATCGGCGTCCGGCGAACTGGACGAGCTGCGCAAGGCGCATGAGGATCTGAGCGAATACGTGGACGTGCTTGACGACGACATAAGCGAGTTGGAGTCCGAGATATACGGCGACTTCGACGAGGATGACGACGGCGAGGACGATGACGACGCGGATGAGGACGACGAAGACGAAGAGGACGACGAGGAAGACGATGACGACGACGTCGAGTATGGCGATGATCTCGATGACGACTGCGACTGTGACTGCGGTCATGAGCATTGCGATCACGAGCACGGCCAGGTAATGCTCGACAAGGCGCTGCTGGAGCGGGATTGCCCAAATTGTGGCCACAAGATAGGCATAACGCTGCGCATGCTGTGCCATCGCGACCAACCGATCGTCTGTCCCAATTGCGGCTGCAAATTCATAGCCGCCGATGCGGACGAATGAGCCGGCCGCGCTGAGTGCCGGACGTATCAACGCAATAAAGCCCCGTGGGATGTTGCTCAACACAACGCCCGCGGGGCTGTTTGTTTGCCGGCGTAGCGCGTTGTCACTGGGGGTGGCGGGCATGCCGTCCCATGGGGTTGCGTGCGCATCATCGAGCTTTGTTTGTGCTTGCTATACATTGCGCTTTGCAGGGGCGGAGTTTGGCCACTAAGTGGATATTGACCGCGATGTGCGCTGAGCAACCCAGGCGTTTGGCGGTTGCATGCGGTTTGGGGATACAATTAGAGGCGAATGGGATCGGCTGTGAGTCATGCTGATTTGCCTGTGCAGTATGACTGCGGGCATAGCCTGGCGGCAAAACGCATGTAAAAGCTGTGGAGTTGGATGGCATATCAAGATTGTGTATCAAGGCTAAGAGTCAAACCGCGTATCAAGGCCGCGATGCAAAACAGATAGTCAAACCGCATACAAAGACCATGTGTCAAAAGGGATAGTAAAACCGCGTATCAAGGCCGTGCGGCAAGACGGATAGTCAAACCGTGTATCAAGTCTGCGTGTCAAAAGGGATATTCAAACAGCATACAAAGACCGTATGTCAAAAGGGATAGTAAAACCGCGTATCAAGAACGTGTGCCAAAAGGGATATTCAAACCGAATATCAAATCTGCGTGTCAAAAGGTATAGTCAAACCCCAAATCAAAGACTGCATGGAAAGACGATAATCAAACCGCATGCAAATGCCGCATGTCAAAAACAGAGTGGCAGGACTGCCAATCAGTGCTGGTCGATAAAAATACCGCTCCGCGCACTGCGCAACGGAGCGGCACTTTTGTCAGAGGTTATCGGGTTCGGACGCAGTCTGCGCTTCGGCAGGTTTGCGCCGCGGCAGGTGATTGGCATAGTCCAGCGCTCCCGGCTTGCACGCGCGCAGGCATGCGCCGCAGCGTATGCACTCCAGACTGTTGCAGTTGCGCTTTACGTCGATAGACATCGGACATGCGCGCGTGCACTGCCCGCAGCTGGTGCATTTGCCGGCGTCAAACCTGTATCGCACCAGCGCTACCGGGTTAAACACCGAGTAGATCGCGCCCAGCGGACACAGATACTTGCAAAATGGCCGGTATATGAATAGACTCATGAGTATCAGCACGACAAGTATCGCGCTCTTCCACGCGTACAGGAAGCCTATCGCGCCGCGCAACATCGGATCGAGCAATACCAGCGTCCAGCCGCCTTCCAAGGTGCCAGCCGGACATATGTACTTGCAGAACCAGGGCGAGCCCTGACCGACTATGTCCACTATGAACAGCGGCGCCAGTATCACAAACCATGCAAGTATCGCGTACTTGAGCCACTTGAGCACACGATGGCCGGGCAGGCTCTTGCGCCGCAGCCGCCTGAGTGCGCGCGGCAGCGGTATTTTGTGTATGAGCTCCTGCACCAGTCCGAACGGACACAGCCAGCCGCACACAAATCGCCCCAGCACCGCGCCGAAGAATATAAGCAGTCCCGCCACGTAGTATGAAAATGAAAACTTGTGGCTGCCCAGCACGGCCTGCAACGACCCTATTGGACATGCGCCCAGTGCGCCGGGACACGAATAACAGTTGAGTCCGGGCAGGCATATGCGCTTGCCTGCGCCGGTGTATATGCGGCCGCTGCTGAATCCGGCTGCATAGCCGTTGCCTATCAGCAATGCGCACCATTGCGTCAATCTGCGCGCGTTGCGCTTTATCCATGCCAGCTTACCCAATGCCCACACACTCCAGACATATGTTAGTCGCCTTCTTGAATACCGTGCTCACCTCGCCGCGCCATGCGCCCGCGCAGACCATGACCGCGGCCAGTATTACCAGAGTCAGCGCTATTGCGTTTCTTTTCACATCGCCTCACCTCCGCTGCTTTAGCTTATCACATTTGCAGCCTGAGCGTCAAGCGGAGACCTTGTGTCCACATATGCGTTCTGGCGCTAAACGGCGAATGGCAGGGGCATATCTGTGCAGATTGAGTACAGCCGCGTGGCAGGTTCCACATGATTTTTACGGGATCCGGCATAATGTGTTTATCACGCCATCATCACAGGTCTACATTTCTACTTTAATGGTACTTTAATGAATTTGTGGTACAATGTGGCATCAAAACAGTGCGAAATCGCGTCTAATATGTAGATTGGGCAAATGCGGCACAGCGACTTTGCAGTAGCCCAATGCGCCGGTCACGGCAGCTCATAGCGGCCCCAGTCGGCCGTTACTGCGCAATGTGCGTGACGGGTTGCGCGCAATCGGAGGTTGAAATATGCACTGTGATGGTGTATAATACCCAAAGGTTACTTTTATCTGTCAAATGATGTGCCATAGATTGCGCAATTATTGCGAAAGGATGACCGAAATGAACGATATACGGAGAAAGGCTTCAAGGCGGCTGCGTTCGCTGCTCAGTGTGGCGCTGAGTGCGGCGATGCTGTTCGGCGGTACGCCGGCGCTGGCCAGCGATGCCGGCGCTACCGCTAAGGCGACGCTGAACGCTGAGACCGGCGTGGAGGTCCAGACCGACGCTACTGACGCCACGCCTCAGCTCAACGCGACTGTTCAGCCCGATGTAACGGCGTCCGGCGCGCCAATGGAGCAATCCGGCGCGCCTGATGGACAGTCGGATGATCGTACGGCGCATCCGAATGCGACTTCAGCTGACGCTACAGCTGCGCCGACTGCGTCCGAAGCGCCAGCCGGGTCGGCCGTGCCGGCGGAGACCGCTGCGCCAACTGCGGTTTCGGTGGAGCAGCAGGCGGTCACGGCCGTGTTCACGCTGGGCAATGGATATAACTATCAGATAATTAAGCCCGGCGTCGACCAGAACGTGAATCTGCTCAATCGAGGCGGCGCTTTACCCGAGGGTACGGTGCTCGAGCTCAAGGCCACCGGACTGGAAGTGAGTCCGGAAAAGCTGACGCTAACATCCAGCCAGGCAGCTACGTTCAGCGTGCATGCCGATAGCGACGGCGTGTACACCGCAAAGCTGACTGCCAGCGACGCAAATGGCACTGTGCTCTATCAGCGCGATCTGCTGTTAATATGCGCCAGCGATGTGGACAACTTCGCTATACCGATAATCTGCTCCGATCTGGTGGGCAAGGGCATAAAGAAGGTTGACTACGTGCGCGCTGACGATCCCAGCACGCGGCTGGAGGTCAATTCGGCGCTGATGCCCGAAGGCTACAGCGCGACCTGGAGCATATCCACGACGTCGGGCGAGGGCAATGCGACTATAAAGCTGACCCGCAGCGGCAGTATCCAAAAGCCGCCGATACTGTATACCAAGTCCAACGTCGCCAACGTCAACGCGACCGTTACGCTTGTGGTGAAGCTGCCCGGCGGCGAACAGCTCACGCGTCAGATACCGGTCAACTACGAAGTGCGCGCACAGGTGCCCACCAGCTTTAAGTATACCGGCGACATAGTCGTAGCGCAGTTGGGCAATGTAGCGCCAGTCGACCTGACAACCGGCGAGGCTGGCAGCGCGCTGACCAGCGGAATGACCGTGACCGCAGAGCTGATAGGTGAGAGCGACGCTCAGCTGACTACGACCACGTTCTCGCCTGAGGCCGGTCTGTCGATAGGTGCGACCAAGCCCGGCATATATCAGGTATTGATAACCGCAATAAGCGATGTGCCCGGCGTGATAGATGGTGCAAAGTTTACCAAGAACGTGCATCTTATAGTGTCAGACGCTGACAACCAGCTGCCCGACGGACTGTTCACGCTCAATCCTGCAAAGCTGGAGACCACTCTCTATGCCGAATCCAGTTCGCTGGGCACGGTATCAATAGCGTATTCCAGCCCCGTGGCGGGCAGCTCGACCTATTCCACGGCCTGGCAGGTCACCGATAAGGACGGCAATCGCGTGAACATTAAGGCGGACACCACCGGCAATTCACATGGCAATAGTGCGGTGTTGCGTCCCACTGGCACGCTTGCGGCCGGCGAGTATGTAATCACCGCGACGGTGAACTTCCGCGGCGCGATAAAGACGCTGACTGCGCCGCTGACAGTGCGCACCAGCGCGCCGCGCATAGATGGCCTGCGCAGCAGCTATTCGGTGCCGCAACAGTATCTAAGTTACGTCATCAGTGCGCCCGGCGTAGTTATAGAGGCGTCTGAAGGCGTGTGGGAGGACTATAAGGGCGATGTGCAGTGGACCTGCGAGCCGGTGAACAGCGCGAGCGCTGCGGCGTTCAGCAGCGTGACGACCGACGCGGCGACGGGCTATACGATATTCAACCTGCCGACGACGCGCGTGCCGGGTATGTATTACTTCCGGTTCACCGCAAAGCTGGACGATGGACGTACAGCCAGCGAGACGGTCATGCTGGGCATAGAAGATGCGGCGGGCGTAGTGCCCACGCCCGCGCCCACGCTTGATCCCACGCAGCCGCGGCAGGGCTTTGTGAACGCTCAACGCGTGAATGTGCGCAGCGGTCCCAGCATGGATTCGACTATACTTGGCCAGCTAAAGCGCGGCGACAGGTTGACCGTAAACGACTGGACTCAGGAGTGGTTCAGCTTCACCTATAACGGCACCAAGGCCTACATAAGCGGCCAGTACGTGACGCTGGACGCGGTCGAATTGCCCACATCCGCACCCACGCCTACGCCCACTCCCGGTCAGGCCACGCCTACCGCTGAGCCTACGACAACTAGTGAACCTACGCCTACTGCTGCGCCGACTGCCACTCCCGACCCGGCTCAACCGCGTCAGGGCGTGGTAAACGCCAATCGCGTTAACGTGCGCAGCGGCCCCGGCACCAATTTTTCAATACTGGGTCAGGTCTCGCTGAACGATAAGCTGGCAATAGAGGATTGGTCGCAGGAATGGTACAAATTCACTTTTAACGGGGTTACGGCCTATATTAAGGGTGAATATGTGACGCTGGATCCTCAGGCCACGCCTACGCCCGGTCAGGCGACGCCTACGCCTTCAAGCGAGCCCGTATACGGCACCGTGACGCTGAATAACGGCACGTTGCGCTTGCGCGCAGAACCCGACGGCAACGCCAGAGTTCTTACCAACATGCCCAAGGATTCCAAGGTAGAGATACTTGGTGAGACCGGCAGCTGGTACAAAGTGCGCTATGGCAACGCGATAGGCTACGCGTCCAAGGCATACATAGTCCTGAACGGGACGACGCCCGAGGCTACGCCGACACCGACCGTCCGCCCCACGGTCACACCGTCTGCACAGGTTGGCACAGTGACGCTCAGCAATCCCAATTCGCAGCTGATTGTGCGCTCCGGCCCGGGCACGAATTATGGCGAGGTTACGCGGCTTGCTCACAATACCAAAGTTACGGTGCTGGGCAGCGAGGGCGACTTCTACAGGATACAGTACTCGGGTCAGACCGGTTACGTGGCCAAGCAGTACGTAGTGCTGGGTGGCGCGACATCTCCAACCGCGACGCCCAGGCCCACGTCGACGCCCAAGCCGACCGCGACATCCACCGCCAAATATGCCACCGTCATAAAGTCGGACGGCCTGGCGCTGCACGAGACCGAACAGGGCGCAACGGTGCGCACGATACCCAACTATGGCGTAGTTGAAGTGCTGCACGTGTACGGCTCGTGGACGCATGTGTCGTATGAGGGCACTGTGGGCTACGTCGAGAGCAAGTACTTGAAGGACGGCGTAATCAAGCCCGAAGGCGGCACAGGTACCAGTGCAAAGGTCAAGCTGGAGAATTCGTCGGCCATGTATCTGCGCTCAGCGGCGTCTCAGGCGTCCACGGCGCTGACGATGATCCCCAATGGCGCTACGGTTACCGTTATAACGCCGGGCGATCCATGGTGCAAGATAAGCTACAACGGCCATACCGGGTATTGCATGGCACAATACCTTCAGATGTAAAACCGACACATGAGTATTGCAGCGCTCCTCATGGGCAAACGCCCAAGGGGAGCGCTTAATTTTATTTGCGAATGATTGTACATAATGGTTTTTGCGGATGATGTGTATAACCATATTCCGCTATGGACGCGCATGGCCTTGCGCTATGGCTTATGCGCAGCACCAC
>DSLFC04102__coassemble_672_pt1 | contig 36683 bp, 30 predicted proteins | sample DSLFC04102__metabat2_low_PE_005 | metagenome-assembled genome bin DSLFC04102 | reverse complement strand
CCTTGCCCACGCCCTGCCGCTGATATTCAGGCAGGACGCTCAAAGGGCCAAAGTTTAATACCGGAAGCTCCCGCTCATCAGTTCGCACGATGGCATTGCTGCAAATAATGTGCCCTACTATCTTGCCCGCTACCTCGGCCACCAAACTCAGCTCCCGGATACCGTCACGCTTTCTCAGTTCATGTACCATCCAGTGCTCATATGGACAAGCTAGACCCCCTCGGTCTATTCTTGCAGGATAATCAAAGGCGGCGCGTGTTATCTCTTCAACCCGTCTGTAATCCCTTGCTTCCTCGACTCTAACCGATATATTCAATCATCATAAACCCCTTGTGAGCGCCTCGTTGCATGTAGACATGGATGCAAACACTATAATACAGCCGGTGCTGAATAGCCCGGACGCATTCTCGGGCTTTCAGATTTAGCCCGCATCCGTCAAATCTCAACCGACATCCATGCCTCTGCCAACCGCGCGTCGGGATATGCGGCGCGCACCTCGTCCAGCAGTTCGGCGCGGCTTACTCGCGGATGTATATGGGTGGCCAACAACGCGCCTACGCCGGCATCCCGTGCCAGTTCGCCGACGTGGACGGCGCTCAGGTGCGGCGCATTCTCGCTCCACTGTGCCCGCGTGAGCCCCGCGTCGCACAACAGCATATCGGCGCCGCGGCAGAAGTCCACAAGCCCCGGACAGGTATTGGTGTCGCCTGAATATACCAGCGTCCGGCCCTGCGCGCTTATGCGCACCGCAAACGCCGGCACCGGATGGCGCACCGGCATGAACTCAAGCTCAACGCCGCCCAACTCAAACGGCGTGCCCGCCTGCGCATTCAACGATATCAGCTCAAATGCCCCGCCCGTAAGACCCGCGCGCGCATTTGACGGCGCATCCGGTAGCATCAGCTTGACCGGCGCGTTTATCAAATTCAGTGCCAGCTGCTGTTGCAGGTTGTACGCGCCTGAGTACATGTCGGACATATGATCGTAATGCAGGTGGCTGAGCACTATCAGATCCACATCTGCCAGCAGACAGACCATCTCCAGCCGCGCCAGCGCGCCCGGACCACAGTCCAGCAGTATGCGCCGCCCCGCGGCCTCGACCAGGTACGCCGAACACGCGCCGCCCGCCGCCGCAAACGGCCCGTTTTCGCCCAATATCGTCAGCTTCATGCTATCGCTCCCTTTTGATTTATCTATCGATGCATAGGCTGCATGTTTATGCAGCGCTATTGCCCGGCAGTGAATTAAACTGCATACACCAATTCCACATAATGCGCCGCGCCATGCACATCCGATACAACCACGTTCCGCATCGCCACAACATGCCAACACCAACGCCATTAACGCATGCGCCTCGAGCCAGCCTTTGGTCGCCGTTTGGGTCAACTCATCCAAATCTGCGCCCGCGCCATTATGCCGCGCAGAGCCCCTGCGCGCCCGCACAAGCCCCAAACCAAAAAGAGGCCCAACCCATCAGGTTGAGCCTCGGACGGCCTCTCAGCCCGCGCTGCCGCGCCGGTCGAGGTGTTGGTTCGTATTTACCGGGCGCGCGGTCGGTATGCCCTCTATCAGCACGGGTTTCGCAATTCCGCGCACCGCGTCCTCGGTTATGACGCACTTGGCCACATCTGTGCGCGAAGGCAGCTCGAACATCGTGTCCATCATGACATTCTCGATGATCGCACGCAGACCACGCGCGCCGCTCTTGCGCTCCAGCGCCTGCTCGGCTATGGCCTTGAGCGCCTCGGGGGTGAAGTCCAGCTCTATGCCGTCCAGCTCCATGAGCCGCTGGTACTGCTTGACCAGCGCGTTTTTGGGCTCGGACAGTATGCTGACCAGCGCCGACTCGTCCAGCGGGTCCAGCGCCACCATCACCGGCAGACGACCCACAAACTCCGGTATCAGGCCGTATTTGAGCAGGTCTTCGGGCCGCAGCTGGCGCAGTATGTTGTCGCTGAGCCGCTCGTGCGCGTTGTGTATCTCCGCGCCAAAGCCCATAACCTTTTTGCCGACACGGCTTTCGATTATCTTGTCTATGCCGTCGAACGCGCCGCCGCATATGAACAGTATGTTCGTGGTATCTATCTGTATGAACTCCTGATGCGGATGCTTGCGCCCGCCCTGCGGCGGCACGCTGGCTATCGTGCCCTCGAGCATCTTGAGCAGCGCCTGCTGCACGCCCTCGCCGGACACGTCGCGCGTTATCGACACGTTCTCACTCTTGCGAGCGATCTTGTCTATCTCATCGATGTATATTATGCCGCGCTGCGCAAGCTCGATGTCGTAATCGGCATTCTGTATGAGCCTGAGCAGTATGTTCTCGACGTCCTCGCCGACGTAACCGGCCTCGGTCAGGCTGGTCGCGTCGCCTATTGCAAACGGCACGTTCAGCACCTTGGCCAGCGTCTGGGCAAGGTAGGTCTTGCCGCAGCCGGTGGGGCCGATCATGACGATGTTGGACTTTTGCAGTTCGACATCGCTCTTGCGGCTGGGATTCTGTATGCGCTTGTAGTGGTTATACACCGAGACTGCAAGCACCTTTTTGGCGGCCTCCTGGCCGACCACGTACTGATCGAGCACCGCCTTGAGTTCGGCGGGCTTGGGCAGCGCCGCGCCGTCAAATTCATTGCGTGCGACGGTGTCCTCGGCAACGATCTCCTGGCACAGGCTGACGCACTCGTCACAGATGTACACGCCCGGCCCGGCGACGATTCGGCGCACCTGATCCTGCGGTTTGCCGCAGAAAGAGCATTTAACGAGCTTGCCGACCCGCTCATCACCTTTAGCCATGTTTCACCTCATATCTGGATATATGCCTGTCAACGCCGCGGCTTGATTATCTCATCGATCAGGCCGTAGGCGAGCGCCTCATCAGCGCTCATATAGTTATCGCGCTCGACATCCTTTTCGATGGTTTCAAGCGGCTGGCCGGTCATCTCACTGAGCAACTGGTTCATCTTGCGCTTGGTCTTGAGTATCTGTTCGGCCTGTATGGCGATATCGGTAGCCTGACCGCGCGCGCCGCCCGAAGGCTGATGAATCATTACCTCCGCATTGGGCAGGGCCTTGCGCTTGCCTTTGGCGCCCGCCGCCAGCAAAAACGCACCCATCGACGCCGCCATGCCCACGCACAGCGTGGATACTTCACATTTGAGATAGCGCATCGTGTCGAAAATCGCCATACCAGCGGTCACCGATCCGCCCGGGCTGTTGATGTAAAGCGATATATCCTGATCGGGATCATCCATTTCAAGGAACAGCAGCTGAGCCACGATGATGTTAGCCGTATCATCGTCTATCTCGCCGCCCAGGAACACGATGCGATCCTTGAGCAGGCGCGAATAGATGTCGTATGACCGTTCGCCTCTGTTGGTTTGTTCAACTACTACTGGCACCAGATTCATATCGGAACGCACCTCCTTGTGCACGGGTCAACCGTAGCGCATCGGGCCGCGTGGGCCCGACGCATCGTCACAATCTTGTTATTCAGCCTTGTCGGCCTCAGCCGGCGCCTCGGTCTTGGCTTCCTCGGCGGGCTTGGGCTCCTCAGCGGGCTTGTCGACGTACTTGGCCTGCGCCTTGAGCATGTCGACGGTCTTCTGCAGGCGCACTATGTCGCGGATATACTCCATATCGCCTTCGGCGAGCTTTTCCTTGAACTCCTCGGGAGTCTGGTTGGCCTGCTTGGCGAATTCGTCGATCTTGTCGGAGATCTCATCGTCGGTGGGCTGGATGTCCTCGGCGTCGGCGACGGCCTTGAGCGTCAACTCAGTGCGCACGCGATGCTCGGCCTCGGGCGCATACTGCTGGCGCATCATGTCCAGAGTCTGGCCGGTGTACTTCATGAAGTCGTCCAGCGACAGGCCCTGATAGCGCAGGCGCTGCGCCATGCTGTTTATCATCTGGTTGGCCTGGCTGGTTATCATCGCCTGGGGCACGTCTATCGTGGCGTTGGCGACGACCTTATCGACCAGCGCGTTTTCCATCTGGACGTCGGCGCGCTCCTGAGCCTCGGCGCGCTTCTTATCCTCTACGCTCTTTTTGTACTCATCGAAGGTGTCGAACTCGGACACGTCCTGCGCGAACTCATCGTCCAGCTCAGGCAGCTCCTTCTGCTGCACGGCCTTGACCTTGCACTTGAACACGACCGGCTTGCCCGCCAGATCAGCGGCATGGTAATGCTCGGGGAAGGTGACGTTGACCTCGCGATCCTCGCCGGCCACAGCGCCCACCAGCTGATCCTCAAAGCCGGGTATGAACGCGTTGGAGCCCAGCTCAAGCTCATGATCCTGCGCGGTGCCGCCTTCAAACTGCTTGTCGCCATCGAAACCGGCGTAGTCGATTATGACGGTATCGCCCTTTTGCGCGGGACGCTCGACCTCTATCATGCGCGCGGCATTCTCGCGAGCGCGCTCTATCTCGCGATCCACATCGGCGGCGTCAAACTCGGGCTCGACCTTTTCGACCTCAACGCCCTTGTACTCGCCCAGCGTCACGTCGGGTATCACGTACACTTCGCAGGTGAATATCAGGTCCTTGCCGCGCTCGATCTGAGAAAAATCCACGCTGGGACGATCCACTACCCGCAGCTTGTTCTCCTCGACCACCTTATCGTATATTTCGGGGAATATTTCTTCAAACGCGTCCTCGTAGAACACCGTGGGGCCATAGTGCGCCTCAATGACCTTAAGGGGCGCCTTGCCCTTGCGGAAGCCCGGGATGCTTATGCGCTTTACGTTTTTGCGATAGGCCGCGTCCAGGCCCTGCTGGAACTTTTCCGCCTCGATCTCAAACGAAATCTTGACCTTATTGGACGAGACCTTTTCCACTGTTGCCTTCATGTACATCCTCCCAAATCGACTATTCGCCGCTTATTGTTGCTCACAGTCTTTAGATTTTACCATACCACCGCCGATTTTGCAACAGTTATCCTATTAACCTATTGCCACGGCGCAGGTTTTTGTGTTATTATTCTGGTATACTTTGCCTCACAACCGCCTGTTGCGCCTTATGGCGGCCTCTTTATTATAAGACCAAACTGAGGAGATTAAACATGAAAAGCGCTAACATTATGATAAATCGCCGTGTACTCTTTGACGGCGGCATGGGCACGCAGCTCACTGCCCGCGGGCTTGCCGGCAATTGCCCCGAGATGCACCTGGTCGACGACTTTGACGAGGTCGTAAAGATACACGCCGACTACATCGCCGCCGGCGCGACGGTCGTCACGACAAATACATTCGGCGCCAACGCCGTCAAGCTCAAAAAACACGGACTGGCCGACCGCGCCGCCGAGCTGGCACGGCTGGGCGTACAGGCCGCGCGCAAGGCCGCCGGCGATAAGGCGCTTGTTGCGTTCGACATGGGCCCCACCGGCGAACTTATGGAGCCGTTTGGCACGCTGAGTTGCACCGCCGCATACGACGCATATTACCAGCAGGCTCAAGCCGCGCAGGCCGCCGGCGCCGACCTGGCCATGATCGAGACCATGTCCTCGCTGCTTGAAGCCAAGCAGGCCGCGCTGGCGGCGCATGACGCGGGCCTGCCGTTTGTGCTGTCGTTCACGTTCGAGGGCAATAACCGCACGCTGATGGGCGACGCGCCCGAGGCATGCGCGGTACTGGCCGGCGCGCTGGGCGCGTGCATGCTGGCCACGAACTGCTCGGGCGGGCCGGAGCAAATGCTTCCTATTATAGATGCATATGCGCAATATTCGTCGCTGCCGCTGCTGTGCGAGCCAAATGCCGGCCTGCCGCGGGTGGTCGGCGGCATAACTACTTTTCCCTATTCGCCCGAAAACATGCTTGATCCCATGCGCGCGCTGATCGCAGCCGGCGCGGATGCGATAGGCGGCTGCTGCGGCACCACGCCGGCGCACATAGCGGCATTCAATACGCTCGAATTCGGCTACAAGCCGCGTCCCCAGCTCGCCGCGATGATATGCTCGTCGCGCAATGTGGCGCGCGTCAGCGAGCTGCACGACCTGCCCCGACTGACGCTGGACGATGCCGCCGACTACGATGGCGACGCACCCGCTGTGATTATCGACCTGTCAGGCGTTGACGCCGATGACGCCTGCGAGCAGCTGATGGATCTGACCAGCATGATATACCTGCCGCTGGTGTTCAGCGGCGACGACGAGGCCGTGCTGAAGGCCGTGCTGCGCGCGTATCCGGGCGCGGCGGGCGTGCTGGGCCATGCAGTGCTGGCGGCCGAATGCGGCGCGGTAGCGCTCTGAGAGGGCATTATGCGCGCGGCGTATTGCGAATTTGACCGCATTCTGATATAATCTACTGAGCCGGGCGCGGACTGTCCGCGCAGCCAACACGAATGGAGGCAAAGCACAATGACCGACGTAAAGTATTCCATGGCTACCAGCGCGGACTATGACGAGATAATCGAACACGCGAATTTCGTGTTCAGCTACGCGCATTGCCCGCACGAGTTCAAGACGCTTATCCCCAAAGCCTACGGCGAGGCGCGCACGATGTGGCCTGAGCACTTCATAGCGCGCGAAAACGGCCGCATACGCGGGCTGGTGGGATTGCTGCCATTTGAGCAGCGCGTGCTGGACGAGCGCCTGAAAGTGGGATTTATAGGCACTGTAAGCGTACACCCGTACTCACGCGGCATGGGCCACATGAAAAAGTGCATGGCGATGTCGACCGAGTACGCGCACACGCATGGCATAGACATAATGGCGCTGGGCGGCCAGCGCCAGCGCTACGAGTACTACGGCTACGAAAGCGGCGGTCAGAGCCGCTCATATCAGCTGACGGCTACCAACTGCCGCCACGCGCTCAAGGACGTGGATACCACCGGCCTGAGCTTCGTGCCGTTTGAGCAGGCTCGCGAGCACATCGCCGCACTGCACGCGATATATGAGCAAAGCCCGGTCGCCGGCGCAAGGCCCGTCGAACTGTTCGAGCAGATCTGCGGCACATGGCGCAAGCAGCCCTACGCAATAATGCTCAACGATTGCCCGACAGGCTACGCGATAGCCTCATCCGATCATCGCTCGATTTCCGAGCTGCGCCTGGCGGACGTGAGCCTGCTGCAGGCGGTGCTCAAGGCGTACCTGAAGCGCTTCGAACTCGACAGCGTAAGCATAGACGTGCCGCCATACCTGCCCGATTACGCACGCGCGTTGAGCCGGCTGTGCGAGGGCTGCACGCTCGAGCACAACGAGATGTTCATGATATGCAACTACGAGCGCGTCGTGAGCGCATACCTGAAGCTCAAGCAGCGCATCGAAGGCGCACTGCCTGAGGGCCGCGTAGTGCTGGGCATAACCGGCATCAATGGCGACCAGGCGCCACGGTCACTTGAGATCGCGGTTCAGAGCGGCGAGGTGATATGCCGCTTCGGCGATTTGAAGCCCGACATCGTACTGGACACGCTGGCTGCGCAGAGCCTGCTGCTGTCGCCGTTTACATTTGTGGACATGACGGCGTTGCCGCTGTGTGCGCGCGCGTACTTCCCGCTGCCGGCGTACATCGAAAGCGCGGATGGTTTCTGAGCATTGTGTTATTAGTATAGACATGGGCATATGTGTATGTTATCCGGCCGCGCGATAGCTCTGCTGTCGCGCGGCTTTATATATTGCGCATTGCGCATGCTTTGAATTGGCACCGCAAAACATCGCACGGCGCGACTGCGCCCATGCCGCAGAATAGTCGTTACCGGCAAACGCTGGTCATACGCATTCCGCTCAAACAAACAGGTAGATCACCGCGCACAACTTGCGCTTGTTACTGAATTGCGGGTACGCTGCATCCAAATCGCTGCATGCCACATACCGGACAACCGTCCATGCCGCATAATAGCCGCTATGCGTTGGATGCTAGTCTTACGCATTCCGCTCAAACCAACAAGTACATCACCGCGCACAACTTGTGCCTGTTACTGAATTGCGGGTGCGCTGCATCCAAATCGCTGCATGCCACATACCGGACAACCGTCCATGCCGCATAATAGCCGCTATGCGTTAGATGCTAGTCTTACGCATTCCGCTCAAACCAACAGCGCACAACTTGCGCTTGTTACTGAGTTGCGGATACGCTACATACAAATCGCAGCAGGCCACATACCGGCCAACCGCTCATGCCGCATAATAATTGCTACGCGTTAGACGCTCGCTCCGCGGTCCACGATAACGCAAAAAGAGGACGCGTCATCGCGCACAACTTGCGCACATGACACATCCTCTGACTGCGTTATACAATTATGTATCAAGCCCTCGCGCCCTGCACTCGGCATACGGCGCTAAGACGCGCGACGCACTTGCGCACGCAGCATCAATACTTGCGCTTGCGAGCGGCCTCAGCCTTCTTCTTACGCTTTACACTGGGCTTTTCATAATGCTCCCTCTTGCGGACTTCCTGGATAACGCCCGCCCTGGCGCATTGACGCTTGAATCTCCTCAGTGCGCTTTCCAGGGATTCATTCTCCTTAACATGAACCTCAGACATCGTGTTTTCCCTCCCCTCTTTCGCACATCACGCACATACTGCGCTCGATGTACGCGCGCCGCAGTGCGCTGCCTTGCGCTTGGGTCGCGTCGCATTCCGAATGCTTACGCACCTTTATGCTCGCCCTTACAAACCCATTGCATGGCTTAGCCATTGTGGGACGGGTTCGTCGCACGCATTTCATTATACCGCACTTGCCCCGTTCCGTCAAGTAAATAACGAAGAATTAGATGCTATAATTTCTCGCTTTTCAATGAAGATTTTGTGGCGCACCGGCAAGCTTGCGCACTGCGCTGGCCACGCCGATACGCCCGGCTGCATAATGTCCGTACAGGCGCTCAGCGCGCCTTGGACAGGTATTGCCGGATAAGCTCCTGCGCCGCGGCATCGTCCAGGATATACGGCTCAAGCGCCGCTATGAACCCGGCCGTATCCGCCTCACTGAACTTGTATTGGGCATAGTACCCGCGCATGAACTCGCCAAACTCCTGTGCGCCCAGCGCCTGCTCCAACTCGTACAGGAACGCCGCCCCGCGCCGGTATACCGACGCTGTGTAGCCGCCCACCGCCAGCTCCGGGTCGCTGAACTCGTCATACGCCCTGTCGACCGCCTGGTCTCCGGCATCGGCGTGCTCATTCAGGTATTCCGCCATCAGCGCCGATATGTCGGCCTCGTCGCGCCCGCACGCGCGCCAGTACACCTGCTCGCTGTACGCCGCAAAGCTCTCGTCCAACCACGCATCGCGGTACTGGTCGTTGCCCACCACGGCGTAGAACCACTCATGCGCCACCTCGTGTGCGACCGTGCCGCGCAGACTGCCGGCGTAATCCACGCGATCCTCTTCATAATCGGAATCAAGCATCATAGCATACAACATGCTTATGCGCACCAGTCCCGGCGCTTCCATGCCGCCGTACTCATAGTTCGACTCTACCACATCCAGCTCGTCATATGGATACTCTCCATATGCGTCGGTAAACGCGTCCACCGCAGTGCACGCGGCTTCAAGCGATGTCTCGCCCTGTTCGCGCCCCGTGCCGTAGTCGATGAAATAGCTGTTTATGTCAACGCCCCGGCTCTGCGCCGACAGGCACGTCAGCTCATTGCTTATTATCAGCGTCACATCGCGCATCATGTCGGCGTCGACCGTCCAGTCCACAGTGCCGTCACCGCGCGGCGCGCTTTCCTCACGTCCGCTGGCAATCAGCGTATAGTCCGCAGGCAGGCTTATCGATATGTCGTAATCCGCACAGCGCGTGTAAAAGCACTCGCCATCGAATATGTACGGCTCGCAGATCCACTCGCCCGCTTCGTATACCGCCAGCATCGGATAGAACTGCGCCAGCTCCAGCGTGCGCGCATCCGACTCCGACGCGCCAACCCAACCGCTCAGCCGCTCCTGCGCCAGCCGGTACGCGCCTGTCGGTATGTCCGCGTAGTAGTCCATATCCAGCGTCATGCGCTCGCCCGGCGCAAGCGGCTCGGCCAACGTCACGCATATGACCGACGGGTCGTCCTCAACCACGCTGAACTCCAGCTCGCTGCCGCCCTGGCGCACGCTGGTCAGGGCGCTGTCGCCGTTTATGTGCTGGCCTTGCGGCGCGGCTGTCGGCGGAGTATAGTCGCCATCCATGGCCGCGCCCACGCCGTTGCGCACGTCATCCTCAGCCAGCACCGAATCCGCAAAGTCGCGCAGATACACCTCGCTCCACGTATCGGCGCTGTCGTTTGTAAACGTCAGGCTCACGCGCTCGGTCAACCGGCGCATTTCGGCGTCCAGCTCCAGCTGCATATCATAGTGCAGCGCCGCTGCATCGGCGGGCAAATCCACATCCGCCATGGCGCGCGCATATCCCGCGCATCCCGCCACCGCGCACAGCATCATCGCGCACGCCAGCACATATGCAAACGCGCGCCTCATCGATAGTTCAGTCATGTTCATTTGAGCTCCCTTCCAGATCATGTCTCCCACATATTAGATGTCCATAAAAGTAGGATCGATTGGAAGGTCGCTTGCATTTACATCGGCTTAACGTCGCGTCTCCGGTTCATGGCGTGCCGCACGCCTTAAGCCATCTTGTCGGCCATCTTGCGCCCGCCCAGTATGTGTATGTGCCAGTGATGCACGCTCTGGCACGCGTCGTCGCCGCAGTTGCTGACGATGCGGAAGCCGGTCTTGTCCAGCCCCTCGGCGCGCGCTATGTCGCCGCACACCTTCATCAGCCGGTCGCACATGCCCTCAGGCAGCGCCGCGCACTCAAGTACGCTCGCCACATGCGCCTTGGGTATCACAAGTATATGCACCGGCGCCTGCGGATTTATGTCCCTGAATGCGTATACGTATTCGTCCTCATAGACCTTGTTCGACGGGATCTCACCCGCCGCTATCTTGCAAAACAGGCAATCGCTCAAAGGAAACACCTCCATAAATATGCGCATACCGCGCGTCATTCCCTTACACCAAGCATACTATCTTCTGATATATCTGTCAACCGCAAATTCACGATCTCGCCGGGCACGCCTTGGGCGCGCACGCGCAGATACTCGCGCGTATAACCCTCGCACAGCCCCGGAGCAACCTCCTCCTCCAGCAGCACTTCGCGCACACTGCCCAGCGCCGCGCGCTGATACGCCGCGCTCAGCCGCCCGCCCAGCTCTATCAGCTCGGCAGTGCGGCGTCGCTTTACGTCGACAGGCACCTGTCCGGGCAGCCGCGCGGCCACCGTGCCGGCGCGCTGCGAGTACGGGAATACATGTATCCTCGAAAATCCTATGCGCTCTATAAATCTGAGCGTCTCGCGGGCCTCCTCCTCGGTCTCGCCCGGGAAGCCCGCAATCACGTCGGTGGTTATCGCGCAGCCCGGCATGTACTGCCGCAACAGTTCTACGCTGTGCGCGTATTCCTCGGGCGTATACCTCCGGTGCATACGCTCAAGCACGCCCGCGCTGCCCGACTGCATCGACAGATGGAACTGCCGGCACAGCTTGGGCATGCCGGCCAGTCGCTGTGCGCGCTCCTCAGTCACGTAGTACGGCTCCAGCGACCCAAGCCGTATGCGGCGCACGCCCGGCGCACAGCTCACCGCATCCAGCGCATCGCACAGCTCACAGTCCATGCCCCGGCCATAGCTGGTCAGGTGTATGCCGGTCACGACTATCTCGGCGTAGCCCGCCGCGCCCAGCCGCGCCGCCTCTCTTTCAACCGCGCCCAGCTCCAGCGACCGCACCGGCCCGCGCACATACGGTATTATGCAGTACGAGCAGTAGCGGTCGCAGCCCTCCTGTATCTTCATCGTGGCGCGGGTGTGCCCCTCGTGGCTGTTGACCGTCAACGGCTCAAACGCCGCGCCCTTGAGCGGGTTGACCTCTATCAGGCATCCGTCGCCCTGCAGCGCGCGCTCCAGCAGTTCGACGACCTGCGCGCGCTTGGCCGTGCCCAGCACCAGCTTCACACCCGGCAGTGCCACCTGCTCCGGCACGCGCTGCGCCAGGCATCCGGTCACGATTATAGCCGCCTGCGGATGCTCGCCGTGCACATGGCGTATCAGCCTCAGCGACTTGCGGTCGCCGGTGCCGGTCACGGTGCACGTGTTTATCAGGTACGCGTCGGCATCCTCGCCGAACTCGCACACCTGCCAGCCCGCCGCCTGGAAGCTCTCCAGCATCGCCTGTGTGTCGTACTGGTTGACCTTGCAGCCCAGCGTGTGAAACGCGATTCGTCTCATCTGTATCCTCCATGTCGCGCGCGGCGTTGGCGGCGCGCCTTTATTATGTAACTCCGGCCCTGCGCGCTGCTTAACGGGCATACGGCCCCTGTCGCGCATGCGCACTTGCGCACGCAACTCGCGCACGCCATAAGCCCGCGCGGCACGCCGCTCATACAAGCCTTGGCCCCTAGCATGCGCGTGCAGCATCCGCTTTCGGCGCTTATCTGCGGCAAGGCCTCTTGCAGGCACATCTGCCGCAGCGCCCACAAAGGGCCGCCCTCATCAGGACGGCCCCCCGTAAAACTCATTCCACTGCACCGCCCGCATCGCCAAATCGCAGCATTGCCATCGCCAGCGCGGCTATTGCGGCAGTCTCGGTGCGCAGTATGCGCGGACCCAGCGTCACCGGCAGCGCGCCCACCGCCTGCGCCGCCTGCGCTTCCTCCGGGGCTATGCCGCCCTCCGGGCCGATCAGCATGCCTATATCGCGCGCGCCCGGCGCTATCGCATTCAGGCCCCTGCCCTGATGCAGTTCATACGGCATCAGCATCAGCTCGCGCGCCGCCATGTCTGCCGTGACCTTATCAAAGCTCACCGGCAGCGCCACCTCGGGCACCAGCGCACGGCCGCACTGCTTGGCGGCTTCAACCGCTATGCGCTGCCAGCGTTCGCGCTTGCGCTCAGCGTCGCGGCCGTCCACCCGCGCCACTGAGCGCGCCATGCCCACCGGCACTATGCGCCACGCGCCCAGTTCGGTCGCCTTTTGCACAATCAGGTCGAGCTTGTCCAGCTTGGGCAAACCCTGGTACAGCGTGAGCCTTATCGGGCTCTCGTTCGACGCGAGCGGCTCGCGCGCGCACACCGTCGCCCGCGCGCCGTCAAACCTCAACGAACACAGCCACGCATGGCCGCGCCCGTCGAAGCACTCAACCTCATCGCCGGTCTTGAGCCTGAGCACCTTGCCCGCATGCTGGGCTTCCTCGGCGCTGAGCGCGCACTCAAAACCCGCCTCACCCGTGGGAGCATCCGGCAGATAAAACCTGTGCATCAGTCCACCCTCTGGGCGCAGATAGCCACCCACTCGCCGCGCCGGCGAATCTCGACCACCTCAAACCCCGCGCCTTCAAGCGCCGCCACGACGTCGGCCTCGCGCTCGCGGATGATGCCCGAGCAGATGAACTTGCCCTGCGACCGCAGCACGCTCACTATCTGCCCGCACAGCGCTATTATCACATCGGCGATTATGTTGGCAATCGCCAGATCGAACACCGCGCCCGGCTCTACTGCCGACAGCAGGTCGCCCTGGCGCACCGTGACCTGCTGGCCATTGCGCTCTATGTTCTCCGCAGCCACCCGCACCGCCACATTGTCGATGTCAGTCGCAAACGTATCGCCCGCGCCTGACAGCTTGGCAGCTATCGCCAGTATGCCCGTGCCGGTGCCCACGTCTATCACGCGGTCGCCCGGACGCACGTACTTCTCGACCAGCTCCACGCACATACCGGTCGTCTCATGAGTGCCGGTGCCAAACGCCATGCCCGGATCTATCTCGATTACCTTGTCGCCCTCGGCCGGCTCGTAGGTCTCCCACGAGGGTTTGACTACCAGATGCCGGCCCGCGCGGAACGGCTTGTAATACTTCTTCCAGTTTTCCGACCAGTCCTGATCGTGCACGGTCTTTATATCCATGCTGAGCGCGCCGACGTCGAACGGCAGCTCCAGCGCGCGCACCTGGCGGAACTGCGCCTCCAGCTGCGCCACGGTGTCGCGTATGCGCTCGTCGTCGCCAAAGTAGCCGTGCACCAGCACGTCCTCGGGCATGTTGGCCAGCACCTGCTCGTCAATCAAGTCCCACTGGCCGGGCGCGCGCTGGTTCTCGTCAAAGTCGTTGCGGTCCTCTATGCTCACGCCGTTGGAGCCGGCGTCGCACAGCGCCTGCGAGGCTATGTCCGCGCCTTCAGTCGTAGTGTGCACCGTTATCTCTATCCAGTCCATACGCTACCCCTTTGCCCTTCAATTTGAGAACGCGTCCTTGACGCGGTCAAAGAACGACTTTTTGCCCTCGTACTCCTTGCCGGTAACCGACTCGTCGAACTGCCGCAGCAGTTCCTTCTGCTTTTCGGTGAGCCGGCGCGGTATCTCGACGTTTATCTTGATGTACAGATCGCCCTTGCCTGCGCCGCGCAGGTTCTGTATGCCCTGACCGCGCAGCCGCACGACCGCGCCGGGCTGCGTGCCTTCGGGCAGATTGTACTTGGTCATGCCGTTCAGCGTGGGCACGTCGATCTCGCCGCCCAGCGCCGCCTGCGTGAACGACACCGTCACGTCGCAGTACAGGTCGTAATTTTCGCGAGTGAACAGCTTGTGCGGCCGCACAGTCACGAATATGTACAGGTCGCCGTTCTCGCCGCCGCGCAGACCCGGCTCACCCTGCCGCCTGAGCGGTATCTGCATGCCGTTGTCTATGCCGGCGGGTATCTTTATCGATATCTTGCGGTTGCGCCGCACGCGACCACGGCCATTGCACTTGGGGCACGGATCCTTGATTATCTTGCCCGAGCCATGGCACGCGTCGCACACGCGCACATTGCTGACGCGCCCTATCGGCGTATTTATGAAGCTCTGCACCTGACCGGTGCCCTTGCAGGTCGGGCAGGTCGTGGGCGAGGTGCCCTTCTTGGCGCCGGTGCCGCCGCAATCCTCGCAGTTCTCCTCGCGCGTTACGGTTATCTCCTTCTCGCAGCCAAACGCGGCTTCCTCAAACGTTATCGTCAGGTCATACCTGAGGTCGTTGCCGCGCTCCGGGCCGCGCGCGCGCTGCGCGCCGCCAAACCCGCCGCCGAAAAATGCGCTGAATATGTCGTCAAATCCGCCGCCGAATCCGCCAGTGAAGTCGCCATACCCGCCTGCGCCGCCAGTGCGCGGATCTTCGTGGCCAAACTGGTCATACCGCGCACGCTTCTGCGGGTCGGACAACACCTCGTAGGCCTCGTTGACCTCCTTGAACTTCTCCTCGCACTCCTTGTCGCCGCCGTTCAAATCGGGGTGATACTTCTTTGCCAGCGTGCGATACGCCTTTTTGAGCTCATCGTCGGACGCGGTCTTGCTCACGCCCAGCACTTCATAGTAATCTCTCTTAGCCAATGCCTTAACCTCCGTCTCAGGTGGGGTCATATGAGCCGGCCGGGCCCCCGCTGGGCCTGCGCACGCCGCACAGCCGGCTTAACGGCGTCCCGCACAGCGCGCTTGCGCCGCACTCCCGCGCGCGCTGCACATGCCGCCGCGCCGCCGCGCATCGTATTATACTATGCCGTTATTACACCAGTTGTGTGATTAACCAAATATTAACCGTGAGTGATATAATTCCAATACGGCTCCAATGCGCAATCCCCAAGTCCAAACAAAAGCGAGCGTACCCGCCGCTTAACGGGCCGGGATACGCTCGCTTGTCTGAGGTATGCGCGGCCGCGAGGGCGCTTTAAGCCCACGCGGCTGCCGCATCAATTACTTGTCATCATGCACCTGATAGTCGGTCTCGACGGTGCCGTCATTGCTGGCGGTTGCGCCGGAGTCAGGCTGCGCGCCAGCCTGCTGGCTCTGCTGGGCCTGCTGCTGGTAGACCTTGCCGAACACCTCGTAGGACACCTGAGTGAGCTTCTCCTCAGCGGCCTTTATGTCGGCGACATTGTTGGTGCCGCGGGCCTGCTTGAGGTTGTTCATCTCGGTCTCTATGCGGGCCTTATCCTCGGAGGAAATCTTGTCGTCCATCTCCTTCAAGGTCTTTTCGGTCTGATAGAGGGTGTTATCGGCCTTGTTGAGGGTCTCAGCCTCTTCCTTCTTCTTCTTATCCTCCTCGGCGAACTGCTCAGCTTCCTTAACGGCGCGCTTTATGTCGTCCTCGGAGAGGTTGCCGGACGAAGTTATCGTTATGCTCTGCTCCTTGCCGGTGCCCAGATCCTTAGCCGAGACATGCACTATGCCGTTGCGGTCGATGTCGAACTTGACCTCGATCTGCGGCACTCCGCGCGGCGCGGGCGCTATGCCGGTCAGCTGGAAGCGGCCCAGGGTCTTGTTGTAGGCAGCCATCTCACGCTCGCCCTGCAGCACGTGCACCTCAACCGAGGTCTGGCCGTCGGCAGCAGTGGAGAAGATCTGCGACTTCTCGGTAGGTATCGAGGTATTGCGGTCGATCAGGCGCGTGAACACGCCGCCCATCGTCTCAATGCCCAGGCTCAGCGGGGTAACATCTATCAGCACGACGTCCTTGACATCGCCGCTGATTATGCCGCCCTGTATGGCCGCGCCGATAGCAACGCACTCATCCGGGTTGATGCCGCGGAACGGCTCCTTGCCGGTAACGCGCTGTACAGCTTCCTGAACCGCAGGTATACGCGTGGAACCGCCGACCAGTATGACCTTGTCGATCTTGGACGCAGTCAGGTTGGCGTCATGCAGCGCCTGATTGACCGGGCCTATGGTCTTTTCGACGAGGTCAGCGGTCAGTTCATTGAACTTGGCGCGCGTCAGCGTCATCTCAAGGTGCAGCGGAGTGCCGCCCTGCATCGTTATGAACGGCAGGTTGATCTGCGTAGAGGTCACGCCGGACAGCTCTATCTTGGCCTTTTCAGCCTCGTCCTTCAAGCGCTGCATCGCGGTGGTATCCTGGCTCAGATCGACGTTGTGCTCGCGACGGAACTCGCTGACCATGTAGTCGATTATGCGCTTATCGAAGTCATCGCCGCCCAGGCGGTTGTTACCTGCGGTAGCCAGCACCTGGAACACGCCGTCGCCAATCTCAAGCAGCGATACATCGAACGTGCCGCCGCCCAGGTCGTACACCAGTATCGTATGCGCGTCTTCCTTGTCCAGGCCGTATGCCAGCGAGGCAGCGGTAGGCTCGTTGATTATGCGCTTTACTTCCAGGCCCGCTATGCGGCCGGCGTCCTTGGTCGCCTGGCGCTGTGCGTCGGTGAAGTACGCAGGCACTGTTATGACGGCCTCGGTTACCTTCTCGCCCAGGTACGCTTCCGCGTCAGCCTTGAGCTTTTGCAGTATCATTGCGGATATCTCCTGCGGCGTGTAGGACTTGCCGTCGATGGTCACCTTGTAATCGGAGCCCATCTCACGCTTAATCGAGGAGATCGTGCGGGTGGGGTTCATGACCGCCTGGCGCTTTGCCACCTGGCCCACCAGGCGCTCGCCGTTCTTGGCAAACGCGACGACCGACGGGGTCGTACGCGAGCCTTCAGCATTAGCTATAACAACCGGTTCGCCGCCTTCCATAACGGCTACACAGGAATTCGTCGTGCCCAGGTCAATACCAATAGTCTTGCTCATAAGTTGCCTCCTAAATATTCAAAAGCCTTAATTTCAGTTTTATTATGTCAAGCGGCATCCGCCGCGGGGTTAGCTTTAGTCTTCAATCACCTTTACCATCGGGTGGCGCAGCATCTTGCCCTTTACGCGGTAGCCGGTCTGCAACACGTCGCAGATCGTGCCCGGCTCGCCTTCGGCCTCATCGGCCGACACGCGCAGCACCGCGTTGTGTTCATTGGGATCGAACGGCTCGCCCAACGGCCGTACAGTCTCCAAGCCGCGCTTTGTCAGCGCCTCCAGCAACTGCTTTTGCACCAGCTTCACGCCGTTGAGCAGCGCCTGGGTATCGCCGGTATTTTCGGCGGCGCCTATCGCGCGCTCAAAGTTGTCCAGCACCGGCAGCAGCGCTTTTATGCAATCGCTGTTGCCGTCGTCGTAGCTTTCGGCGCGAATGTTGGCGTTGCGCTTTCGGTAGTTGTCGAAGTCGGCGCGCGCGCGGGTTGCAAGATCGAGGTACTCGTCGCGCTGGCGCACTGCGGTCTCCAGCGCCTCGGCCCAATCCTTGACCGACGCCTCGCCATCCTGGCCGGGCATGGGCTCGGACTGCGCTCCGGGCTGGGACTCGGGCTGCGCTTCGGCCTGCGGCTCCAACTGCGGGGTCTCGGCCTTATCGTCAAGCAGCTCCTCGTCTTCACGATTGATCTCTATATCCAATTCTCCCACCTCTTAACATCACCGGCCGGACAGTATGTCGCCCAGCGACTTGCCCATATAGTCCAGCACCGCGATGACCTTTCCATAATTCATTCGCGTGGGCCCTATAATGCCTATCGTGCCCACATTGTTGTCGCCTATGCGGTAGGTGGCGGTGACCAGCGAGCAGTCCTGCATTTCAGGCACGTTGTTTTCCGGCCCGATGCGCACGGTAAACTCCATGTGTGCGCTGCCCCTGAGCATGTTCGCCAGCATATCGCGGTTTTCGAGCACCTTTAGCACTGTGCGCGCCTTGTCGACGTCCGAGTACTCGGGGTACTCGAGCATGTTGGTCGGGCCGCCTATCACCATATCCTCGGGCGATGTATCTTCGCTTGCGACGTCGGCGGCGCCTATCAGCGCGTCGAACAGGCCCTCGTGATCGTGCAGCCGCGCCTGCAACTCGCCCAGCGCGGGCTTGAGCTGCTCAAGCGGCAGGTTCTCCAGCTTCTCGCTGAGCATCTTGGAGATCATGTACAGGTGATCGGGCTCAAGCGCGGGGCTGTAGTTTATCATAGCGTCGCGCACTATGCCCGAATCGGTAACAATGACCATCAATCCCTGGCCCGGCGATACCGGCACCACCTGCAGTCGCTTTATCTTCAGCTGCGCGGCCTGCGGCGCGGTGACTATCGAGGTATACCGCGTCACGTCCGACAATACCTGTGCGGCCTGACGCACTACCTCTTCGACCTGCCCGGCCCGGCTGGAAAAGTGACTGCGTATGCTGGCGGCCTCGTCGCTGCTCAGCGGCACCACCTTCATCAGCTTATCGACGTACAGCCGATAGGCTTTGTGCGAGGGTATGCGCCCGCTCGACGTGTGTATGTGGGCCAGATAGCCCAGCTCCTCCAGATCGCTCATCTCATTGCGTATCGTTGCGGCGCTGTATCCAACGCCCGACTTGCGCGATATAGTTCGCGAACCCACCGGAGCGGCCGTCATTATGTAGTCATCGATAAGGGCCTTTAGTATCTGAAACTTCCGCTCGTCGATGTTCATCGGCACACCTCCGTTTCCGTCTTTGTCGCGCCTTTCGGCGTCGCACCACATCGATTCGCCGACCCGCTGTGCGGGTCTCGCTGTTAGCACTCTAGCTTGTCGAGTGCTAACCGCTGTGTATATAATATCCCCATGCGGCACTTTTGTCAATAGGTCAGCGACGGTCAAAATCAGATTTTTTGTTACTGATTTGTAAATTCTCAATCGCGACGCATGCGACCGCGAATCCAGGCTGTCTACCGGATGCTTTCGCCCCGCGCATGAAGCGGCATCTGCGGCGACGCCATCCGCTATGCCCCGCGCATGGCAATATGCGGCCGCAGCGCATCGATATCGCGCGATATCATAATGAAGCGGAATCCGCGCTCCGGCGCCGTCCCCAAACGAGCATAAGCCCATCCAGACGGCAACGCCATCAGATGGGCATGGTCAAGTGAGCAAGAGCCGCGCTCACCGGCAGGCCTGGTTTGCGCGACGTTCGACCCGCATTCACAGCGACTTGCCAACTGCATCCGAGCCAGCCGCGTCCGAACGTCCGGTGCATGGATATTCAGCGGCTCGCAGGCGCGCTTACGCACGCGCGTCCCGCAATGACGCGCGCTCAATCGGCTCCAGCAGCGCTCAGCGCGCCAATCAGCCTGAGATCAAAGCGGACTGTTCACAATATCAGGCGCGTTGCGCTTCGTAAAAGAACAGCCCTTCCGAATGCGCCAGTTCCTTCACCAGCGCTTTGAGCTCGTCGTCGGGGTTGTAAAGCATCATGTACAAGTCGTCGCCATTGAGTATAATCATCGCATTCACGCGCGGCAAAATAATGTTGATGTAATCGCGCTTGCGCGGCTCGCCGTCAAAGCAGCGCTCTATGCAACGCAGCAGCCGCTTCGGCGACGGGTTTTCGACGCAGCCATCCGAATGCGAAACCGCAAAGTCGTAGTAGCAGTACAGCTTCAGCAGAAGATTGGCAAATCTACGGTTTATGCCCTTGCGATGACGCTGGAGATGCTCCTCAACAGCCAGGTATCGCCCGCCGGAGTCGGGCGGCACCGTATGCGGGAATATATCTATCAACCAGAGCGGCTTCTCGATCAGTTCGTCTATCCTGGCGCAGATGTCCATAGTCAGGCTCCTTTAGCGTTTTTTGCCATTATACAGCGAATATCGGGCGGCTGCATGGCGCTTGCGTGGCCCGGTTGGCGCGGCGCATTGAGGTTTGTATGGCCAAGCGCACAGCTCAGCCCTGCGCCAGGCGCGTCAGCTCCACGCCGGTATAGTAGTGCAACAGTATCTGCTCAAAGTCGCAGCCCTGCCGCGCCATTGCGTCGGCGCCGTTCTGGCTCATGCCCACGCCATGGCCAAACCCCCGCACGTCGAATATGACGCCGCCGTCGCTGTCAAACACAACGTCAAAGCACTGCGAGCGCAACGAAAATCCCTTGCGCGCCTGCCGTCCGCTCAACGCGCCGTCGCCTATGCGCAGCACCGCAACCTGTCCCGCATCGGTCAGCGCCTCTACGCGCACCTGATCGACCAGCGGCACATCGGCGTCCAACGCGCAACCCAGCTCGGCCGCGCGCACCCGAAACTCGGCCTGAGTGAATTCGCGCGTCGAATAGTAGCCCGAATACTGCTCTTCGCCGGGACTGTCGACGCCCCGCAGATAAGGCAGCGCCTCGGAGTACACGTTCTCCACATCTTCGGTGTGACCGCCGCTGGACGCGTGGAACAGCGCGTTTATCGGCGCGCCGTCGTATGTCAGTATCAGCCCGCGCGTCTGCTCTACGGCACGGCGCACGCGCGCATCCGCCTCCACGGCGTCGTCGCCCCAGATCTGCCACAGCTCATCTGCCGTATGGAACGCCTGGCAGTGACCCGAGTCGGTGCATATATCCGCGCCGCCGCGACCACATCCGCCGCTGGTCAGCTTGAGCAGCGCATACGTGCGCGCCGCGACCGCCTGCGCCTTGAGCGCTTCGAGTTCGCGCAGCGCGGGCATCTCGCTGGCGGTAACGCAATATATGTAATCCTCAAACGCCATGTCAAACGTGCGCCCTGTGCTATGGTCGTACACACATATCGCATCGGGCGCGCACAGCTGAGCGTCCGTGGCCGCCAGCGGGCAAGGCTCATCCGGCATACTGGACACGCCGGGCTGCGCCAGCGCGCCGGGAGCCTCGCCTGGCACGAACAGCGACTGCTCATATGAATATCCATCCGCATATGATGTATAGGCGATCTGCGCCACGCTGCCCGTGCGGGCATCGGCCGCGCCGCTGCTGAGCATCACGTCTATCGCTTCGGACGGCTCGCCGCCCCGTCCCAGCAGCAATATAAGCGCTATCAGCACCAGCAATATCGCCACCGCCGGCCACAGTGGCCGCTGTCTGACCTTGATTCGCATAAGCATCATCCTCCGCTCGAAAAAGCATATGCGCTCAGTTTCAAATGATGCTATTCCACCGTGCATATTCCTGTAACTTATTTGTTATATCACGCTCATAGGCTCCGACAATCTGCCAGCAGCGCGACTTTCCCGCAGCGCGCACATGCGATCTATTTCGGGCATGGGCTGCTGTCCGTCAGTTGCCGCCACTTATATTTTACATAAATATTCATATTCGTCTTTCGCCCGGCCTTCCCGGCAATCCGCGCGCCGCCAATTGTGCATCAATGCCGCCGCCTCGTCCCGCTCAATCGGCTCGCGGCAGCGCCAGTTCGCTTACGGGTTCAGTCACCTTGACCGCAATTTCCGCACCCATGCTGACCAGCTTGCCGTCCAGATTTTCGTAGCCACGGCGGATTATCTGCGCGCCATGCAGCCTGGTAGTGCCCATCGCGCCGACCGCCGCCACCGCCAGCGCCGCGCCCGCACGCAGGTCACAGGCCTCCACGCTCGCGCCGCGCAGATGCGCGCCGTCTATCAGCGCCGTCGGGCCGTCCAGTTCGATGCGCGCGCCCATGCGGTTTAACTCGGACACGTGGCGCATTCGATTTTCAAACATGGTCTCCGTGATCTCGCTGTGCACGTTTGCGCCCGCCATCAACGCCATAAACACCGCCTGCAAGTCGGTCGGAAACTGAGGAAACGCGCCGGTTACTATGCTTATGCCCGTGTTGACCCGCCCGCGCAGCCATATCGAGTCCGCATCCGATGCCAGTTGCACGCCCATGCGCCTGAGCGCAATCAGCGGTGCAAACAGATGCGCCGCCTGCGCGCCCAGCACACGCACCTCGCCGCCTGCAGCCGCCGCCGCACACAGCAGCGTGCCCGCTTCTATGCGGTCGCCTATCGGCATGTGCGTCACGCCATGCAGCCGCTTTGCACCGTTTACGCGCAGCACATATCCGCCCGCGCCTTCCACATGCGCTCCCATATTGCGCAGCATGCATACCAGATCCAGTATCTCGGGTTCGCGGGCCGCATTTTCGATTATGCTCTCGCCCGGCGTCAGCGCGGCGGCCATGAGCAGGTTTTCAGTTGCTCCGACGCTGGGCAGCTTGAGCCGGTAACGCGCCGGGTGCAGCCGCCCGCGCGCGCAGACCGTGCCGCCGTCTATGCTCACCTCAGCGCCCATGGCCTCAAGACCGCTCAGGTGTATGTCGATCGGCCGCGCGCCTATCCGGCACCCGCCCGGCAATGCCAGATGCGCCTCGCCGCAGCGCGCCAGCAGCGGACCCAGCGCCAGTACCGACGCCCGCGTCAACCCTTCTATCGCACCCGAGCCCTGCACGCGCGGCGCCGCGCACACTATGTCCAGCGCGCTCGGCGTCGACTTTACCGCACAGCCCAGGTCAAGCAGCATCTGCGCCATGCGGCCCACGTCTATCAGTTCCGGCGCATTCAGTATGCGCACGGGCTCATCTGTAAGCAATGCCGCCGCCATCTGCGGCAACACGGCGTTTTTGGCACGCGATACGCACACCTCGCCCCGCAATGGCAGTCCGCCCTCAATCTCCCACAACTCCATACGCATCCTCCGCTCCGTCAATAGTCCACCGGCAGATAGCCATCCGCCAGCATGTATTCAAGCTCCGCGCCGGCGCGCACCGCGGCATGATAGCCCTCGCCGCGCGCCGATGCACAGCCATTGCCGGCATATTGCGTCAAAGCCGCATCAGAGCACGCCTCAAGCAGCCGCCCGGCGCGATCTACAAGCGTCGCATCCACGCTCCAGCCGCGCTCGACCGGAATCTGCGTCTGTCGCTGCACGCGCGTCGCGCCCACTGCCGTCACCCAGCGGTCCGCGCGCGCCGAAGCACCCAACATTCCGCGCAGCCTCAGCTCGCTCAGCGCACAACCCCATGAACTGGTCGCGCTCGCATATCCGTATACCGCGCCGTCGGCGCCGCGCATAAGCTCCATGCCCTCCGGCAATGCCACGCCAAGCCTTGCCATTGCAGAATCCGACAGCTTGCCGCCGTATACCAGCACATGGTAATCTGCGCGCGCGCCACACTCAACCTGGATCGCGCGCTCCAATGGCCGGTACAGCGCCGCATAGCTCAGCGTCAGCGTAAACAGCGCATTCAGCAACAGCACCGTCGCCAGCAACACCGCCCGTCGCGCCGCACACGAGCAGCCTCCGGTGCATATGCGCGCTGCATGCCGCACATTGCGGCGCTTCGACCGTGGTTTTATTAAATCGATCGTTAGCGCCGGCATATGCGCGCCGTCCATATCGCCGCCGCATTCAGCCATCAACATATCATCCATATAAACCTCCTCGCCGCGCGCTCACCATACGGCGTGTGCGCGGCGCGCCATTGCGCGTTCATAGCCTCTATTCTGACCGAAACCGTCGTCAAATAATCGCGCGCGCGGTTGGAGTTTATTGCAAACCAATGCGGCGCATGGTATAATTATGGCAAATTTTCATGGAGGTGCGCCAACATGCCGTTTATCAACATACACATTGGCAAGCAGCTGACAGCCGAACAAAAGGCCGAACTGTATCAGATGGTCGCTGAACGCATGCCTATACTGCCCACCAAGGACCGCGATAACACTATGGTCGAGATCTCCGCCGGCCGCGACATGTACATGGGCGGCGAGCCGCGCGAGCTGATATTCGTGGACATGCGCGTGTTCAAGCCCTCGCCCGAAGCCGCCAAGCGCGAGTTCATCGCCACGCTGGCCGCCGAATTCGACAAGCGCCTGGGCATACCGGCCGACAGACAGTATTACAACATAATCGAGCTCGATACCTGGGGTGCGCACGGCAAGCTGCTCACCTGATTCAACCGGTGCGCATGTGATTAATATGCCGCCTCAATCGACTGCGCGAATGCTTTCGCTTGGTTACAGGTTTACATCGAGCTTTTGCGTTGATAGTATGCTCAAAAGTTTACTGAAATCTACCTGAATTTTAAGTTGGGTATGGCGTTTGGGTAATGGGTGTGCTATAATATCGCCATAGAACGCTCAAGGCGCGGTCGGATCGATTGCCGCGCCGTTGCGTTTGAAGCAAATCCGTAACGTTTCGTTATCGTGTCGCACTGCGCCGGTCAGGGCAGATGTCAGGCTCAAGGCTGTGCATCTGCCGTGGAGCTGCGTGAACCCGGCCTCCGGTTTTACCATCGTCCGGCGGCAACAGTGTCTATCGCCGCGCAAACCCGGTTGATTGTTTTGGCAATCGCACGGCGGCCATAATGGCATTTTGCCACGTAGACCACACTGTCGGTTTTGACAATTACACGGCGGCCCATATTGGCATTTTGCCACGTAAGCCACACTGTCGGTTTTAGTCATTACCCGGCCGCCCATAATGGCATTTTGCCACGTAAGCCACACTGCCGGTTTTACTCATCACCCGGTGGCCCATAACGGCATTTCGCCGCGCGAATCCCGCATGGCGGCACCGAACCGTGCGGCCATGTCGAAATAACTCAGCCCCTTACTACGTTCCGATTAATGCAAAAGGAGATGAGCTCATGCCTACGTTTACCCCGGACTTTGAATCGCTGTATCAATTCCGCTGCCCGGACTGGTTCAAGAAAGCCAAATTCGGCATCTGGTCACACTGGGGCCCGCAGTCGGTGCCGATGTGCGGCGACTGGTACGCGCGCAACATCTACATACAGGACTCGCCGCAGTACCTGTATCACCTGCGCCACTATGGCCATCCGTCCAAGTTCGGCTATAAGGACATCTGCGCGCTCTGGAAGGCCGAGAACTTCGATCCCGAAGGTCTGATGGATCTGTACTACAAGGCCGGCGCGCGCTATTTCGTCGCGCAGGCGATGCATCACGATCACTTCTTCAACTTCCCGTCGAAGTACAACCGCATGAACGCGATGCAGGTCGGCCCGCACAAGGACATCTGCGGCATGTGGAAGGCCGCGGCCAAGAAGTACGGCATGCCGTTTGGCCTGACCGAGCACATGTCGGCATCGTTCTCATGGTGGCGAGTCAACAAGGGCTGCGACCAGCACGGGCCGTACAAGGGCGTGCCCTACGACGGCAACGATCCGGCGTGGCGCGACTTCTACTTCGATAACTACGAGCATCCCGCCGGTGGCGATACTCAGGCGCGGCCGTGGTTCACCAGCAATCCGGGCTTCCATGCGTACTGGGTCAACGTCATGAAGGAGCTCATCGACATGTACGACCCGGATATGCTCTATACCGATGGCGGCATACCGTTCGCGGACGTCAACAACGCCGACGGCGGCGAACTGCTGCCCGGCAATCCCGCGTACCAGTCGGGTCTGGAAGTCATAGCCTACCTGTACAACAGGTCGATAGAGCGCCACGGCGAGAACCGCGCAATATACACCCAGAAGGACCGCAAGCCCAGCATATACCGCGTCGGCGTGCTCGACATCGAAAAGAGCCAGCTGCCCGGCGTTGCCGCCGAGCCCTGGCAGACCGATACCTGCATAGGCAACTGGTTCTATGACGCCAAGGCGCCGTTCAAGCGCCCGGGCCACATCATCGAAATGCTGGTGGACATAGTGTCCAAGAACGGCTCGATGCTGCTGAACATACTCCAGCGCCCCGATGGCTCGATAGACGACGAGGCCAAGTTCATACTCAAGGAGCTGGCGGGCTGGTTCGCAATCTGCGCTGAGGCGATATACGACACCACGCCGTTCCGCGTGGCGGCCGAAGGCGACACAGTCACCAAGATAGAGGGCTTCAAAGAGGAAGCCGCCGCCTGGGGCCCGTCCGACTTCCGCTTCACGCTCAAGGGCAACACGCTCTACGCATTCATGATGGCGGTACCGGACAGCCGCGTCTCGGTCATAAAGAGCCTGACTCAGGGCGAAAAAGTGCGTTCGGTGCGACTGCTGGGCGTGGGCGAGGTGCCGTTTGCGCAGAACTTCGGCGTGCTTACGGTCAAGCTGCCCGACAACATGCCCACTGAGTATACCAACTGCCTGGCCATAGAACTGGATGGCTAAGCCAGCATCATATCGATATCATAGCATAGAGCGCCGTCCCGGGATCCGAAGCGGTTCCGGGGCGGCGCTTTGCGAGATGGGTTTGTGAGACGGGTTTGCAAGGCAGCCTTTTGAGACGGCTTTGCGAGACTGGCTTTGCAAAACAGATTTGTGAGGTGGGTTTGCAAGACAACCTTGTGAGACGGCTTTGTGAGGCAGGTTTGCGAGACGGCTTTGCGAGACAATCTTGTGAGATGGCTTTGCGAGACATCCTTGTGAGACGGCTTTGTGAGGCAGGTTTGCGAGACGGCTTTGCGAGACATCCTTGTGAGACGGCTTTGTAAGACGGCTTTGTGAGGCGGCTTTGTGAGGCGGCTTTGCAAGGCAGGTTTGCGAGAGTGCTTTGCGAGAAAAGCTTGTAAGAATGCTTTGCGATGTGGGTTCACATGCGCAAAACCATATGCACAGCCGGAACATGCCGAGCTCCGTTGCGGTAACAGGCTGTATGCATTAGTGTCGTGCGCTGACTACCGCGCAACAGCATCAAGCGATTAATATTCCGTATACATAAATGAGCAGAGGCGTGCAGCATGATTTCGACAATGGCAGTCGCGCTGGCCCTGGTGCTGAGCGTCGCATTTGGCGCGTCCGATATCGCGCCCGGCAGACCTGAGGGCGAACGCTCCGACGGTCATAGCGGGCGCAGTACACGATCCGGGCGAGCAAGCTTTCCCCGGCCAGACTACCTCAGAGCATGCGCCCGGCTGGAGCTTATCGCTGGCGGTAAGGGATGCCAATTGGCCTGACGCTAGTCATACCGCGATCTGTGGCAGTTCGACCAGTGAGCTGACGTATGGCGACGCGTTCATTCTGGAAGCACGGCGCGGCGGGCAGTGGCAGGCTTTACCCTATATCGCGGACGATTTCGGCTGAATTATGATGGCGTACCTGATGCCGACTGACGGCAAAATGGAGCGCGATGTAGTCTGTGACTACATCTACGGCAGTCTGCCCGCAGACACGTACCGCACGTCAAAAGATGTAACTGACTTGCGCGCAAACGGCGATCATGGCACGCATGCCTACTACGTCGAGTTTACAATAGCATAGCGCAAAGCGGCGGGGCCGTCCCGATGTGGGACTGCCCCGCCGCGTCATGTCACTCCAACCGCTCAAACGCTTCCATTATATCGACCAATACAGTGTTTTGCAGCATCAGCCCGCGTTCGGTCAGCCTGAACCTCGCTCTGTCCGGCTCGGCCAGCCCCTGCGCGACCAGCTTGTCCAGCTCGGGCCGCAGCGCCTCCAGCAGCGCCCGCCCGTGCCGCGCCGCAAACTCATCCAGTGCCACGCCGTCCAGCGTGCGCGTGCCCAGCATCAGCGTGTCGAACGCGTCGTCCGTGGGCGTCAGCTCAAGCGCGTCAGCCTGTCCGCTTCCGGTGGCCTCTACGCGCGCCATGTAGCCGTCCAGGTCGTCATCGTTCATCAGCCGCGCCATGCCCAGCCGTGAGTGCGCCGCGCAGCCCAGCCCCAGGTACTCGCCGTTTGCCCAGTACAGCATGTTGTGCCGGCACTCGTGCCCGGGCAGGCAGTAGTTGCTAATCTCATAGCGGCGGTAGCCCGCGTCCGGCAGCAGCTTGCGCGCTATATCGACCATCTCGAGTTCAGCGTCCTCGTCGGGCAACGCAAGCCTGCCCGCGTCCACAGCTGCCTTGAGCCGCGTGCCGTCCTCCAGTATCAGGCTGTACAGCGACAGGTGCTCCGGACGCAGTTCCAGCGCACGCTCCAGCGTCTCGCGCCACATGCCGGGCGTCTGGCCGGGCAGCGCGTATATGAAGTCAAGGTTTATGTCGTCAAAGCCCGCGGCGCGCGCATCCTTAAACGCCATGCACGCCGCATCAAACGTGTGTATGCGCCCTATCGTGCGCAGCAGTTCGTCCTGCGCGGCCTGCACGCCCAGGCTCAGCCGGCCCACCCCCGCGCGGCGCATGAGCGCCAGCTCGTCGCGCGACACGGTGCCCGGATTGGCCTCGCACGACACCTCACAGTCGGACGCAAGCGCATACCAGCGGCGCACCCAGTCCATGATATGCGCTATCGCCGCGCCGCCCAGGTACGTGGGCGTGCCGCCGCCGATGTATACCGAGCTCACGGTCTGCCCGGCCAGCTCGCCCGCGCGGCATTGCAGCTCGCGCTCCAGCGCCGACAAATAGCGCGCCGTATCGCGCCTGCGTCCCGCGAACGAGACGAAGTCGCAATAGGCGCACTTGCCAGCGCAAAACGGTATGTGTATGTACAGCGCCGCCATCAGTCCATCTTCAGAACCGCCATGAACGCCTCACTGGGCACGTCGACCGAGCCCACCTGGCGCATGCGCTTCTTGCCCTCCTTCTGCTTTTCGAGCAGCTTCTTTTTGCGGGTTATGTCGCCGCCATAGCACTTGGCCAGCACGTCCTTGCGCAGGGCCTTGATGGTCTCGCGCGCGATTATCTTGCCGCCTATGGCCGCCTGTATCGGTATCTCGAACTGCTGGCGCGGTATGGCCTCGCGCAGCTTTTCGCAGATGCTGCGGCCGCGCGGGTAGGCGCGATCCTTGTGCACGATTATGCTCAGCGCATCGCACATCTCGCCGTTGAGCAGTATGTCAAGGCGCACCAGTTCGCTGTCCTCATAGTCCTTCAGCTCATAGTCGAACGACGCATAGCCGCGCGTGCGGCTCTTGAGCTGGTCAAAGAAGTCGTAGATTATCTCATTGAGCGGCATATCGTAGCTCAACTGCACGCGCCCGCCCTCGATGTACTTCATGTCCTTGAACACGCCGCGCTTTTCCTGGCACAGCTCCATTATCGCGCCGACATAGTCCTGCGGCGTGAACACGCTGGCCGACACGAACGGCTCCTGCATCTTGACTATCGTGGACTGATCGGGCAGGTTTGCGGGGTTGTCTATCATAAGCACATCGCCGCTCGTGGTCTCAACGCGGTACACGACGTTAGGCGCGGTAGTGACCAGATCAAGGTCGAATTCGCGCTCAAGGCGCTGCTGGATAATCTCCATGTGCAGCAGCCCCAGGAACCCGCACCGATAGCCATATCCCAGCGCTATCGACGTCTCAGGCTCAAAGAACAGCGACGCGTCATTGAGCCTGAGCCGCTCCAGCGCGTCCTTGAGGTCGTCATAGTGCGCGCCGTCGGCGGGGTATATGCCGCAGTAGACCATGGGCAACACGCGCTTGTAGCCGGGCAGCGGCGCATCGGCGGGCCGGCTGGTCAGCGTAATCGTATCGCCGACGTGTATATCGGCTATGTCCTTTATCGACGCCGCAATGTAGCCCACGTCGCCGGCGCGCAGCTCGTCCAGCGGCAGATACCCGCCCGGCCGGAGCGCGCCCAGTTCGGTCACGTCAAAGTCATGGCCGCTGGCCATCATGCTGATGTGGTCGCCCACGCGCACGCTGCCTTCCATTATGCGCACATAGCTTATCGCGCCGCGATAGTTGTCGTATATCGAGTCGAATATCAGCGCTCTGAGCGGTGCGTCGGGATCGCCCTTGGGCGCGGGAACGCGCTTTACAATCGCCTCCAGCACGTCCTCTATGCCTATGCCCATCTTGGCCGATATCAACGGCGCATCGGAGGCGTCCAGGCCGATTTCGTCCTCTATCTCGGTGCGCACGACCTCGGGCTGAGCGCTGGGCAGGTCTATCTTGTTTATGACAGGCAATATCTCCAGATCGTGATCCAACGCCATATAGACGTTAGCCAGCGTCTGGGCCTCTATGCCCTGCGTGGCGTCCACTACCAGCACCGCGCCCTCGCACGCCGCCAGCGCACGGCTGACCTCATATGTGAAGTCTACATGGCCGGGAGTGTCGATGAGGTTCAGCAGATAGTCGTGACCATCGCGCGCATGATAGTGCAGCCGCACCGCCTTGGACTTGATCGTAATGCCGCGCTCGCGTTCCAGTTCCATTGAGTCAAGCACCTGCTCGACCATATCGCGCTCAGCCATCGTGCCGGTCTTTTCCAGCAGCCGGTCGGCCAGCGTGGATTTGCCATGATCTATATGCGCTATTATACAAAAATTACGTATACTGGACTGTTCAAATTCCTGCACGCCCAAACCTCCGAGAAATCATATTGCCGCGCCTCAACCGGCCCTGCGCGCCGGTCGCAGGCGCTTTTGCCTATTGGATATCATAAACTATTTTCGTTAACTGCGCAAGTGTGCGCGCGCAAATTGCACGGCGCATGCGCGCCCTCGCAACCGACTATCGCCGCCTCAATACTGCCTTTTCCGGCAATGCTCCGACGCGCTAGCAGCTCAAGCCGCCGTCGCCCTCGGAATATGCCCGCGCACAGCGCATGGTCCGCGGCTGTACATGCACGACGTTGGGAGTGCGCAGCGTTGAGCATGCACCTTATTATACACAGCGCTGGGCGTGCGTCATTCTGGCGCGAGCCGTGACGGTCAATAGCACGATGGACATCGCCACACTTTACATGAGCAACGCTGGATGCGCGACGCGATTCACATGCGCCGCGCCGGGCATGCGCCGCCCATTATATTCGCCGCAACACGGCAGTCGCCGCCCATACAATGCGCCCAAAAATGCCAACCGCCCGGAATCTGTTCCGGGCGGCAGCATTGCCATTCAACTATCGCGTAAGCTCCGCAACGTGCGCGCGGCAAGCCCACGCACGACTTACTCGGCGGCGGGCAGCGCGTCCAGTACCGCTCTGAGCGCATCCTCGCTCTGAGCGCCTATGATCGGGTCGCCGACCTGCTGGCCATTCTGATCGACTATCACCTTGGTGGGCGTATACTGTATGCGGCTGAGCAGCGTGGTATACAGCGAGCTGTCCGGGACAATGCACGAATAGCCCACGCCCGTCTGCTCGACTATGCTGCGCGCCAGCTCCATCGTATCCTCATCGATCGCATCGGACACTATGCCCAGGAACTGCACGCGGCCCTCGTACTCCTTCGCCAGCGTCGCCAGACCCGGCATCTCCGATATGCACGGCGGGCAGGACGTCGCCCAAACGTCTATCAGCGTATACGGCGCATTGCTCAGCACGCTCCGATCGACCGCCGCGCCATATATGTCCTGTGTGCTGAATTCGCCCACCAGCGCCGTCAGCTCGGACACAGTGGCCGGCCGGCTCAGCAGCACGCTGTTTGCCGCGCCCGCGCTCAGCGACGCGCGTATGGTATCCACCATCGCCACGCCAGCCTCATCCAGCAGCGACGTGTCCGGAGCCGGGTTCAGGTACAGCGTAAACTCATAACCCTCCGCACTGCCCAGCACGCTGGATTCGTAGCCCTCCAGTTCGGTCGCCGCGGCCGACTCGGCGCCTTCGGCCTGCACCGCTATCGCCATTATGCCGCCGCGCACGTCAAACGACACATTGCTGCTGTCACTGTTGTCATACTGTTGCGGCAGCAGCACCATTAAGCCGCTTTTCAGCGTGCCCGCGTCGTCGTAGTCCGCCTTGGCCGCAATCGTCACGTCGTAATTGCGCGCATACTGTTCCCAGTCGGAGTCCACGTACAGCCGCACGCCCAGCTGATCCATCTCGTAGTAAGGGCGCGTGTCCTCGACAGCAGCTCCGGCGCTGTCGCCCTCAGACTCGCCAGCAGGAGCTTCAGTGGCAGCGGTTTCCGCCGTGGCTTCAGGGGCCGCAGTCGCATCAGCCTGCTCCGCCAGCGCACAGCCGCTCAGCGCCAATACCGCCAGCGCCAACAACGTAGCAATCATTTTCTTCATTCGGTCTACCTCCACGCTTTTATTTTGCGGCGCACGCCCGGACGCACTGTCCCGGCGGCGCATCAATTAGTGTCTATTGGACGCAAAAATCATACATTGCGTTGCACATATTGCAAGTTATCCCCGTTATTATTTAGTAGCTCTTCCCAGCTGGTGAAGTAGCGCTCGACCGACGCGATTATCTCCGCCTTATTGAGGCGAGCGCTCTCGTCCTCTATCGCCCACACGTGCAGCCCGGCGCGCCTGGCCGTGCGTATCGAGTACAGCGCGTCTTCATACATCACGCAGTCCTCAGGAGCGACGCCTATGCGCCGGCACAGCTCCGGGTAGTACTCGTCCGAAGCCTTGGTCATGCCCATTTCATCCGAACAAAACAGCAGCTGCCGTCCATCGCTCACGAACGCATCCGCTATGCCCAACCGCTCCATGAGCGGCCACGCCTGCGCCCTGAGCGACGCCGTAGCCAGCACGCAAGTCACGCCCTGGGCGCGCAGTTTGGCGATATACCTGTCCGCGCCCGGCTTGAGCTTGACGTCGCGCTCGTAGTGCTCTATCATGCGCCGGTCAAAGAACGCTATCAACTCGGCATCGCTGTCCGGTATGTCGTAGTACCTGCGCATTATAGGCGGCGTGGAGCGCACCGATGTAAAGTACAGCTCCTCGCACAGCGCCTTTGACGGCTCATGTCCATGTTCGCGCAGATACTCCACCGCCACCGTGCGCCAGTAATACATAGAATCTATCAGGGTGCCGTCCATGTCAAATATTGCCGCCTTCATGTGATGCCCTCCTGCGCGTCAGTCGCCCGCCAGCTGCGCCGCCAGCTTGCGCGATTGATCCTCCATAATCAGCGCGTCTATTATCTCATCCAGATCGCCGTTCATTATCTCATCGATGCGGTACAGCGTGAGATTTATGCGATGGTCGGTCACGCGGCCCTGCGGGAAGTTGTACGTGCGTATCCGCTCGGAACGGTCGCCCGTGCCCACCTGAGAGCGCCGCCGGTCGGAATACTGCGCGTCGCGCTGTTCGCGCAGCGACTCATACAGCCGCGACCTGAGCACGCGCATCGCCTTTTCACGGTTCTGTATCTGCGAACGCTCGTCCTGCGACGTGACGACCAGTCCGGTCGGCAGATGCGTTATGCGCACCGCAGAGTCGGTCCGGTTTACGTGCTGACCGCCCGCGCCCGATGCGCGGTACGTGTCTATGCGCAGATCGTTGGGATTTATCTCCAGATCGACTTCCTCGACCTCGGGCAGCACCGCCACCGTCGCGGTCGAGGTATGTATGCGCCCCGCCGACTCGGTGACCGGCACCCGCTGTACTCGATGAACGCCGCTCTCGTACTTGAGCCGTGCAAACGCGCCCTGACCCTGTATCAGCAGCACGGCCTCCTTGATTCCGCCCAGCTCGGTCTCGCCATCCTGCGTCAGTTCGGCCTTCCAGCCGCGCCGGTCGGCGTAGTGCTGGTACATGCGCACCAGCTCGTAGCCGAACAACCCCGCCTCGTCGCCGCCCGCGCCCGCGCGCACCTCCAGCACCACATTTCTGAAGTCGTCCGGATCGCGCGGCAGCAGCAAAAGCTTGAGCGCATGTTCGCACTCCTCCAACCGCTTCTCCAGCTCGGCCACCTCATCGCGCGCCATGTCGGCCATGTCCGGGTCGGCCGTCAACTCGCGCGCCGACTCCAGCTCGCTCAACAGTCTGCGATACTCGCCCGTGCGCTCGTGCACCGGCTCCAGTTCGCTGTGCTCGCGCATCAGCTTGCGCCAGTTGGCCATGTCGGCTATCACGTCGGGCTGGGATATCTGTATGCTCAATTCCTCATATCGGCTGTCCAGCCGCTCGGCCTGCGCAAACCAGGCCGGCATATCGGTATTTGCCATATCGCTCCTTTCCGGCGCGCTGCGTGCGCCGATATCGCTCGCCGCATCAGCCCGCGCGCCGCGCATACACTATGCGCTCAACGCCGTTGATGTCGCGGCATATGCCCTTATCCTCAAACTCCGGCCCCAACAGCGCGCACACATCGCCGGCCTGCCCCGCGCCCACCTCCAGCGCGATATGCCCTCCGGGCTTTAGCATCGTTGCCGCGCCCTGCGCCAGCCGCCGGTACACGTCCAGACCGTCATCGCCGCCGAACAGCGCCAGCGCCGGTTCGCGCCTGACCTCGCGCTGCAGCTGCGCCATATCGCATGCGCTCAGATACGGCGGATTGCTGACTATCATGTCGAACGCGCGGCCGCTGACCGGCGCGTACAGGTCGCCCAGGCACAGCTCCACCTGTGCGCCCAGCGCCTGTGCGTTTTCGCGCGCCAATTCCAGCGCCTCGGACGATATGTCCACGCCTACGACGCGCGCGTCTGTGCGCTCAAGCGCAATCGTTACGGCCAGCACGCCCGTGCCCGTGCCCACGTCCAGCACATCGGGCCGCGCCACGCCCCTTATAAGTTCCAGCGCCTTCAGGCACAGTTCCTCGGTTTCGGGGCGCGGTATCAGCGCGCGCGCATCGGTGTGAAAGCTCCGCCCACAAAACGGCTGATCGCCCAAAATATACTGCAATGGCTCGCCGGCCGCGCGGCGCTCCACCATGGCCCAATACCGTGCCTGTCCCGCCTCATCGGGCGGCGCGCTGAACCGCAGCCAGCTCGAATTGCAGCCCAGGCATCCGCACAGCAACCAGCGCGCATCGGCCCCGGCATCCAGATCGCCTGAGCGCTCCAGCCGCGCCGCCGCCGCGCGCAGCAGCTCGTCAACAGTCACGCGTTCACCCCCATCGCCCGCGTAAAAATTGGGCGGCATGGCGTTTTGCGCATGTCGCCCGAGATATCGCCTGATTCAGCCGCGCGCGGCACCGGGCTCATCGCCGGGCTTGAGCGCGCCGGACTTGTCCCGCTCGCTGTTGAGCACGTACTGTTCCTTGATGCAGTCCTCAGTGTTGAGCGCGCACTTGAGCGCCTCTATCGCCACCTGGCACATGTCGTCGTCAGGCTGTGCAGTCGTCAGCTTTTGCAGCATCATGCCGGGCCACTTGAGCGCGCGCACTATCGCGCTGTCGCCGGCGTGCGCCAGGCCCCTGAGCACCTCGTACGACACTCCCGCAACCAGCGGCAGCAGCAGCAGCCGCGATGCCACGCGCATCAGCGGGCCGCCGTCGTTCGAGCCCAGGAAGATGTACACGATTATACTTACCAAGAACACTATGACTATGAAGCTCGTGCCGCAGCGCGGATGCAGCCGTGAATGCTTCTGCACATTTTCGACGGTCAACGGCTCGCCGCTCTCAAAGCAGTGCACGCTCTTGTGTTCGGCGCCATGGTACATGAACGTGCGGCGTATCTCCTTGACGTTGCGCACCAGCAGTATATACCCTATAAACATCGCTATGCGGATAACGCCGCCTATAAGATTCAAAAGCAGCTTTTGCCCGTTCGAGAGCAGCACCTCGGCCGAACCGCCGGTCATGACATGCTTTATCCACGACTCGACCAGCGTCGGCAGCACAAAGAACAACCCTATCGACAGCGCCAGCGCCAACACCACTGCCACGCCCATCATCACGTCCTCGGCGCGCTTGCCGAACTTGCTGGCCAGCTTCTTTTCGAACTCGCTGGGCTCCTCGGCCTCCATGCCGGCCATCTCAGCCGACTCGGTCAGCGTCTGTATGCCCAGCACCATCATCATTATGAAATTGACCACGCCGCGTATGATCGGCCAACCCAGCACCTTATACTTCTTGGCGAGCTGGCGATTGGGCTTTACGCGCGCGACTATGCGACCGTTCTCCTGGCGTACCGCCACCGCAGTGCGCTCGGGTGAACGCATCATCACGCCCTCCATTACCGCCTGGCCACCCACGTCGAACTTTGCGCAGGACGATTGCTCTTTTTTTGCCATAACACTACCTCCCGGGGCCGCATGTCTAACAGCCGCGCCCCCGCGCTTATATTATAACCGTAAATTGTGACAGAAAACCGGCCGCCACCGCGTAGCGCGTTATGTTGTGATGAACTATGACGGTCGTATCACATATATCGACGTCCTGCGCAGCCGCGACGTTCCATTCGATGCAGCGTCGCATAAAAGAAAAACAGACCGGGGCACCCCCGATCTGTATTTCGTCCAATTGATGCCCGCTGAAGGGGCCCTGCTCGCAGCCTTGGGGGCAGCCGTCAACAGCCGCTCGCCAACTTACATGCCGTAGCGCTTCTTGAAGCGATCGACACGTCCGCCGGTGTCCACCAGCTTCTGCTTGCCGGTGAAGAACGGATGGCACTTGG